>Ga0325411_1004619_pt1 | contig 15393 bp, 10 predicted proteins | sample PopdelMetagenome_13_FD_206181 | JGI IMG/M metagenome (GOLD analysis project Ga0325411, IMG submission 206181) | Populus deltoides microbial communities from Bellville, Georgia, United States - Xylem-PdIQD-R4 | ecosystem: Host-associated > Plants > Phyllosphere > Stem > Wood/Secondary xylem... | reverse complement strand
CATTACGTGTGGAGCATGTAGTTCAAATATTCTTGGTTTATTGCTGTTTCCCTTTATTTCTCTCTCCCACCCCAATAAATCATAATTATCAAACTTGATTCAAGGGTTCGCCCCGTCAAGGAGCCGTGTCACGGGTTACACGGGTCAACTCGAATCAATATGAGAAAAATTTTAAAAAAATATTTGAAGTTTTAATATCTCATATGAAAAAATTAAGAAAAAATCCATATGAATATATGTTATACATATTGTAAACAATGAAGTTGAAAATATTATTTCAAAATGTGTTTTATCTTACATTTAGTATGTATACTAAATATTTTTAAATTTCACATTGAAAAAATATAGTTTTTTTATTGTAAACATAGATTATATATACTAAATAGCTTTAAATTTCACATTGAAAAAATAAAATAATATTTTAGTATTTATATAGTGAACTTCGAAAAGAGTTACTAACCATCTAAAAAATATAAAGAAAAAATGTTTAAATATTATTTTTTATTAAAAAAATATCGAACGGCCAATATAGACTGGAAGGGATTCCTACGACAAGTGAGCAAAATATCTTCTCAAGGTTAGGAAATAATCCAAGTCACATTAAGTAGTCGTTGCCGTTTAAAAATATTTGTTCTTGGTTCTTGCGAAAAACAATTTGTTATTGTATTTGTATTTTAATTTAGAGATTGTTTGATGCATTTTTAAAATATATTTAGCATGTCCTTTTTGGTGTCTTTTAAAATAATTTTGATCAACTACTATTCAATAATAAAACAATAATTTACAATAGTGTGATGAGTGATATTTTTTAATTAAAATAATAGTTTTTTATTTTTTATTTTTAATATTAGAGTTATAAAACATCTAAAAAACATCAATTTAATATTTTTTAAAATAAAAAAATAATTTAAAAAACAATAAACTGTAACATGAAAACAGACTGTAAATTTGAAGTCGCATCGAAGTCTTCCTAGAATCTGAAAATTTTATTTGCCCCTTGCTCCGAGGCAAACGTTATTCAATCACTGGTGTCCATATATATTATTTTCACAAGAAATATCTGTGATATTGACTTGAAAGAGCACCACATCTCTTTATTACCTAGAAATTTTGTGTTGTCTTCTCAATTTTCTTCGCTTATTTGCACGGGAAAAACTTCCAATGGAGGTTGTAGAAAGGAGACCCCGAGATTACGACAGAAAACCGATGGAATCAGAAAATTGACAGAGAGTTGACAGCAAGGACATGGCTTATGCCGCGTGGCAAGGTACGGTTGGATAGATACAGTCGAAGAAATTAAAAAAAAATGGGACGGGAAAAATGAGGAAAGACTTTTTTTTATTTTTTTTATGCAAGAGTAAAATAGAAACTCCAGAAATGTGCAGGCTAAGTATTACATGAATGACATTTTTTTAATTAATAATAAGTTTTTTAATATTCTTGATAATATCATTTTAAATACTTTCAAAAATAAAAGCCATGGCAAAAGTATACTCTGCACCGAAAAGATGTCTGTTTGATTCTGTTTGTTTTTTAATATTTTTTTTTAAAAAATAAATTAAAATAATATATTTATTTAAAAAATTATTTTTAATATCTGTACATTGAAATAATTTTAAAATACTTAAATAAATATTAATTTGAAACAAATAAAAAAATATAAAAGATTTAAATTTCTTTTAAAATGTTTTTGAAAAGAAAAAAACAAAAAGTACATTACGGAGGAAACAAACGTTTTTCCCAGAAAGATCGAAAAGATATTTGCTTCACAAAAGTTTCTTTCTTTTTTTTTAATCGCAGGGATGATAAACACAAGCCATGGGAAAAAGCAGATTATGACAGCGAAAAGACTGAAAAGGACAGAAATGCAAAGAATTTCGTTGCCTGTCGTTCAATGCAAGAAAAAGCCGACCACTTTTAAAAGGTCAACCTGGGACCAGCCACTCGCCCTGGGCAAACTGCAACCAAAATTAACCCAATTACATGCTTGACCGTGTTTTGCCGCGGTTAGATATTTTTTTTCTTAATAAAAGGACTGTATATATAGTTTTTTTTAATCCGTTTTTGTAGTTAAAAAAATTCTAAACCAGAATAAAAAAAAATTTAAAGCTATTTTTCAATTTATTTTTGACTTGAAACACTTAAAAAACATTTTAGAAACCATGATAAACCTATTAGGACCTCAAAATACCAAAAAAACCACCAAAAAATCAAAATTAACCTCAAACTAAAAATCAAACCAAGTTCAAATATATTTTTTCAAGGCATAAAAACACCTAATATAAACTCCATTTATAAAATGAAACCATTTGATACAAATATCAATTGTTTTGATAGCTTAAATCGGTGTCGATAACATTTTTCTTTTTCTATCATTGGAATTCGACAACTGTTTTCTTTCCTCTCTAGTTAGGGACTGAAAAATAACAAAAATAAGTTTTTGTATCAAAACTGAACATGAAAAATATTAAGGTATCTAAATTGTATAATTTATGTTATTTTTGAAGTTCAGGAGCCAAAGTAAATTTATAGCTGAAACTTATGGCACGCCACCGTGCATTTTTCATTTCAATCCCTTATTTTTCAACTCCATATTTTCCTAAGACATCACAGTCAATTAACCTTAGGACTAAATAAAAAAAAAATTGAGGAACAAAATGAATGTTTGACAAATGTACAGTGCAACACAACAATTATTTGTGTGTGCAATGTGCATGAACAATAATTGCCTCTACAGTAAAAAATCCCGCGCATTTAGTCCAAAATTAACTCTTGATCATCTCAGTAGATTAACATAATTGACCTGATTTGACTTTTTTATTGGCAAAACAAAATCATTTGATTTTATTTTTAAAATAAAAATAAAACAACTTTGTTTGATTGACTTGAATCAACTTATAGGTTAGCCTATACAAACCCATGACACAGGTCTTTAACCAAGTCCTAGGCTGAGCTTAATTTACCATGGATATATATCAACCCAAGAAAAGAAGATTCACAAGCTGATTTCTATGGTGATAAAGGTGAAACCATGGTTTTGGAAGATGACGTGTTATAAAAGGTGCAACAGTAATCCTTGGTTCAAATACGTTCCAACGTTTCTGATGCAAGAAAATATTGCCATTCCATCAAAAAATTAAAATCCCCATGGAATGAATGGTGGAAGCGTGTTCATATTCATACTATTCAAAACAAGAATAAGAAACACACCGCTTGTTGCATCTAAAAGCTGAGTTTAAAACCATTACAATTGCTCAATGAGGTAAACTTCACTGGAAGTTGTATGATTAGTTCTCCGATGAAATTTGAGCTGAAAACTGGACTCATTTACCACAACAAAGCTGTTATTGTTAATAAGCGAAGTCAATCGAATTTTCCCAGCACCAGAGATTCAAGCTTTTGTAACCAATTCACATATTGACCGAGCTCCTTCTTGTGTAGGTGTAAGAGGAGGAAGTTAGTTAGGTTTTCACCAATACCCTTGGCTATCAAGTATCCCTCAAGTGCATCTTGTAAATCAGAGTCCAAATCACTGCAGATATATGAAGACAAGAATTAAGTGAGACGAACATGTCCTCGAGCATAAAAGAAGATATCTCTGAGTAACCAGTGGAATAGGGTTTCATTATTACTGGAAATGATATCGCAATAAAGGCATCACAGACAAATTCCAGAGTTACACTTAATTGATTTGGAATTTGAAGTGCAGTTAGAATCGGAGGGCATTCAACAACATTCAAATGCACAAGAATTATATAAATCCACGTATGCATCAAAACCAAAACATCACTCAATATAATCCTGGTTTCTACTCAGATTACCATAAGCTACAGTACAGTCTCTAAATGGATAACATTACCTAGAAAACCTGCTACAAAGGATGACCCCCCGGATGTTATATTGAATCTTTCTTTTTGTCCAGTATCTAAAATCAAAAAGACTTAGCTTGCCTGCCAGATACAATTTTTCCATTCAAGACTTGAAAAACATGTTACATTATACCATCTTTTGGTTTCTAGCTTCTGCAGATAACAGCAAAAAATAAATACCAAATCATGATATGCATTTGGAATAAATGCCTCAACACACCAACTCTCAAGATCACCAGGTAAAGTCAAAGCACACTATCTAGTGAAAAGAAAATGGATAAAGCTAAAGATGAAAAAGAATGACCCATCAGGTTAATCCTTGACCCTCTTTGGCATAATGCATAGATTTCCCCCATTGATCTACTGAATACTGGATATTCAATCCAACATAAACTGCTTCGAGGCATCCATTCAGGTTAAGGGAAAAAGTGGGACTAAGGTATCTCTTAGATTAAGTTTTAGCAATTAAGAATGCAACCTAACATGCTAGAAAGTGCAAAGGAATAATGGGAAGACATGGACCAAACCAGAAGATGTGATTGCTGAGAAAGAAAGAATAACAAATAGCAGGATATCATAGAAGGCAGCCATTTCAAAAAGACTAACCCTAAACTAGACAAATTATAACTTGGGATTCACCTTCAAGGTTTGCAAAGAGCTATAAATTCCTTTCAACTTTTAGTTAAAGAAAACAGAATATATCCTTTGCAAAGAGCTATAAATTCCTTTCAACTTTTAGTTAAAGAAAACAGAATATATCCTTTGCAAAGAGCTATAAATTCCTTTCAACTTTTAGATAAAGAAAACAAAATATATCCTTTGCAAAGAGCTATAAATTCCTTTCAACTTTTAGATAAAGAAAACAGAGTATGCCCTAGAAAATCATCATAATCAGAATGCAATGCTAGCCTTGCTCCCAAGGGAAACTCATCTAGATTCACATAGATGTATAAAAATCTGTTCAAGAGATCTCATCTTAAACCAAAATCCAACCACTATTTTCCCCAGTAAGGTCCATTTGAATTTAGAAACTGATTTCACCAACGCTAAACATTTTTGCTCTGAAAATATCAACATTCTTATATCCGGCAATGTTCTTGTCATTCATGCCATCTACTTCAATCAACAATCATATCTCAGACAATTATTCAAAAAATTGGGAATGACAGGAATGCAAATATTACACACAAACAAGTAACTTGAGAATTTTATCTACAATCTGCAAACTAACAAAAATACATAATATGGATTGAAAAGTTTACCTGAATGAGGGACCTCTGTATGCTGAAGGCTTGGGACAGGTTGTCGTCAAGTGGAGATAATGTGCACTATAAATGTGAAACTGCGACCCACCTATACCTTTCTCAGAAACCCCACAATCAAACTGTAAAACAGAGTTCAACCCAGGCTTCTTCACACACACCTTCATCAAAACTTCCCGTGGAAATATTCCTCCTTCTGCAAACATCTCCTGCCCCAACAAAGCTGAAACAGCAACCTCTTCACCAGACTCACATTTTCTCCGCAAAACCACATCTTGCGACTCCAATGAATCCCAATCCACCTTAAAATCTCCCAAATTACCACTTTGATTGTCCTGAATCCATGTTAAAAACATATAAAATTAAAAAAACACAATTTCTTCAAGCTTGTAAAACAAACTCACACCTGTTCTAATTAACAAAACAGAAAACTATATGTTTTTACCAGTTGCTTTTCCACACAAATATACACTAACTAGCTCCATAGTACTTTTAACGCTAAACCCATTTTCAATACTCATAGAAGATTGAAAAGATTCCAACTTTACTTCAACTTTTAACACAAGCTCACATCTTTTTAATTCCACAACTGTCTTAACCACCAAACAAGTAATGGGTCATCACCAACGTTCTGCCACATGAACATACCCTAACTAGCTTCGTTTTATTTTCTAACACTAAAACCCATCATCACATTTGCTTTCTTTTCATTTCTTAATAAATTCCAAACATCAAATGGTAAATCAAACACCAAGAAAATAAAGGGTTTGTTTATTAAGTGGAAACTAAAACCATTATCCAATACCCAGATGGAAAGATTAGTACAAAATTATGGGATTTTAAGAGAGAGACCTGGAAGGGAGTAGTTGAGAGTTCGTGTTTGATTTCGGACTGCAGGATTTTGACCAAGCCCAGATTCTCAAGTGCTTGGCGACCCTTCCGCAAGATTGGGGTCACCCGAGGCATTTCTTGCAAGATTTTTAGCAGAAATTGCTACAGAAACTTGGTGTGCAGGATTATAAGTGTAGATTACTGCAGATGACGAGCCCGGGCTTAGCTCTCGAGTCTTGCCGATACAACGGCACCTGCTGAGATGGACTGTAAATGGGCATTTGAGTTTTAAGTTTGGTCTCCTAGCAAGGTGGGCTTTTGACTATCATAAAAGATTCAATCATAGGAAATTAGATATCGTACAGTATTTTATAAAATTTTAATTATTTTTTATTTAAAATTAATTATTTTTAATATTTTTAAATTTTTTTGATATATTGATATCAAAAATATTTTTTAAAAAATAAATAAATATTATTTTAATGTATTTTTAAACAAAAAAATATTTTAAAAATAATCATAACTATACTATCAACACTTTTAATTTAATTAATTAGCTTAATAAATTATGAGTGTTTATATATTATTTTGATCCTCTTTTTAGTTTTCTTTTTAGAAAAAAAAAAAAAACAAAAGGCACCGATATTCTGACTATTGAACGTGTTTTTTTTATTCCTTGGGTTTTTTCATTGATTGATGTAAGGTATCCTTCCTCATTAAGCATTCCATAAACTACATATCAACCCGAACCTATCACACATGGTAATAAAAACTGAATTCTTGACTGCTGCCATTATAGACCTAGTCTACAAAGCAAGCTAATTAACTAAACTGGTGATGGATCATGAAATGAAATATTTGTGTTAAAAGCATCATCAAGACTTGCCTTCTCACACCGCCCTCGCTAGCTAGTATCATCTTCTGCCATTTCTGGGAGCATTCTTTCTTCTAAGCTTTTTTGCATTTTGATGTGCACCGTCTTCAACCATCTTCACAAACCATGCAGGTTGAACTGTATCAGAGATTTAAGCTTCCTGAAGGACTCTGAAATCTTTCCCGTGAATTTATTGCAGGATAAATCAAGTGTTGTGAGGGGCCTGAGGACAAATTGAATTTTAGAAAACTCAATCTCTAAACCTTTCCATGCTTACAGAATAAACATAAGAAGTAGATAATTTTTTTGTCCTCATGTAATCCATATCCTGATCAACGCTCATCATGCATGGCTTTGAAGTTGTTGAAATACTCTGTTGGCAAAGGACCCCTCAAGCTGTTGTTGGAGAGGTTAAGAACCTGTAAATTAGAAAAAGAGTCCCTGACAGTTGGACCCTTCAAAGAACCATGGAGTTTATTTGACCTTAGATATAATAACCTCCAACTTTGGAAGCATTTCTAAAAAGGAAGGGAATGTGTCATCTATCATGTTGTTGCCGAGGTCCAGAAATTATAAATTCACACAATTGATGACGGATACCACCCCTTTTAACTGGTTGCCATTGAAGTTTAGATATCTCAAATTATTCCCCTCTAAATAGATTGAAGGGATATTGCCGTGGAGATTGTTGACACCAAGATGCAACACTGAGAGCCTATCACTGAAGTTTCTCAAGCATTGTAGGATGAATCCACTAAAGCCATTATTGGAGAAGTCTAGAATCTCTAGGAACTTCAGCTCGTAAATGACAGAAAAGATGTTCCCAGTCAGTTTATCATTGGAGGAAAGCATAAGAACTCCCGAATTTTCATTCTTGAAAACTGAAGGTGGAATTTGGCCATACAACTTGTTATGACTGAAATCGATATATTGTAATGAATTATAAAGGAACGAACTTATCTGGCCATACAATAGGTTATTGTGAAGAAAAAAAAGATGCGAAGAAGGCATAGAAAACAAGGAGGATGGAGTTGTTCCACTGAGCAAGTGAGGAGATAAGTCGAGAAAGTTTAAACCTGAAAGCTTACTTATTTGTGATGGAATGCAACCTATCAGTTGATTATTAGATAATGAGAGTGCAATTAGACTTGGAAGCCTATTTATTTGATAAGGGAGGCCTATCAGTTTATTGTCCGAGAGGAGCAACTAATAGAATTGTCCTACGTTGAATAAACTATATGGAATTTTACCAAAAAAAATTATTGAAAAAGAGTTTCAGAGAATTTAGCGATGGAATTTGACTTTCAAACATGTCATTTGAGAAATCCAACAACTCAGAGTTATATTACGTTAAAAAAAACATTTGGAATTTCACCAGAAAATTATTGAAAAGAAGTGTCAAAAAATCTAACTTCTTAAGGTTTTCAAGTGAAAATGGAATCTGACCATCAAATATATTGTATGACAGGTCCAACTAAACGAGTTGTTGAGGTTAACAAAACTATCTATAATTTTACCAAAAAAATTATTGAAAAAAAATCTTAAGGAATCTAACTTCTTAAGTTTTCTAAGTAAGGATGTAATTTGACCATCAAACATGTTGTATGAGAGGTCCAATCAAGTGAGCTGTGAGGTTAAGAAAACCATCTATAATTTTACCAAAAAAATTATTGAAAGAAAATCTCAAGGAATCTAACTTCTTGAGTTTTCTAAACGAGAATGAAATCTGACCATCAAACATATTATAAGAGAGGTCCAACAAAGTGAGTTGTGACCTTCTATAATTTTATCAAAAAAATTATAGAAAAAAAATATCAAGGAATCTAGCTTTTTAAGGTTTGAGAATGAAATCTGACATCAAACATGTTGTATGAAAGATTCAATCTAACAAGTTGTGTGAGATTAACAAAATCAACTAAAATTTTGCCAGTAAAATTATTGAATGAAAAACTTAACATATCGAGTCGGGTAAGATTGTGAAAGACAATAAAATGTTACTAGCAAAATTATTGTTTGAGAGATCCAATAGAGTGAGCTGCTCAAGATTTCATAATAAGGATAAAGCATGACCATCCAAGTTGTTACATGAGAGTTCCAACTCGATGAGTTGAGTGAGGTTAGAAAACTCATACAAAATTTGACAAGTAAATTAGAAAACTCATACAATATTTGGGATGTGTAATCATGTTGAAAGATTACTTAATATAATCAAGTTCTGAGCTTATAGTTCCGGCCCTGATTATTGCTGTAAATCGTTAAATTTTGTCTTGCACGCTTAGTGCTCGTAACTTGCTTTTAACCTTGTAAAGGGGTGTCTGGAACCATGTTTTAATTAGAGTTTTCAAAAGATTGATTTTTTTTTGGATTTTGAATCATTTTAATATATTAATATTAAAACTAAAATTTTTAAAAATAAAAAATATTATTTTAATATATTTCTAAATAAAAAACAATTATTATTACTCGCCAAACTTCAGACAAATTTTTGTAACTAACCCAAACACTGCCTAATTCCAAAACCCAAGAAAAGAAAAAGGAAATCAATGGTCAATATTTGTTAATTTTTATTCAAATACATTAATACACATACAAATCGCACATTAATAGACAAATTCCAAAGATTTTTCTTTAATTTTTATCATTTTTTTAGTTTTTTTAGTTTTTTTTTTATCAACAACAAAGTTATTTTGAGTTGAAAAAAACAAGAAAGTGAAATCATTTTGACACAGACTCTGGTCGATCCACCACCATCTCTCGAGTTGATTTCACAAATCCATGACTTGGGCTGGTCACGTAACTATGGTTATCAATGCAAAAAAAAAAACCTTCCGTAAATACAAATCAAACTTGTACACAACCTTTGATGGCATAAGACACTGCTCTAGTCCAAATACGCGAGATGGTAAATACACACAGACAGAGACAATGGCCATGGGCTAAAAAAGATGTCAACTTCAGCACGAAACACAGAGGACAACAATAACTTATCCTCCAGTGCGTTAATCTGTTGTGGCAAGGGCTGATTGCAAAACATCTTCGAGATACTTCTCGGCAGCAGCATACTGCCTTTTCTTGTCCTCAATGGCTAAAGTAGCTAAAGCTTTATCCTGAAGTAACAAAAAAGGAATGCATAAACCATCTTCTTTCCAGAAATGAGCGAGCATAAATGCATGATAAAGACATCATATCAATCCGTGCATAGAATTACCGGAGGCAAGTCCTGATAACTCCTCAAAGTATCCATGATGGGTTTTGTTTTCTTCTCCAAATCTTGTCTGTGCTCAGCCATTTCTACCAGCATCCCATGGCTAATGTCTTGGGTGTAGCCCACACGATTAAGAAGTGCCTGCACGATAAGTGGATAATGTAAGACACACATTCAATAACTTCCAATAACTAAAGCAAGCAGGTAAAATATTCGGAAATCAAGAGGAATAAGATTGTTTTTTTTTACCAATTTTTTTTTCTCTTTCAATGTCAATTTCCCGTTTGAGAATAAGACTTTTAATCACCCATGATATTTACAAGTAGAGTCAAAACCTAAGAATTTTGCCAAGAACACGAAATCCGTCATCACTAAGGACAACCTATAACATGCAAGGAATTGAAAATGCTCATCAGCCTTAAGATCTTGAAGAAAAGATTACTTAGATGCTGGCCATGAAAGTCGAGATGGAACTCCTTTGCTTAATAATTAATACATAAGTAATCACTAATAATGTTTATCAAGGATAACAGATGGCAGTTTTGACTTTCATTATTACGTCTAAGTAAATTTTATCCTCATAATAATAACAAAGAACAAATACCTTGTAGTTAGAGTACTGCTGCAAATATTGTCGCTCCTTTGATGCCATAACTGCTAAATTTGTCTTCCAATTCTCCATCTGAGCCTCGCAAGGAGGTACATCATCCTCTAGTTGTGCGAGTGTTCTAACAGAGAAGATCCAGAAAATAAGAAGAAAGATGAGCAGCAAAATAGATTGAAAGATGTGAGATTTGAAGCTGTTATAGAACAGAACTTATAATGTGCTCAAAAGAGAAATCGAAGTTAAAGTTTTTATAAAGTACCTTTTTAAATAGGTAAGCCTGGCTATTGCCTTCCGTGTGTAATCAAGGAGAATTTTGGACTCCTTCTGTACTTTAGCTCTCTTCTCTTCTACTCCAGTCTTTCTTAAAGAAAGATCCCCCATTGCTACAAGAAAACTATTTGCATTTCTCCAGTTTAAACTCGTGACATTAAAAAGACAAGAACAAAGATGCAATTTAGTATCTAGAATGACATCCCACCTGCTTAGTTCCGTGTCTCTTATATTCAAAAAGTTTGCTACATTTGCAAGAACTTGAGCTGATGAAACCACATTCGAGGGCAAACTCTCCTGTGCTAATCCCACATTCTCGAGTATCTCTCTAATCCTTGCAGCTACAGCCACGAAATCAACAAAATATTGCATCAAAGAAAAGTAAATGTACAATTCCAGATAAAATTTCACCCGGGAAAATCTTTTTCTCAGAAAAAAGAAACAGTAGTGGGATTAAATCATTTGTATAAAGATGAACCATCACCTTTTATAAGAATCATAAAACATGTGTATTACTAAAGTCTGAAACTAGAAGAACCCATGTAATCAAATTATTGAAGGGAAAAAACATCCTATGTCAAACAATGGCTTCCAAAGACAAGAAAATAAAAATGTTCACGGGAAAGGAAGGCTATATTCAACATGAAACTAAGAGCCCCTACAAAAGAAGAGAAATCAATCTATCGTCATCATTCTCAAACAATCATATTTCATGCACATCAAAATCAAAACCCAACACAAGAAAACATAAACCCAATAAGCCTAACCAAAAGCACACAGACAACAAAATCCAAAGACAAGACCTTGTGCACGATACTCCACAGTTTTCTGGCGAAAATCATTCGCAACAATGTTGGCAGCCTGTGTTTTCGCTTGCGAAGCAGTAGCTAAATTATATAAATGAGCAATGCTGCGTGGCGTATATTCGAATTCAGGAACATCTTTCCCCGCTGCATCAAATTGTGAGGTAAGCCACGCCTTCACTTCTGCAATTCTACCAGCATCATTACCACCACTCTTCGCCTCCGTCACCGACATATTATCAACTCCAGAAATTAAATCACTCATATTTAATCTTTTTCTTTCTTTTTATGGGGTTTCCTTAAATTACACCACAAAACCTACACGAACAAAAGATGTAGCAAAAAAGTTAACTTTCACAGAACCCATTATAGAACTCATGCCCTAAATTGATTCAAACCATCTGGGCCATTTTTATTTAGCTTAATATTGATAGAATCTCAATCATTTGTACTTAACTTCCGAATTACGCTATTTCTCCTAAAAATCACAGTTTAATCAAAATCTGACATGAAATAACTGATTCAAAGTGTAAGAAAGAAACACCCTTAAAAGGAAAAGGTGAAACAGATCTCGAGAGAGAGACTGACCTTTGTTTGGCACCGAGTTGGATCAGTTTGCAAACAGCATTGGAGGCTTTAAAAGAGTGAACTTTACGGAAGAAGAAATCTGGGGAGAAATAAGTAACTAAAAATTATCTTTTATGAAGTCGCGAGAAATTTTCAAATCTAAGAAACTCGAGTGAGGTCCTGAGGAGGGGGAAAGAAGCCGGCATGTGGGGAGAACTGGAAATTCGAAATTTGGAAGGGCTAAAATCGTCTGGCAATCATGTTGCTTGGAGTTGGAAATCATTCAAATCACTCCTCTTACTTTTAATTGTTCTTTTATCTTTGTTACTCTTTAACTTTCTTTTAAAGACAAAGGGAGAAGGGTATAAATTATTTAATAATATATATTAAAAAAAATACCCCCCCACTAGATTTGAAGAAATCTAATGTTAATCTTGTAATTCTTAAAATTAAATATCAATTGACAAACTTTTATCAAGAAAACAACTTAATCTTAGCTTCGAACTTTTTTCTTAAGAGAAAATACCAACTTTCTTACCGCGTGCTTGATTATTAGTGAGAAAAATATCGTGTGATAATGTCAAACTCAAATCTATTATACAGATAACTTCTCAGAGATACTGTCCAATGTTTGATCAATGATTTCATGAAAATACATAGCACTCGACAGGGGATTACTGTAGGTAAAACATACCTAAAATTGAAAAATGGAAGCCGAATCATCTGCTTGAACTTTTATGGATGTGAATGACGGGACATCTAGAATGGATTTGGGCAGATGAGGAAGTTGTTCAAAGGATTTATTTTACAGTACCGATCAAGGAACTGTACGCTGGTGCCCTCCATGGAGTCTGAGTGAGCTTAAATCGATCCAATTCAACGTGAAGCCTAACAACTCAATCTGGGTAAGAGGCATTTCTTTTCAGCCTGCAAGATACTTCTCAGGGAACTTGGAACTTCGTTCGTTAGTTGTTCATGCCCACACAACAGCCCATCGGCCTCGAACTTAGCTCCAAATCCAACGCTTTGTGATCATGTCAACGAAAATCGGACGATGTTTCGAGCATAAAAATAGAACCACCATTGCTACCTGGTCAGCCGATGGCCGAGGCGGCGCAAGTGTCTTTCAAGACACCCTGGAGTACAGTTGCTGTAATGGCTGCAGCATTTGCCATCCGTCTAAGCACTCTTCAGACCTGGTACACAATATCCCCTTGAAAGCATGGATGTTGCCGAGCAGTTTTTGGATATAATCTATTTGAATTGTTGATTGGAAGGGAAGATTTTGGCCAAGATTTGATGGCAGCTTAAAGAGCGATCAAGATTCTTGGATGGATAACTAATGATTTTGAAGAATTCAATGTAATTTGTTATTTTACTATGTATGAACATGATGGATTTTCATAGCTAGAAACATCATTAATTTGATGATTGATGCAAGTGTGATCATACCATAAAAACTCGTTGAAACTACCTGTAATAAAATTAGGATATATTACACCAATCAATCAAATGTACAAAGCAGTGCATAATATTAGACTTAAATTCTTGAACTGCTCATCCAGGCAAGCTCCTCGTCATTGTATTTCTCTATCACCGTTCATAAAATTGAATTGAATTCTTTGATCTGATCATCCATCAAACTATTAGCAGACAGAGGTATGTTCACATTGCCTTAACCATGGCTACATAATCCAAAATTATTCTTTTATTCGGGACTGTTTGGCATTACAATATATTAGAGAATAATATAAATCATATCCTGATATCTCACCTAACAGCTTAAGCTATTGGGTTGAGTTGGTTCTTTGACATGGTATCAGAGCCTTGATGACCAAGTAGTCTCGAGTTCAAATCTCACCATCCTCATTTATTTGATAAAAATTAAGCACAAAGGTAATATAAGCTTGTGCAAGTTTCAAACTCAAAGGGCTTTCACTTGAGGGAGTGTGTTACAGAATAATATAAATTATATCCTGGGACTTCATCTAACAGCTTAAGTTATTGGGTTGAGATGATTCTTTGACACAATACAACTGTATTTTTAAAAAATTTTAATTTTTTAAATTTTAAATTGTTTGTTTTAGTGTTTTTTTAATCGTTTTAATGTGTTGATATCAATAACAACAAAATATTATTTTAATATTATTTTTAAATAAAAAATATTTAAAAAAACAACAATTACTTTCTAAATAAGAAATTATTTTTCCAAGAACAATCTGAAGAGTAACAGAATGTGCCTCTCTAAAGACTGGACTATTAATCCAACCGTATCAATGGGGCGAAGGACTGCCTTAAAGAGTCAAGAATCGATGTCAAAGAAGTAACTGTCAGTCTTGTTTTCTTTTATTTGTAATATTCATCACGCAGGTTTCACAATAAAGTTTTATATGATTATCATACTCTCCTTGCTTGAACCGCAAGTTTAACGAATTAATTTAAAAATCATGATTTTTTTAAATTTTTTATCATTTTAAATATTTATTTTAAATCAAATTATATTTTTAATGGTTATTCAAATTATTTTTTAACATGTTAAGTCAATCAAGCCATACCAAATTAATTTTTATACGGTTTAGAATTTTTTAGAATAGAATAAACATTAACAATACCTAAATATTATATTTATATAAAAAAATATCGATCAGCACAAACGAATAATCCACCGTAAACCTCCTAATGTGCAAAGGGGCGAGTTGTGCTGGAAAGTCCAAGGTACCAGTTGTCCTCTGTTCGCATCCTTTTTCATGGAATTAGATCAAACAAGGCAGAGTCGTGCGATTATGGTCTCATCCAGTCAATGAACAACTTCATGGAAACCACTTGAATTTTTCTTTGCAATGGCCGATACGTCATAGGAATTGACGAGTCGACACAATACGAGGTAATAATTAAGGCATGGGGCTGGGAATCCATTCCTCTTCGTCCAAAAAATTCAATTCTATTCATTTATTTGTTCAGTTTCCCTCTTCCAAGGGTCACAGCTAACGTGATTTGCGGGTGGCATCAGTCAGGGTCTCCCTTCCATTCCAAGTATCTCAATCAGAAAAATCTAACAATCCCACGAAGTATTTGTTCTCACATTTTCTCTTAAATGTATAAATC
>Ga0325411_1004617_pt1 | contig 15396 bp, 9 predicted proteins | sample PopdelMetagenome_13_FD_206181 | JGI IMG/M metagenome (GOLD analysis project Ga0325411, IMG submission 206181) | Populus deltoides microbial communities from Bellville, Georgia, United States - Xylem-PdIQD-R4 | ecosystem: Host-associated > Plants > Phyllosphere > Stem > Wood/Secondary xylem... | reverse complement strand
ATTCGTTTGTCTTCCTCTGTTAACGGGAGGGGGGCTTCCTGAAAAACTCTATTGTGTGACTTTAAGTTTCTGTTTATTTTTGTTTTTAAAAATATTATTCAAAAATTTTAAAAAATTTTAGTTTTTTTTGTTTCAAATTAATATTTTTTTGGTATTTTTAAATCATTTTAATGTGTTGATATTAAAAATAATTTTTTAAAAATAATAAAATATTATCTTGATATATTTCTAAATGAAAAACATTTTAAAAAATAATCATAACCACACTTCCAAACAACATACACCAATAAATAGGATCATTTCATGCAAAAGCTTAGATAAGAAAACATGTTATCGCATCGCCTTTTTATGTAGAAAGCTTGACCAGCAAGAAAAAATGTACTTCAAAATTTAAACGTCATTGTTTTAGAAAAATATATAATAAGCTAAAACAACACCTTGGAATAAATATAATAACGATTATTTTTTAAAGTGTTTTTGCTTTAAAATATATTAAAATAATATATTTTTTATTTTTTAAAAAACTATTTTTAATATTAGTACATCAAAATAATCTGAAAATATCAAAATTTATTAACTTAACGTAAAGAAAACATAAAATAAAAAATGTTTTTATTAAACAATGATCAGAATAAACAACGGAATAGAATACAATTTTCTCCACCAAAACTATTTATTAAAGGATCAAAAAATAAATCAATGCACGTAGTAAAATTGTGTTCTTCGACTTCATTATTTGTGATAATGTTATTAGGAATTAGTTAATCAACTAATTTGAATTCAGCAATTGCATGATGCTTGCTTGCAATAATATCAATCAGGTTGGTCCATGCTCCAAGATGGGTTTAATAGTATATTTTACCCATAAACTATTAGGATTGTTCTAAAATAAGACTTAAATTATCGATTTGTTCTATCATATCCTCATATTATTTTTATTAAACAAATTAAGGCATTCCGTCAAATTTGATCCTAACGCCCAAGCTTTCACCGTTAGTCTAAGTGTACACGACGTCGTCGTTTTAAAACAATTCTTCATTCTTTTACTAATAAAAAATTAAAAAAAAATTGAAATTGCTTGAAAACAACATTGTTCATAACAAGGGTAAGTAAGAGATGTTAGTCTTGGCCGTCAAATTTGACGACACATATTCTTAATCAAAATCAAAAACAGTAATTGAGGTCTTATATTACTACAATCTCAATAATTTAAGGATTAAAGATGTTATTAAATCCCCTACAATGCCATGTTCATCGTGAACTCAAGGTTTGGTGTTTTTGAAAATGTAATAACAGTTGTAGTTTGAAGTATTTTTTATTTAATTAGAAATATATTAAGATAATATTTTTTTATTTTTAAAAATTATTTTTGATATCAGCACATCAAAACAATCTGAAAATATAAAAATAATAATTTTAAATATAAAAAAAATAAATTTTTAAAAAACACGGTTTAAAAACGCATTCCCAAACCGGATTAAGCAGGAGAAAAGCTCACCAACAATGATTATCATGCTGAAGCATACATGCTCGACCTTCATTAAAAGGAGCCGTTTGGGTCAAAAGTGTAAAGATGATTTATTCATAGACTCTGTTGAAAGCCAATGGCCAAATGATTACTTGCTATGTTTCGACCATGATGACAATCTTTATTCGATGCAAGTTTGCACTTCAAGCAACCAAGCTGGCGGTTGCTTTCAATGGTGCGGTCTGTGGCTTCAAATATAAGATGAACGGTGCAAAGAACAATTCAAAGATGTGACAAAGCAAATACTCCATGAGATATACCTCCACATGGACAGTAATATTTTTATAGTATGAATGATAAGTGAATTTTCTCATATTATTACCACCTTTGTTTCATATTGTTTGATAAATATATCTAATTAATGTACATGCTTGTGCGTGCGTTTAACATAGTGCTGCGAGTCTTTTTAATGGACATAAAATAATCTAGTAAATGTTCAATAAAATCCTTATAAGAACTTATTCAAATCAAGAGTTCTTAACAGAATAACTAAGTAGAAGTAAGAAATTTAATTACCAAGATCCGCGTGTGTTAATGTAAAAGAACTTTAGCTTGTATTATAATTCAATAAACCTTTATATCTTATACTAATATTTGTATACGTTTATAATTATCTATGCATATAAGATTCAAGTTCTATAACAATTTAAATAGGGTCATATTCAACTATAAATGATGGTCAATCCCATAAACTCAATTTCTAAATTTTTTTTTCTTAGAGAGTTTTGTGTAAACCCTAACCAGATTTTTTTAATATAGGTAAACTCATTCTTGCTACGCTAGACGAGTAGTTAGTATAAGCAATGAAGTTATGTCAACTTCGTGGCTGCAAAGAGCCTGAAAATCCACTAATCTCCCTAAATTTTGATTAATCAACTAGTGATAGGCATGTCCAGGATGGGTCTTCATTGTCTAACTCACTAGTACAACACATAATTGTCCTAACCCATTTTTTACCCTTAATTTTTCTATTTAATTATATTTTTATGATGATAATATAAATAATAAAAAAGAGAGAAAAAAAAAAGAATTTAGGGAGTGACAATAGAGAAAGAAAGAAAGAAAAGGAAATTGATGTTATGAGGAAGTAAAAATAATAATGGGAGATTATGCAAAATAGGATAAAAGAAATAATAGAAAATCAAGCAAAATTAAAAAATTATTGAAAAAGACCCTACACATTAAGAACATGAGATTTAATTAATTAGAAATCCATAATCAATAATGAAACAATATAAATTGCCTAATATTATTTTTCTAGTTTAGTTTCTCTTGTTTTGCAGAGAATTCCAAGCAATATAAATAAGAGACACTTAAAAAGATTGAAAGGAGAGACTCTTTCAAAGTCATACAATTTCAAGTAGTAGACACTCCTACAATTTCAACGGATTGACACATAAAAAGATTGAAAGGAGAGACTCTTTCAAAGTCTAGCTAAACAAAAGACCTAGTAAAAATAAGACAAAAACAAAAGAACAAAAACCCCTAACACAAGGGAAAAAGAAGAAAAAATAACAGAAGTCCAATTTGTCAAGCAACAACATCCATATTTTCAACCTTCGATCTCCCATCTCCAGTGAAAGTGGTCGACACCTCCCACACCAATAAGAAGAAGAGTGAGTTGGGCACCCCACAAAGTGGTCCACATGCACCATCTTACCTTCACAGCATGAGCAATAAAGCTTCACAATCTAACTTGTTAGTTTATGCATGTAGTTTAAGGACCAAAAATGTTTCTTTTTTAGCAATTTTCTTCACATTCCAGCCAACTTTCATGACTTGTAAAGGTTAATTTTTATCCCCATATGTGATCTATTTATTGTTCGAATAATTTTGTGATTTGTTTTATTAATTTATGAATTGCAAATGTTGTTGATGAGTATGTTATTTTGGATTAATTCATGATTTTTCCTTTTCTTTTCTATTATGTTCATTTATATTAATCAAATTGCTGTAATATTAGTGATTATTTATAGTGGATTAATTTAAATTGTGCATAGGAAAGAAACAAGTCAAAACTCTAATCTTCGTTCACCATTGTCTTAAATTCTATCCAATAATCTAAGAAGTGAGAGCTTTATTGTCACGCTTAGATCCCAAATCACTATACTAGAAGTTTTTATCTCTAATAAACATATGTATTTAGTTTAGGCAAAATATTAGTATGTAAGCATAATTGATATTTTTATCATTAAGATCAAACAACAATACAACTTACCTTAGGTAAGATGTTTTGGGGTAATTTTCATCTTCTTTTTAGCATGACCAGCCCTTTACCTAAAAATCTCTAAAAACGAGTTAGGGTTCTTAGTTACCATAAAATTAGGTGGTGATTTTTTTTTTATCATTTTCAAATTAATTAAATCATCGAGTTTTCCTCGCGACAAATTACTTCTGGGCACACTCCATATGTCTTAGTATAGTCTCTTAAGTTCCCATAGATTTTAATGGGGTCATTACCACCAATCATAAGCAGGTATATTGGGGTAATATTATTAAGATCTGATCTTGAAAAGTCAAAAGAGGTCTGATAGGAGTGTGACACAATGAGAACATGTTCTAAGACACAATGAGAACATGTTCTAAGACACAAACGTATTGAAATGAAGTCGAATGATGCCACGAAGCCAGTTAAACTTTGATAAGTTAGATTCAGTTCGTTCAAGAACCAAAGAATACAAGAATCTCTCTCACATGTTAAACTAAAAAGTTCAGAAGTATTATTGATCAAAAGTCCCAAAATTTAGACTTATATGTGTTTAAATAGTTTTGATCAATTAACCCTAATGGATTTACTCTTATGGGCTGAATTGAGCCACTTACAAAAAATGACCCAAAATCTTTATTAGTAAGCCCAAACCTTGATTCAAACAAATCTTGGATCTTAGTTAAAAACAAAGTATTAATTAAGCTCAAACAAGGCTTTGGTTACAGCTAACAAAATAAAAATAAAGCTCATAAGTCTAAGTCTTGTTCTGCTGTGAGAAGAGAAGAAGAAAAGAAAACATTGCAAGTCTGATACAAGATTTATTTATAGCCTATAATGCTACTCAATAATCCTAGGAACTAAAAGAGAAGTTATCGCCCCTTTGATTTCCAAGTTAAAATAGGATTCTTATCTCAGCCTTGTATCAATCCTTCTTTTGAAAGGAAAAAGATTGCTACATTTAATGCTAATCTTTGCCATCTCTTAGTATCCTTCAGATATTAGGAAAGACAATTAAGTTGTTGAATTATTCTTCTTGCATAACAAGGAACTTTGCCGCCACATGTGTTTTATAAGTCACATTGGATTTTTTTGTTTTCTTTATTGTGTTTTCTCTTTACGTGACAAGGAAATAAAATAATAAATCATAATATTTAAAGGAAATAATTAATGTTCCCACACATAATAGGAAATCTAAAACTAGTTAGGTACCCACAAAATACATGGAAATATCATAAAACAATGCTAGCCGAAACTGATACAAAATTGGCAACCTTGTTGTCGAAACTTCATAGCCCAAATAAGGATGGATTGGGCCCCTTTTCCACATGAATTAAATGTATTAAGGCCTTTTCTTGATGTTCCACAGGATCCTCAAGTTCAGTATTAGTCGAAACTTGCACAACTAACTCATTTAATGCTTCTTTCAATGCCCTTCACTTTGGATCTTATGATTAGCCCGTTTGGAACATGTAATGGGTCTTTGGTTTTCATGGGTTGATCCACTTCACAACCGAATCATGCAGGCCATATTTGATTAGTTGAATATAAAATGAAGTTCGTTAGAATAAACACTGATAACATATGGTCATACATACCCAAGGGTAAGTCCAAGAGAATTCTGTAACAACAAGCACTTTAGTAAGAATGTTTGGAATGAGTATGCCTCTTATAAGAGGGTATTTCCTAATATTTTAGGAATAACAACAAACTTAACCCAATCTAGGCATGATAAATCCTAACATGCCAGCCACACCTCATGTATACAAATAGCCATAGGCCAACTTCTTGGATATATAAAGCTTTTATCCCACAACACAACTTGCTATTGGTAATTCTATACTATATAGGCTATTTTACAACATGGAAACCTCATTCCCATTACACAACAATTCCCTACCATCGATCAATAATAAAAGGGGGATAGATAACATAGAAGTAGCACAACACTTAAGAGAGATGAAGCTAGAAGTAGGATGAACAACAAGATTCACTTACAATTACCTATACTATGAATGGATTGATAGACTGTACATGATTCATTGAGAAACAAAAATTGCTAATTTCAAACATTTTCTCAAGTAGGATAACCAATTTGTAAGGGAACATATCGCTAAATTCACTAATCAATATGGCGATGGTGTAATTAATAATGATTGGCACATATATTAGCCACATCAAAAGTCATCAAAGACTAGTGATGAGGAAGATGATGATCTTGTTAGTCATCAACAACATCTTTTAGATTTAAAAAAGAGATGAAAATAAAAGCAATTGTATAAAGCTCAATTTAGAAGAATGCAATGCCTAAACATTTTGGTAAGGGAAAAGGATTCTCAAGCATACACCTTACCTCATAAATAAGGCTTTCATATTACATAGACTAGCAAATTAGTTTTAAAAAAATAACTTTAAGCACCAGTTAAATTGCTTATAAAAGGTAAACTAAATGCATTAATACTCAACATGATCTCACCTACTCTTATGAAAAATGATAATATTGATTAAATATTGATCTTTGTTAAGAATAGAATCACCAAACATCCATAATTCTTAGAAATTAAAGTGTAAAGGGTTTTGTCTTTAACACCACCCCTGTCTCAAGAGGTTGTAATAGATCAATATATACCAATGAGATAAATAATAGAAGAAATATTTAGAAAAATATACAAAGCCATTAAGTTGTCCAAAGTGTAAGGTCAACTATACAAGAGTTTAAAAAAGGATACAAGTACCACAACATTATCCTAAATCATTATTTATTGTATAATAAAAGCAAAAAATAGCAGTAGCTCTTAAGCAAAAAATAAAAAATAAAAAATGATATAAAAAAGTTGTCATAATAAAGAAAAAACAAGCATATGTTGTATAACAAAACATTAATAGCATTTAAGTGCAACAAAAGTGTTCAAACCTCAAATGATCTAGTAAACTGCAACAAATATTTTTATTCAAACAAAAGACCAAATAGATGATGAAAACAACATGATTTTGTTTTTATATAGATGAGTTTTTGGATGTTGACATGATGGATGAAGTATTAGAAACCCTTTTCAATGACAACATATAACATTAGAAGGAAATATAACTATATGTCTCATTCCTAATACAATACATAGGTGAACAAAGTGCATTAAAGAAAAAGAAGCTGAAAAAACACTTTTAAAATATAAAAGAGTGGTCATGAAAGAGTAACATTGTAACATACCTAACTTTTAAAACATATTTTTCATAATATTGTCTTTCATGTAATGCAGAAAACCAAGGGTGATTTTGTTTTTACATGCACCCTACCAGAATTTCGGTAGAGTTTCCCTTATACTAGGAACACACCAAGTTATCATTAACCTCCTTTTATATCACAAGTCAATATTACAGTTAAAGGTCCAATAATCTTCGACCTTTTTCTCATCAACACAACTCAAGGATAACATACATTTAGTTTTAATGAAATAGGAACATTGTAACCAAGAAATAATTAACACATAATTTTATTTAGCATACTTCGTTAAATGATTAAATAACGTTAAAATCTAAAATGCGGTTATCTTTAAGATTTTATCTTAATTAACATAAATTTTGATATTGAGACACAACATTAACAAAGGACTACAAGATATTAATATGCATATTTTTTTTAAAAAAAAGCATAATAACAAGTACAAAATAAAATGCCTAAAATTATAATACATATCAATTTGACATCTTCAAAATTATAAGTCTATTTCTATAACAAAAGGTGGCACTATAGGAATATATTGATTGACTCTGGAATGAGATGAACCTGACAATTACATCATTTCATGATATTGGATTACAATACAATAACTTTATAAATAAACACGTGTATGCATATACATATTAATCTAACTAATGAACTCAATTAACTAACACTACGAATAATTTTTAACTCTATCATTTTCAATCCGCATATAATTCATACGTATATTCTTAACTCTAAGATAAATTTAATATCTTGGTAATCAAACAAACTATTTCCACTAGCCTCTTTGGTCAACTAGTCTAATAAATTTTTCTCGGTCATCTGAACACATGTCACTAGCTCATTTTCGATCAACTAGTCTAATAAATTATTTTAGTTATCTAAACACAGATGCTACTAGTCCTTTTTTGGTGAGCTAGTCTAATAAAATTCATCTTCTTGTTATCCATATCACAATTAATAATTGAACAATATGCATTTAAAGAAATTATGATTTTACAACTCTAAATTTTCTATAATTAGCGAAGGTGAAAAACACCTACTTGCTCCTCCCATCAATTTAGCTTCTTTTACGAGGGTCCTGCCACTGGTGTCTTTCTTGATAAAAAGGAGTTACCATCATTAATTCGTTTAAAAACTATTTCTTCAATTAATATTTCCATCCATTTCTAATTTTACAATTTCCTAACTAACTATTTGATCAATAAAAACCTTCATTAATATATCAATATCATGTAACCTTAAAAAAGGATTATTGAGAAAAAAAGGAAGAAAATATGATCCTCCTTTCTTCCTTACTTGGCGGGTTGTCTATAAGGGAGGGGAGCTGGAATTTTCCTCATAATTATAGTTTTGCCTTTGACTCTTTATCTCTTAATTAGTTCCGGGTAATTCTCCGGGTTTTTGATAAAATTTTATACTAAATTGGAACAAATTTATTCGTATTTCTCTACTAACCTTTGGGAATTACCTTATCCCTAATTTATATTATTATTTATTCATTTAATCTCGCTTAATATATATTTTACTTTCATTTTCTAAAAATTTTAACATGGGGTTTACAAACATCAACCATCATGGTTGATGCTTTTGAAGCCAAATCTAGCCAAATGCTTTATTTGAATAGTGATTGTGAAGACAAAAAACAAAAATTATTGAAGTGAACTAGTCAGAGCTAATGGTTGAATAATACACAAGACTCACATTCTCTAAGCCAATATTGGTTATGAGTAATATTTAAAATCTTTGTACATCATAATTAACTTTAATGGTGTACCAATATAGAGGATCATCTTTGATAATGGTGTCTCGCTCAATATTATACTCTAGTATTTGATTATAAAAGTTGTTTGTCATAAGAATGATATGATCACATCAAAAGTGGTCATTTTAGATTTTATAACAACCTTAAAAGATATTATAAGGGTACTAGAAATAGCCTTAATTGTTGGGTTTATACCGTCAACATAACTTTCTTTATATCAGAAGTAAGGACAAATTATGTCTTATTTGAATGAGATTGGATACATGCTAACTTATGTATCTCATCATTTTTATATCTGGTTTTGATGTTTTGGTTACTAGATGGATCAATTGAAACAGTCCAAGAAAACGATAAACTATTCATGGTTAATTCAAGAATAGAAAACATTTGGTTATATATCAATGATGAATGTTTAGTCCAATTCATGGGTATTGATAACATGGGTCACCCTATTAACTTTTATGTTAGCAAAAAGACAGCATGTATAGAGCGACTCATAACAGATATTGTTAGGCCAAATGATCTACAATATTAAAAAAAAGAGACTAAAATATGAAACATAAGATTAAATAAGTCATTATTACTTAATAACATGTTTCAAAGCTTTTGATGAAGCTTATAGGCACATTAAGTATCATAACAAAATTTGTTCAATAGAACCAAATTAAGATAATGAATTTTCGTACATGATATGACAAGTCTTTATCTAAAATCACCAAAGATGGATGATTAATAGGATGAAGTTCAAGACACGCTAATTGAAGTTAAATTAGGAAGTGAAAATGAGCCTAAACCAACCTTTAAAAGTGCAAGTATGACAATAGAACCTTAAAAAGAATTAGTAGCATTATTATATATTTATAAAGAGTGTTTGCCTAGGATTAAGATAAAATAAATGGTTTAGATAAAAGTTTAGTTAAACATCCTCTACTAATCAAACCTGGGTTTAAGTCACATAGATAAATGATTAATCATGTGAAGGAAGAGATCAAATGACTCTTAGTATATTAGGCGAGTAAGATATGTTGAGTTAATATCCAACATAGTTTTGGTGTTGATAAAGCATGACAAATTAAAGGTATGTATAAATTTCATAAATATAAATCCTGCAACTCTAAAAGATGAATGTCATATTCCAACTGCTAATATGCTAATTGATGTAGCCAAATCCCTAGTATTGGCCCCACCAAGGCCTTAAAAGCCTTTAAAGTTGTCCATTTCACTAATAGAAGGATCAATTAGCAGCATGCTAGCACAAAAAATAACTTTGTGCATGAATAGATTGTGTATTATCTTAGTTTTGTATTTATATATGTTGAGGAAATACATTGATTGGAAATTATTTGTTTTTTTTATTTTGCTTATGTTAAATTACACTAGTAGATGTTTATGTAATATATAAAACAAATTAACTTAAATATTTGATGTCAACACCTTGTTTAAGAGGTCTTATTGATAAATGGACATTAATATTATTTGAGTTTAATTTGAATTACATGCCATAAAAAGAAATTAAAGGACAAGTTTTGACTAATTTCTTAGTTTATCATCCTTGCATTACTATAGACCATGAATTGGAATATGATATCAATATTATTATGGCATAACCTGTTCAATAGAAATTATGGTTTAATGGATCCAAGAAAAAAAAAACAAAGCTAGTGTAAGGGTGGTTATAATATCTCTAATAGGTTATAAAATGACCTTATATTTTTTGTTTGATTTTAATTGCATAAACAATCAAGTGGATATAAGGCATTAATCATAGGCTTAGAGATAATCTTAGAGTTAAGAGCATAATCATCAGTCATAATGACAAAAGATTTACTATTTATTATCAACCAATTATTTAGAGAATATAAATGTGAACACCCAAATCTAACTTTATACTATACTATGGCCACAAACCTTATTAAAAGGTTTTTTATGATCTTATTATTATTTTTTTTTATAGAGGAAACACTATAAAAGTGAATGACTTAGCTTTACATGGATCAAGGTATAACATGACCTTCAATATTTATGGAGGGATGAGATTAAAACTTGTTTGTGAGATCATTCACAAAAAGTTTCAAGATCTTCTAAAATAAAAGTGGTAAATTATATACTCTAATAGATGTATTATATAAGAGGCATATGATTGAAATTCAACTAGTAAAAAAAAAGTTTTATTATCATGTTTGAGGTTATTGAAGAGCTTTATATGCTAAGGTAACTAGTAAAATCCTTTTAAGATGACCATTAGAAATCAAAGGATGAGGCAGATAATGAGTGAGAGAAGGAAACATAAGACATGAAGTAAAATTTAAAAGGGTCCTAAGCCCTTATAAGTGGTGTTTGAGCTTCTGACTATGAGGATCTCAACCTTAATATAAGAGCACAACTCTTCCCTTTATGAAGACTGCGTGTTTGGTGGATGGAGTAATCACTATAGTTTTCTGGAATGGTGAAGATAGGAGCTGCTGCTTTATTTTCTAAACCTTTGTGGCTTATTCATGACTCTATTATTAGTTCCATTAGGAAAGGTTTCTCCAACTCATGAACTATAAGGTTGGAAAAGATGGCAGGTTGCTTGTCCAAATTAGATGGATGTAAAAAGGAAATCGAAAGATCAAGAATTTATACATGAAAAAAAAAGGATAAAAAAAGAGGACACAATTTGTGTTCTTTTAAGGAAACCAATCTGACATAATAAATAATCTAAGAAAAAAAATTCATACTCATGCTAGTGAAATAATAAAATTGATTAATTATAAATTATAGAATAACGTGGGTTTTTTTAAATGGATTATATGTATGAATTATGGGTTTTAGTCAATCAACGATGGACTTATGATCATACATTGTTTATTAATAAGTGCAAAATATACTTATGTTTTTATTCCTTTTAAACTATGTTTTTTTAATGTATTTTGAGCTTATCTGATCTTATTGGAAGTTATTTTTATGAGTTTGGCACGCCTAGAAGACATTGTGAATTAATTGCTAAAAGATAAGAATTTCTGCGTTTTATGTTTTAGACTTTGCTTCTTGTGATAGGTTTTTCACCAAGTTATAATTTCCGAATATGAACATGGGCTGAATCAAAGTTAAAGTGCACATATCAAGCCTTCCAGGAAGGTATTATGGGCATAAATATGAAGGGCAGATAAAGGCGTTTTGAAGGTGCAAATCTGGATGCAATATGAAGGACGAGATTGGTCTCTTGGATCTGATGAGAAAACTAACGGTATTGAGCATCCCACTACGATTGAGAGTCTAACGTAGAAACGGTAGGTCTTAGGACCCAAGAAAGATGCAAATCAAGCCTCTAACATGCCATAAATGAAATAATACAATTGCGATGGTCGGATATTGCAAGAAACCAAGTCGAAAACAAAGTCTAAGTTGCAGTAAAGTTGGAATTACAACAGAGTTGTGATAGCAATAAGTCCGTTTTTAACACAAATTCTGAAGGATTTAACCAACCTTAAGGACTAGATCAAGAAAGAAGAAGTTAAGTAGCATAAGAACTTCAATTAGCCTAAGAATTCTGAAGAAATTCAGCAGCCAAGGAAGACAATAAATAGAGCAGATCGAACACAACTGAAACAGGGGCTCTGCAACATTCTTTTCTCCTCTACTTTTGTTAATTTTCTAGCAACTATGAACTAATTTCTAATTTCAGTTCAAGAGGAATACACACCATCTCCATTAGTAAGTTATGAGAAGTAATGTTAATATTGTAATTCTTTCAGATTCAAGCATTTATTTATTCCTGTTCAGAATTATGCTATTGATTATTATTCAAGCTTATTGAATTGTTTTGAGATCGCATGTATGCTTTCTAGTTTTTTTCAATCCGTAATTATTGTTAGGGACTGAAGTAAGAACCAACATACTTAATTTGATTGCTGCAACTCTCATCTTGATTTATTAAGGAAGAATAAACTAAGTTAAATTATCAAACTTTTGAATGTTTGCTTAGAATAAATGCACAGACTTTACTCCTAAAACTACTGCTGAGTGAATGAGAATTGCTTTCAATGATAAATTCGCTTGATGGTAAGAAATTGATTAGAGAGCTTTGTCTTATTAATTTACTTGTAAACTCATTGATTTCCCTTAGTTTTAAGGAATCTTGAATGTATTTGCTTGACGTGAAAAATATTTATTTTACTTCAATCATCAATAAATTTATAGGAATAAATATGTGGATCCTTAAACTGAGTTAACGACATATCAATTTATTATTTTTATAAGAATTATTGTTTCTTTAATTTTTCATTCAAATCCCCCGTTCTTTTTTATTTTAATATATTGTAAGAAGATTAAACAAAATTTTTTTTGGGTTTGACCTGGTTTTCACGATCATACTATAAATTTATTTTACTTATAATAATTAAATAGAATTATATTTTGAAGGTTACAAATAACAAACATTTATGTTTTTGGTGGTATGTATCGTGAGCACGCATAATACTAAAAGAGAGTAGACGTAGGCTTCCTTAATCTGCTACACCGATAAATCCTTTTTAGCCAGTCTCACAACCAGTAAATTGACTCGTTTTATCTGATAATTTATTATTATTATTCAATAATATTATACATTACAAGTAATTAACAAGAAAGAAATTACTAAATCTTGTCGAATACAATCTCAACCCCATCAACTGGCATTTGATGTGAAAGATAAACCATGTCAGCATCAGGATTAAGTAGTTCCCACCTGAAATTTCATCACAATAACATTAGAGAGAGGGTGTTCATGTTATGGAAAGGTGAGAAGAATACATGTCATTAAGGTAGGTTCGCGTCATCGTACATAACAGAACTAAGAACATAATAACAGTACAGTTAATTGTTTCTACAAACAATATTCATTGCGTTTAACAAAGCATGTGACTAGTGAAAAAAGATTTCGATGCTTACTTGTATCCTACACACAAATGATGTAAAAAAAGTGCCAGTTGTAGGCGAGCAAGCATGTTTCCTGGACAGATTCTCGATCCATTACCAAAAACTTGATACGTTCCAGGCCTTGCCGGTTCCTGTGTAAGAAAATTGTTGTAATGATAAGCCAGGCATAATATTCAGCTTTCTCATGTAACCGATATGATTTGCAATTTTGAACTTACATTCCATCTGTCTGGGTTGAAGCACATAGGATCCTCAAAATTTTCAGGATTTGTATGGAAGTATCGAGCCCAGATAATCACTTTCCAATTCTTCGGTATCTTATAACCTATATATGTGTATAGCCATTGATATTTATCATCTATTCGATCAATTCAACTATCCTCCAGTACTTACCAGGAGAAAAAGAGACCAAAAAGCTAATGATCAGAGGTACCTTTATACTCAACTTCTCTGGTGGCCATTCTAAAAATAACCGCTGCAATGTTGGCCATTCTTATAGTTTCTTCAACGACCTGCTTGAAGAATATAGAGCAGGAATTTGGATTAGTAAAATGATAGTTATTAACAGTTAAAGACAGGGAACCGTGTACCAAACCTAGCCACTTAATGTATCCATACCTTGTTTGTGTACTTGAGTTTAGCAACATCTTCACTTGTAATGAAATCTCCTTTTTTGTTCTTGCATAGAGCAGTGTTCTCCTCCTATAAAAAAAAAATGTCAAACGAAGAAAACCGCAATTTTGTTTGCGAGAATCTAGCTATTTCTTCTTGTACAAATCATACCCGTAGCTTTGCAAGGACATGAGGATACTTGGCAAGATAGTAAATAGCCCACGTTGAAGCAATGGACGTAGACTCATACCCAGCAATAACAAGGCCAACAATGTTGTCTAGCACCTCTTGATCACTTAATTGACTTCCTTCATCGTCTTCAATTTGCATCAGTCCATCCATTAGATCATTTGTCTTCTCAGACTCATGTTGCCTTTTCTTCTTCTCAAGTTCCCCTCTGAATATTGCGTCAAGCTTCTTCTTGCACTGTCACAGTTAACACCATAGATAGATATATGATAGATTATATTATAATATTCCATAATTTATCCTCCTTATGACAAATCTAGGCCTTCACAGATATTTGGAGAGTGAGTCACATAAGCAGGAGATTGACCTCTTAAACAGGTAAGGCCAGGTTAAAAGAGAACTAGTTTATTGTACGAGTTTAAACCTGCAGAGCATGGCGATAGGCAGTTCCAGGAATGTTCAATGGGTAAGCTCTAACTCCACGGACCAACCCCCTAAACAACTCATCTATGGCATCCAACTGCTGTCCCGGTTGCAAGCCTACGAATAATTTCCCAATGTTCTCGAAGGTTACCTGTTAATTAATTGTTATAATTAAGTGCACAAATCAATATATATTTCAAGGATCTTTGGCTTAATTTGCAATAAATAGGCTACTCCCTCGTAAACCAATACACACACACACACACACACACACACAGAGACAGCTAATTAAGGATAATATGAGTATTATATCAAATGTGAATTTTGACGGAAGAAAATCATAAAAGTAAACTTGTGGGTCCTAAAACTTAACAGAACTTTTTAGTTTTTTCTTTCTATAAAAATGGATCTCACCTTTTTAATCTCCTTGTAAGTATTGATTCTACGCTTATCGACCCATGATTGGAGGGCAGCCACCATCCTCGGCTGTACGAGAGCAGCTATGCGGCAAAGAGCATCTGGCCGAGTGATAGCATTAGTCACGTGGTTTC
>Ga0325411_1004616_pt1 | contig 15399 bp, 5 predicted proteins | sample PopdelMetagenome_13_FD_206181 | JGI IMG/M metagenome (GOLD analysis project Ga0325411, IMG submission 206181) | Populus deltoides microbial communities from Bellville, Georgia, United States - Xylem-PdIQD-R4 | ecosystem: Host-associated > Plants > Phyllosphere > Stem > Wood/Secondary xylem... | reverse complement strand
TACAATTAATTAAAGCGATTCTAATTAAAAAGTGGCTGAGACCCAAGATTTTAAATCTTACCTGTCGTTTTTCCTCAGGCAATGCAGCTTTCTCAACCCAAGGGATCCAAATCTTTCAGAGTTGTGCCAAGAAGTGTTACAGCATAGACTTCAACAACCTCCATACTTGTCACCTTCCAAAAGATACCTCCCATCACATCCTTCCAGCCAGGCATCAACATCTGCTTCTGCAGCTACAAGAACATGGTATTTTCCATCCACTAAACTCCAGTTGCAGAGGAAACCCTCAAGAAACTCTCGGACACCTGAAGATGAACCTCCTGATCTCTGAAGACATGCCCTGACAAATAAAAACAAATTCAAAGTTACATCCATCCACCGCAAAATATAGAAATGCCTTTGACCTAGCCATGTTCAAAGCTTATATGGTATTGACGGTCTAAACCAATATTGCAGATAAATAAGCTAGTGGAAGATACTAAGGGTTCAATACAAACTAGTTTCTTTCTGATAATCATTCTAATTAACCTATCAGAATGTTACACAAAGTTCACTAGTTACCTTCTCCACAGCAAAGCTACACCATCATTACCGGAATACGATATCTTCAGTGCCAAAATATAAAATTTGTAATTATTGATATTTTTTTATTGAAAATAAATTTTAAAAATAAAAAATATATTATTTTAATACATTTATCAATGAAAAGAGATATATAACATAATTAGTGCAATAAATTAAAAAAATTGATAAATTAACATACTATTCGGCCAAATCTTTTTAAACCTATGTTAATTCGTTATTTTTTTTAATTTATTGTTCCCATTTTACAAAAAAAAAATCAAATAAAAAATATTTTAAAAAACAACTACTATCACTAATTTAAATAACAAATATATTTTAAAAAATAAAAAATATACCTCCGCTATTTAATTTAGGTTATATTTTTTGCAGTTTAATTATGTTTTAAAAAAACTTGAATTTTTTTATTTTAAATTAATTTTTTTTATATTTTGAATTATTTTGATATGTTCATATTAAAAAAAAATTAAAAACAAATTTCAAACAGTGCTCTTTCTGCCAAAATCACTATTTTGCCTCCATGTGTTTGTGCCGATTAGCCGATTTTACCCATGTTTTGTTGGATTAACTGAATCATATGAATTGCAGGGTCAGTTTAAAAACAATCCCAATTCAATCGGATTGATTTATTTGGCCCATCCAATAACTATAGATAGCGGGTAAAGACCCACATTTGCCACAAACGTCTTGCCTTGTTTGTTTGAAATTTGGCAAACTTGGTATTCTCACAACAACCGAACCCAATAAAACACAGTAAAGCCATCTTAAAAAAACACTCCAATCCCCCAAGCCCTCTTTCTCTAGAAATCAATCAAATAATTCCATTAATTTTCCAGCTTTAGATTTTCTTTTATCTTTTTCTTTTATTGTTTATGATTTGGGTATTTGATTTTTCCTTCTTTTTTGTTCTTCTTTGCAGTGTTGAAAGAAAGGCAGCTTTATAGAGGAAGTATACGAAAAATGGGTTCTTCATCAGCTGAAGATATTCCAGCAATGCAGGTAAATCAAATCACCTTTAAAATTGTGGGTTTAGCTTAAAATCTCTGTTTCTTATTAATTAGAGCCTGTAATTGCTTTTTTGGATGTGCAAGTATGTTTTTCTTGATGGGGTTATGTTATGGTGTCGTGGTTGTTTTGATGGTAGGAAATTGTGTTGGAGTTTCGTGCTGGTAAAATGGTTTTCTATGGAAAAAAGGTTGTTCCTGATTCTCGAAAGGGACTTGTTCACATTAGAAGGGTAAACTGGTGTCTTTTGGTTTTTTTGTGTTATATAGAGTTCGTGCCTGTGTAAAGATTTTTAGTTACTTATGTTGTTTTGGTTTATCTTAAGTACTAGATAGTGTGTTTCTATCATCTTGTTTCCTGTTTGAAGTCGAAATTTTTGAATTGTTCCAGGGTGATGAGGGTTTGCTTCCTTTCCAGTGGCTTGATAGGAATTTGAATGTTGTGGAAGATGTATCCTAGTTATTATTATGTTTTTTAGCCTGGGGATTTTGTTTCTCTCTTCCAGCATTGGTTTTTATTTCTTTTTCTGTTGGTTGTTTTGTTAATATTCTTTTGAGGTGAGAACTTGGTAGCTTTTTCTTGACGTGTTGATTGATAGGATCAGATTATTTTCTTCTAAAGAGGCTGTTTTTGAGAAGGTACACTTTTCTCCTTTAGTTTTTTCTTAGATGGGAGATATTTGAGTCTAATAATTGATTGTAATATCATAGATTCATAATTCTTTGGGTTATTCTTTGGGTTATTCAGGTTAATCAAGCTTTGGGAAGAGTATGCATCTTCAAATACTGATGATCGAAAGTCTTTATTTGGATGTAGGTCAGGTTCATTTTCTGTGTTTTTCACTCTCTTATGTTTAACATTGACTCAGCTGTTAGTTGCATGATTTTGGAAAATTGTGTAACATGTTTGCAGAGCCAAAAGCTAAAGATGATTCACAATTGTGTAGCTCTGTCAACTATTATATTAATCATCCATTTGGTAAATACTTTTGTGTTTTGAGTCTTTTGTTAGCCTTATCATCTAGGCTTATATTTAAATGCAAAGTTTAATCTTTTGTCGTTTAATATTAGACTTTGCATTTAAATGCAACCAATTTGGTGTATTTGATAAATCACTTTCGCTAATTTCACATCAGAAAGTTGTATAATTGCTTTATGGTCATCTCTCTCACAGTGGGTTTTTTTTATTTATTTTTATCTTGCATCTGCATTTATCTCCTCCCATCTCCACAATTTCACAAGGAAAACCTTTATTTCACAGAAAGATCATATTAGGCTAATTGGATTTCATGTTTTCTACTTCCTGTTTATTTATTTATTTATTTTAGTTACACACTCCGAATGCGTGAATTGGTCTTCCTAAAATTTTACTAACCAGTTTTACACCTTCAAACTAATGACCTGGCTTGTAACTTCAGCACTCATTCAAGAGTGAAGTTTTTCCATCCGCAACATCGCTGTTTTATCTTTTTGTCTGGCAGAGTTCCTTGATGAAGAAGAGCCTAATGCTTCTACTCCTTTCCAAGTTTTTGAAGACATGCTTGAAGATAATATATCATCAAGGTATATTTATTATAACAAAGAAGCATACTCAAAGATGATACTTCAACTCTTAAGAGCTGATATAGCAAGTAAGAGTAAGGATATAGAGCTAAGTAATTTTCTGTTCTTTAAGACTAAGAGTCAGTGGAACAGAATGAGCCACCCTTCTCTCCTTCTGGTCAATCATCTTGGAGAACCTATGTTCTTGCGTTGATAAAGACTCCTTTCTTAGTTATTCGAGAAATATCAAGAAATTTTCCAAAATCATTTCTTGACAAAAACATCTCACCCACCTTAGCCCTTGTCAAATCCTTCATCCCCCTTGTAAGTTTTATCAAAACCTTGAAAAAGAAAACAATCAACTCATGGAAGAGATGGGTGAAGGCCCCGTATCTGTTTGTTGAAATTCTTCCCTTAGTATTTCCTTTACAGAGAGAGCCTTTATATATACATAGACTATTCTGTTTTTGTATTGTCTAACTAACTGGAAAGAGAAATGTGAAAAACTTAAAAAACATCTTCCAGCTAATTCTGGAGGCTAAATATACAAGTAACAGAAAAAAAGAGAATGTACAAAACGTGTGTTATCTATCCTCTCGTGCATGTGATGAGAGAGCTGAATGACTAGTCTTATTTTCTTCTTTATTAACCGAAATATTGATGTCCCGTAATACCCCCTACAAGATGGAGAATGTAGGTTGACAATTCCCAGCTTGAGTAAGTGAGTTTGCAGAAGAGAAGAGGGAAGTGCCTTCGTAAGGAGGTCAGCTCGTTGAAGGTGAGTGGGGACGTGCATGGTGACAATGAATCCTTCCAAAATTTTATCCTGGATGAGGTGACAATCGAGCTCAATGTGTTTCGTACGTTCATGGAAAACTGGGTTTGAGGCAATATGGAGTGCAGCCTGATTATCATAGTAAAGGGTGGCTGCTTAAAGGTGCTTGACATGCAGATCAGTAAGTAGAAACCTAATCCAAGTGAGCTTAGAGACTGTGGCAGCCATGGCCCGGTATTCTGCCTCTGCAGAAGACCGAGATACTATGCTTTGCTTCTTTGATTTCCATGAAATAAGAGACTGTCCCAGTAGAACACAGTACCCTGTAACTGAGCGACGAGTATCAGGGCATGAAGCCCAATCAGAATCACAATAAGCAATTAACTCTAAATTGGAAGAAGTGAATAGCAATAATCCTTGGCCAGGCGCAGACCTGATGTACCGCAAAACTTTGTGAGCAGCTGTCAAATGAGACTGTGAAGGTTTATCCATAAACTGACTTAGAACCTGCACGGGATAACTAATGTTAGGCCTTGTAATGGTTAGATAAAGTAATCTGCCAATGAGTCGTCGATATGTGGAGGGATCAACCAAATAGTCGCCTGCATCCTTGCTTAGTCTTGAAATCTGTTCCATAGAAATCTTTACTGGTTTACAGCCCAGAATCCCTGAATTAGCTAGAATATCAAGGGCATATTTTCATTGGCAGATGTGTATGCCCATGGGTGATCTGGCCACTTCTATGCCAAGGAAAAATCGCAAGAGACCTAAGTCCTTAATCTTAAACTTGTCATGCAAACAATCCTTGACTACAACAATGTTGGTCAATCCTGGCTTATCTTGGTCTGCTAATACTGGTTTGGGCACACACCTATATATCTTTTTTGGAGTTTCAAGAAGCCACGCTTTATATAGGCATACAGAGAATTTCCCACACCAAATCATAATCATAATCGATCCCCTTTAGTAATATATTTTATTTAAACATACAGTCTGCCAAACTCAATCCAGAATACCAAGACATCCTCTTAGAAACTACTAGTCCTAAGCTTTATAAATCCAATCATAGAGAAATTGGTGAAGAAACTTCATTATTACATGTCACACAGAAGCTAAAAACAAAAACAAAACAGAAATAAAAGCCAATATAACATTGCATTTAAATTTGTTTAAATCTTAAAACTAGAATACATAACGAAGCACCAAGGCTATGAAAATCCAAACTTGGATAAAATGGGAAGATTGTCCACCAGAAAATAATAGCAATTGTTGATGCTCACCTCAATAAAGTAAAACCAAGCTCGTCGCCAATATGGATTTATGTATAGAACTGCACCTATCACCAGTAGCGCCATGATGTATGCAACCCCAAAGGTCACATAGAAAACTTCCATATCCATGAAGCCATTATTATCTTTGTTGGTCGTTAAAGTTGGCATTGGTAATGGTGACATAGCCGCACCACAAACTTTGGCTAGTGGTTGTCCACAAAGAAAAGGGTTGTCCTTATAGCAGCTCTCCTCAAACGTGGCAAACTGTGCAACTCTCGCAGGTGTCTTGCCGGACAAATTATTGTGTGCCACGCTGAAAACAGCTAGAGAATATAGTTCAGTAAGTTGAGGAGGGATTTCTCCTTCCAATTTGTTGTAGGAAAGATCCAAGCTCTCTATTTCCTTTAACCTCGAGAATGTTGGTGGAATTGGTCCAGCCAAGTTGTTGTGCGATAGGTTCAATGCCTTGATCTTGTTGAGGTTTCCAATTTCAGGAGGAATCTTCCCGGTGAAATTATTGCATGAGAAATCAATTCCAGTAAAGTAGTGGAGAATGCTGCCTCTATATGGAAGGGATACATTCTTTGCTGTAAACTCGAAAGATTGTTGTGAGGACTCAGGAGCAAAGGCATTGGCTAATGATGGGAAAAAAGCAGTCGATAATATGCAAGAGAGGATATGACCAGAAAGGTGGTTGTGAGATAGATCAATCAGCGTTAATTGGTCCAACCTGCATAATTGAATTGGAATTTCACCTTCAAGATTGTTATAACTCAAGAGAAGAAATCTCAAGTTGGATAGTCTGCCAATCCATTCTGGAACTCTACCAGTTAAGTTATTATGAGAAAGATCTAATGCCAATAGCTCAGAGTAGTTATAAAATGGCCTTGCGATCGATCCTTGCAACTTATTTCTAGACAAATAAACATATTGTAACATTGAAGAAGTATCGAAGCTAGGTGGTAAAGGACCAGATAAATTGTTCCGTGAAAGGTCCAAAAATTCAAGAGAAGACATTTTCCCTATCCATCCAGGAATCATTTGAGAGAGATGGTTATTGCTAACATCCAACATTGTCAAAAAGGAGCAATTAGATAAGCTATCAGGGATACCATCAAACTGATTGCTATCCAATTGTAACCATCTCAAGAATACCAGGTCAATATTTTCAGAGAAAATCTGCCCTTGTAAACTATTATTTGAAAGTATGAGAGTGTCTAAGGAAGAGCAACCTGTGGTTAAATACTCTGGTATTCTGCCAATCAAGACATTGTTGGATAGGTCTAACTCGTACAACAAGCTCATGTTACCCAACGAGGAAGGAATGATTCCATTGAAACCATTATCAGGCATCTTTAAGACTTGTAACCGAGGCAAACGATCTCCGATTTCTGAAGGGATTTGGCCTTGGAAGTGATTCATGGATATACTTAGGAATGACAAGTTCACATGAGAATTCTTTGGCAACAAAAATGGACCCGAAAGAGAACAATTTTCTAAATAAAGTTCTTGTAGGTATGTGTTGTTCTCAATCAACCAATTTGGAAACTCTCCCTTTATTTGGATGTTTGTAAGATCCAAAAATTGCAGGCTGAACTGATGGTAAAAGAACTTGGGTAATGCTCCTGCATCTTGTCCACGACCTCTCAAATAGAGGGACTCTAACTGGAACTTTGGGCTCAGATTATGATCATCTTCTTCTGCGAATATTTCATTACCTAAACTATCAAAAGACTTGAGTTTTGAAAGGTTGTATAATGGGCTCAATGACATAGGAATCTTCAAGTGATTGGAAGAGACAGAGAGTTGTTGAAAGGAAGTCAAATTCGTTAGACACGAAGGCAAGACTCCACTAAGATCATTGTCACTCATATCTAGCTCTTGGAGATGATTTAAGTCACATAGGCCTGGTTACATTATAATTTAAAGAAAATTAAAACTTTGAGTGTCTAATGGAAAATATATAACCCAGAGAGAGAATAAAAGTGATCAACCTTACCTTGGGTTGTAGGTATTTGGCCATTTAAATTACAACTCTGCAACATTAAAGTTTTAAGAGAGGTCATCGTTCCGATGGCTTGGAAGATGCTATTATTGAGAGTAGTGTAACTCAAATCCAAGTATTCCAAGTTCTTGAGATCAAGGAAGCCTGTCACGATCAATTAAACAAGAAATTATATTAGCGTAGAAGGAATTAAAATTAGAAATAATTCATTACTTATTAATCATGGCTAAAAAAATGAAAAACATCAGGTAAGTATAGAAATTGTATTGTCCAATTAATAGAAGGTTTTTTTTATGTCTAGCCCAAAAAAAGAAATACACCACTGTTAATTTATTCTCCTCCTAAAAATAGCACTCTATATATGAAGTTATATTGTTATTTATGTTATCATTTTAATTACATTACACTGAAATAGTGTTGAGAGAGAGAGGGTGGGGCAAAATTAAATTGAAATATAATTTATATTAAATTGATGGTAGAATTTTAAAATAATAAAGATTTCAATTGAGTTAATTTCTAAATTTGAGATTTAATTGTCTCTCCAAGACTTGTTTAGTAGGTTGCAAAAACATAAAAGAGAAATTCTATACATATATAGCTCTTCAAGATGATTTAAGTTACATAAGCTTAATCACATTATAATTTAGAAAAAAAATAAAACTTTAAGTGTCTAATAGAAAATATATAACCTAGAGAGAGAGAGAGAGTAAGAGTCATCAACCTAACCTTACCTTGGGTTGTAGGTATTTGGCCACTTAGATTGCAGCCCTCCAATTTCAATGTTTTTAGAGAGGTCATCGTTCCGATGGCTTGGAAGATGCTATTATTGAGAGTATTGTAACTCAAATCCAAGTATTCCAAGTTCTTGAGATCAAGAAAGCCTGCCACGATCAATTAAACAAGAAATTATATTAGCGTAGAAGGAATTAAAATTAGAAATAATTCATTACTTATTAATCATGGCTAAAAAAACTAAAAAATAAGGTAAGTGTAGAAATTGAATTGTCCATTTAAGAGAAGGATTTTTTATACGTCTGACCCAAAAAATAAAAATACTCCATTTTTAATTTATTCTCCTCCTAAAAATAGCACTCTCTATGTATGAAGTTACCTTTTCATTAAAGAAATTATTGTTTTTTATGTTGTCATTTTATTTACATTACACTGAAATAGTGTTGAGAGAGAGAGGGTGGGGCAAAATTAAAGTGAAATATTATTCATATTAAATGGATGGTAGAATTTTAAAATAATAAAAATTTCAATTGAGTTAATTTCAAAATTTGAGATTTAATTGTCTCTCCAAGACTTGTTTAGTAGGTTGCGAAAACATAAAAGAAAAATTCTATACATATATAGCTCTTCAAGATGATTTAAGTTACATAAGCTTAATCACATTATAATTTAGAAAAAAATAAAACTTTGAGTGTCTAATAGAAAATATATAACCTAACCTTACCTTGGGTTGTAGGTATTTGGCCATTTAGATTGTAGCCCTCCAATTTCAATGTTCTTAGAGAAGTCATCGTTCCGATGGCTTGGAAGATGCTATTATTGAGAGTATGTTAATTTATTCTCCTCCTAAAAATAGCACTCTCTATGTATGAAGTTACCTTTCATTAAAGAAATTATTGTTTTTTATGTTGTCATTTTATTTACATTACACTGAAATAGTGTTGAGAGAGAGAGGGTGGGGCAAAATTAAATTGAAATATAATTTATATTAAATTGATGGTAGAATTTTAAAATAATAAAGATTTCAATTGAGTTAATTCCAATCAAACAGGCATAAAAAATGAAAGGTCAATGATAAGTAATGGTAGAGTTGAAATTTGTTAATTTACCTCCAAAAGGCACAATGCCATTAAGTTCTTGCAATGATAAATTTTTTAGATAAGGCAGTGCTCCAAGGCCTTGAAGGGAATGTTCATCTAGAGAGCAATAGGTCAAATACAAACTTTCCAAGGAGCTCAAGTTTTGCAACTCTGTTTGTTCAAAAGTAGCAAATTGAATTTTTCAATTAAACCCAAATATATAAACATCACTATATATAATATAATATATGACTTACCGTCACCTAATATTCTTCCTCTAAAATCGTTGGATCCCATAGAAAGTGTTGTGAGGTTTGGGAATGATCCTAGTAACTGGAAGCTACTTTTATAGGTTGTGATATTATATAGGGATAGATATCTCAAGTTGCTTGGACCTGCAAGTTAGTTAGGGAAGAAACAAGAATAATTAATATTATCTTCATGATGCTACCAGCCAGGTAGGTAATGTGAATGTGTTACTAATTATTACCTCTTGAGGCTACCAACTTGCTAATATTGTTGCCGTCCAGACCCAAGGTCTCCAAGCTGCTCAAAGATTCTTGATATTTATATAAAAAAATAAATTAATACAATTCTCATTAGTTGTGTTTTTTGAAATTAAATTTAATAGATAATTGTGTTAATTAAATTTAATATGTATAAAAATAATAGTATATAAAAAAACTAACCTTTCAAATCTATTAACCCCTCCAGTTTATTATAATTTAAATATAGTGATTTGAGAGACGGAAGCCCCTCCACAAATGATAGAATACTGTTATTGAAGCTATTATATGCCAAGTAAAGGTACTCCAAATTGCTCAATTTCTGTAACTCATAACCACCTATATAAACAAATAAAAAATAAATAAATAAAGACTTCATGTAAAGAAAAAAAAAAAGATATTATTGGAGTAACTTAATTATTATTGATGAAGAGGCATGTAATTGGTACGATGAATTCATGTAAAGAGGTTGAAAGAAAGATTATAAATTACAGCTTGTCCATTGCTTCCATCATCACTGGCTTAGTGTTCGTTATGAATATGCATTTACAGGTAAAGCTGCATTTCACCCTCAAAATGATTATATTAATAATGTAAGGAATTAAACAAATTACTCCTTTTTACTAATTAAATGTGCTTTCTATTTTCTTCCAAAATGATAGTACTAATTAAAATGAAAAACATCAGGTAAGTATAGAAATTGTATTGTCCAATTAATAGAAGGTTTTTTTTATGTCTAGCCCAAAAAAAGAAATACACCACTGTTAATTTATTCTCCTCCTAAAAATAGCACTCTATATATGAAGTTATATTGTTATTTATGTTATCATTTTAATTACATTACACTGAAATAGTGTTGAGAGAGAGAGGGTGGGGCAAAATTAAATTGAAATATAATTCATATTAAATGGATGGTAGAATTTTAAAATAATAAAGATTTCAATTGAGTTAATTTTTAAATTTGACATTTAATTGTCTCTCCTAGACTTGTTTAGTAGGTTGCAAAAACATAAAAGAGAAATTCTATACATATATAGCTCTTCAAGATGATTTAAGTTACATAAGATTAATCACATTATAATTTAGAAAAATAAATAAAACTTTAAGTGTCTAATAGAAAATATATAACCTAGAGAGAAAGAGAGTAAGAGTCATCAACCTAACATTACCTTGGGTTGTAGGTAATTGGCCATTTAAATTACAACTCTGCAACATTAAAGTTTTAAGAGAGGTCATCGTTCTGATGTCTTGGAAGATGCTATTATTGAGAGTATTGTAACTCAAATCCAAGTATTCCAAGTTCTTGAGATCAAGGAAGCCTGCCACGATCAATTAAACAAGAAATTATATTAGTATAGAAGGAATTAAAATTAGAACTAATACGTTACTTATTAATCATGGCTAAAAAAACTAAAAACATCATGTAAGTGTAGAAATTGTATTGTCCAATTAAGAGAATGATTTTTTATACGTCTGACCCAAAACAAATACACCATAATTAATTTATTCTCCCTCTAAAAATAGCACTCTCTATTTATGAAGTTACCTTTTCATTAAAGAAATTATTGTTATTTATGTTATCATCTTATTTACATTACACAAATGGTGTTGAGAGAGGGGCAAAATTAAAGTGAAATATTATTCATATTAAATGGATGGTAGAATTTTAAAATAATAAAGATTTCAATTGAGTTAATTTTTAAATTTGACATTTAATTGTCTCTCCTAGACTTGTTTAGTAGGTTGCAAAAACATAAAAGAGAAATTCTATACATATATAGCTCTTCAAGATGATTTAAGTTACATAAGATTAATCACATTATAATTTAGAAAAATAAATAAAACTTTAAGTGTCTAATAGAAAATATATAACCTAGAGAGAAAGAGAGTAAGAGTCATCAACCTAACATTACCTTGGGTTGTAGGTAATTGACCATTTAAATTACAACTCTGCAAAATTAAAGTTTTAAGAGAGGTTATTGTTCCGATGGCTTGGAAGATGCTATTATTGAGAGTATTGTAACTCAAATCCAAGTATTCCAAGTTCTTGAGATCAAGGAAGCCTGCCACGATCAATTAAACAATAAATTATATTAGCGTAGAAGGAATTAAAATTAGAAATAATTCATTACTTATTAATCATGGCTAAAAAAACTAAAAACATAAGGAATTAAAATTAGAAATAAATTATATTAGCCTGCAAGTTAGTTAGGGAAGAAACAAGAATAATTAATATTATCTTCATGATGCTACCAGCCAGGTTGGTAATTTGAATGTGTTACTAATTATTACCTGTTGAGGCTACCAACTTGTTAATATTGTTGCTGTCCAGACCCAATTCCTCCAAGCTGCTCAAAGATTCTTGATATTTATATAAAAAAATAAATTAATACAATACTCATAAATTGTGTTTTTTAAAATTAAATATTTTAATAAATAATTGTGTTAATTAAATTTAATATTTATAAAAATAATAGTATATAAAAAAACTAACCTTTCAAATCTATTAACCCCTCCAGTCTATTATAACCTAAATATAGTGTTTTAAGAGACGGAAGCCCCTCCACATGTGAAAGAATAGTGTTATCGAAGCTATTATATCTCAAGTCAAGGAACTCCAAATTGCTCAATTTCTGTAACTCAGAACCACCTACATAAACAAATAAAAAATAAAATAATTAAGACTTCATGTAAAGAAAAAAAAAAAGATATTATTGGAGTAACTTAATTATTATTGATGAAGAGGCATGTAATTGGTACGATGAATTCATGTAAAGAGGTTGAAAGAAAGATTATAAATTACAGCTTGTCCATTGCTTCCATCATCACTGGCTTAGTGTTCGTTATGAATATGCATTTACAGGTAAAGCTGCATTTCACCCTCAATATAAATATTTTGTAATACTTAAGAGAGCAAACCTTTGTTCTCAACCCAACCAGCTATGCGATTACCCCACAAGTAGAGACCGTTGAGTTGTTGAAAAGGAAGGAACAAGGAGGCATTTAGGTACCACTCTCCCATCTCCTGATTCCTTACGCCCCCAAGATGGAGTTCGGTGACTCGACCTGTACTGCTGTTGCAGACAATACTTTCCCAGTACTCACAACAGTTGGGGTGGGCTATTCTCCAGGAGGGAAGGGAGGTGCCGTTGGGATAGTTAAGAGAATCTTTGAGGTGCAACAGAGCGATCCTCTCTTCCTCCAAGCAACCAAGAGGCAGCCATCCTTGCAGCGAAACCGTTATCACTAACACCGTCAACACCTGAAGGAACAGCCCCATCTTAATATATATATATATATCAACTATTACAATATTAATTGTTGCGAATGGCAGCGAGGAGGTTAAGGCTTTTATAGAGGACTTCACGGACCCACCCCGTGGAAAAAACACTGCATGATGGCAACGGACAATAAATATTTGTAATTCAATGTTGATGACTTTCTTAAGCAAAATACATTAAATAAAAAATCTCAGTAATTTTAAAACATATCTTAATGAAAAACACACTTAGCAGCTAGCCACATAAGTTAGAAGCTTCATTTTTTTGGTTTTTTTTTTTTAAATTCCACTTGTTTTTTTCTTAATTTTTCAATTGGCCGAAAGCCTATTAATTTTTTTTTTCCAACTCAAATTCCATCATGCATTTTTTCCTAAAAGATATGCATTTTTTAAAAAATTAATTTTTGTCTTTAAAATTATTTTTTATGTTTTTTTATCGTTATTAATGTTAAAAATATCTTTTTAAAAAATATTTTATAAAGCAACTTCTTTTATTTTATTTTAGTACATAATTCATAATATCTGAATTGATTCATTTAATATTTATCTTTAATATATATAATTTCTTTGTTTCTTTTTATAATACTCTTAATCTGAATATCTTTCAGAAAAAAATGCATGATGGAAATGTCCTCTCGGACCCAACTCATGAAAGAAATGTATGATGGCAACATCCAACGGGTCCATCTTGTGAAAAAAAGAAGAAGCAGGATGGCATAGGACGGCAGTGTCCTCTTCATCACATTTGTTTTCGTTTTAAAACAAAACGTATTAACAATTGATAGCATTAATGGTCTCACGGACCCATCTTACACTGCAAAATAGCTGGCTAGCGTTAACCTTTCATTCAATGTTTTTCCACAAAAGACTTTGACTTTGGGGTCAACTTTTCAGTTCATTACTTTTATGGAATTCAATTTTATTTTACTAAAATCCAGTTCAGCTTGACTGCAGGTTCATCCATAATGTAGCCCTGCCCCATCAAATGGATGCACTCAAATGTCTCTGTAGGTTTACATACCTCATTTTTCAGGCATGAAGAGATATAATTATCAAAATTTTATATTTTAATACTATAATTCATAAAATTATTTTCCTTCTTTCTATATAGTTTATGCTATCAGAACCTTGAAAAATCTTGTACTACTTAAAACCTTGAATTGACAAGGTCTTGGTTGTATCTACTAGACCTGTCAAGGTTTTATATCAATGGTGATGGCAATGTGAAAGAGGTAGAGTGAATATCGAATTATGGAGTTCTTGGGTAATATGAACATGAATTATATTAATAGATTACATTAAAATGACAACTACTATTGATTTATCCCCCCAATTTGAATACTTATATTCACCAAATGATTAATAAAATATCTTGTTAGTTATGCTATAAAATTTATATAAGTGATGTCACAGTTAACTCTTTTTAGATGAGTCTAGATTGATTTTTTTTTATTTTTTATTTTTGAACTATAAAATATAGATAAATTTAAAATAAATATTTTTTTTACAATAGTTTTAGAGTGAAATAGAGTAAAATTTATATTTTTAAAATGAAAAAAATACATAACATGTTCCCACTATTTTTGTATTATATATAAAATATGGTAATTAAATGTTGCCTATTAACATAAATAAGGTGACTGTAAATTAGCGGCACAAGTCGTTCTTACAATATGCTACTTCTCTTCAACCACCAAGAATATTCATTAGCGTAATGATTATAATTCAAAGTAGATTGTTTCCTTGCCAGAATTATACCTCTTTTATAAACATGTTGTTGCTTATCATCCTTTATTAATTTTAGAATAATATAGCCAGCATATTATTAGTTTTTTATTTTTATGATCACTTAATACCTTCAAATCAGTTTTCAAGTTTTGAGATTAAGACCCGTTTGTTTACTGGAAAGTAGTTTTCTTTTGAAAAGTGAATTCCAGAAAAATGAATTATTTTCCGATGTTTGATAATATAATGAAAAATAAGTCGGTAGTGTAATAAAAAATAAGTTGGAAAACAATTTCCAGTATTTGGTTATATCACGGAAAATAAGCTAGAAAATAACTTATTAATGTCTTATTTTTTCAAGTTTATTAAAATAATGAGAAACAAATCTTACAAATTAAAAAGTTAAATGAGAATGAAATTGAAAAAAATATAATTTCATAAATTATCTCAAATAAAATAAATAATAATCAAAATAACTTGTAAACTCAAAGGTCATAAAAAAAATATAAATTCAAATAAACTTTGAGAAATTCAAATGAACTTGATGATGATAAATAAACATAATAATAAAAAAATATAAAAAAATATCTAGACATTTATATACCATGTATGATTTTATAATAATTTCATGTGATAATAACATGAAGGATTTTTTTAATCAAATAAAAAAAAATTATCTATCAAAAAAAATTACTTGCAATTAAAAATATATTTTCTGTTAATTAATTTTTTTAATGGTAAATAAATAAAAATAAATAAAAAAATAATTTTTAAAAAACTACTCTCACTAAACAAACGAGCAATCGGAAGTTTTAGAATCGACAAACTAGAGTCTGTCCATAAGTTTTAGAATTAATTAGTGGGTTGGAGAGTGGGGAAAAAAACGTGTTTGTTCTAT
>Ga0325411_1004615_pt1 | contig 15399 bp, 23 predicted proteins | sample PopdelMetagenome_13_FD_206181 | JGI IMG/M metagenome (GOLD analysis project Ga0325411, IMG submission 206181) | Populus deltoides microbial communities from Bellville, Georgia, United States - Xylem-PdIQD-R4 | ecosystem: Host-associated > Plants > Phyllosphere > Stem > Wood/Secondary xylem... | reverse complement strand
CCTCGTTCCATAAAACCAACTTTGATACTATGTTAAAATAATTAAGATCAAACACAAAAAAAGGATAAAATTCTCAATGATCTGTTTATTATGAGTGCTTAGTATTAACCTAAATAAAAAGAAAGTATATATAGGTTAAACAGAAAATACTATTCTATCCTTAATAAATAAGTGTATATAAATATTATTTAACATTGATGTTAAAAATATATTTTAAAATATTTTATTTCGATGTATTTTTAAATAAAAAGAAACTACTATCATAATACTAAACAGATTGTAAAACTATATAGTTTAGCCTCAAAATGAGTGGTCCTCAAATTGTTAAACTAAATAACAATGCGAACAATATATTTTATACGAAGATGAGTGCAATAAAATGCAAGACTTTCAAACCAATTGACAAAACAGTGTATGATCATGTCACGTTGTAGACTGAGGAATACTTTAAGCTATGTGATAACCTAAAAGTAATCTTAAAAGGCTTGTTGGAGACCATACAAAGGTAGACGAAGATGACAAACTTTCTTTAACTAGTAGTCTCCAATATGAGGTAAGAAGATTGATATTCAAAGAAAAGGTCTCTTTGAGTCAATGTCATACTCTGAAATAAAACCCTTTGCCATAGAAGTTGATTTTAAATGGAAGATGGACAAGACTTCAAGCTGGAGAGCTGACTTGATTTTAAAAACTGGTGTTGCTGCTAAGAAGGAACAAGTTGAGGTAAGTGATTGTTTTGGCCTATTCTTGGTGTTTAATTTAAAACTTTAGGATAAAAAATTACTTCTTCTTGTTTGGTTGCATGACTTTTGCCAACGACTTTTTTCTTAGAAACGATAATCCTAAGGATAGATATATAGTGATTCCTAAAGTTATATTAAGTTTTATCTTTGCAGCTGTTGTGCTTTTATGTTTAAAAATACAAAAATTAAATTATAAAACTAAATGATAGCGAATTTATTGGAATTACCTATTAAAATAACCATTATTTTAATACCTATTAGAAAAAAAATATCATTCTCTTTTAAAACTTGATATATATATATATATAGTCTTTTATACAAGTACTTTACCTAGTGAAACACTTACCATAATAATTAATTATTTCGAAAAGCCAAAAAAAGCACAATCCATTTTATAATAATATGGTACTTTAATTCCCGCACCTCTCTTGCTCCATTTCTGATCTGAGAAGTTTGGAAAATATCATCATCATGTTTGCTTATTATACCAAAAAATTGTCTTATCATGTAATTTAATAATTTATTCCATAAATGATTATTATATATAGCTATAGATAGTTAAGTATAACTGATAAAGAAAAAATTTGCTGTCTCAGAGAGAAAACAATTGTTTACTTGAAGAATAACCATTCATTAATGAATTACTTTAGGGAGCCCATCCATTGACAATTGAAAAAATAAAAATAAAAATCATAAGCCATGACAGGATACCATTGTCATTGACAAGTACAGAAGCCAATAACCCAGAGTCTTCTCCCGCTCACATATTTCTTGATCAAACCATCTCTGATCATTTAGGTAACGATGAGCTCAGATTGTCTGTAAGAATTTACTTGAAGGAGTAGAAGAAGGCAATAGACAAGAAAAATCGTCTCTTATCATCAACAATATTCAGCTTCTTCTTCGTCTTGTTTGACAATGGAAAACACATGTCAACTGTTCTTATGATCTGTTGGTAAGTCTTTCTGGATCATGCGTCTTCTTTATTTAAGATTATATATAAAAGTTTGATAAGTTTGTTTCATGAACATGTTGTGTTGGAAAAGAAGAATAGGATGTAGTAGCTAATTTATAAGAACAAAGCTATAGAACAAGAAGAAGAATGAGAGGAATGATATTTTATTAAGAGTTTTCTCAAAAGATGTACCTTTATATCTCTCCTCTATATCTCTCAATACTTGTGTATAATGTATAATGCTTAAGATTAAAAGTCTATTTATAGGCCTTAAGTTCTAGATAATTAAGAAATTAAACTATTAAAAAAAAACCTAATCTAATAAGAAATCTAACATTCTAATAAACTTTTTTTTTGGAAGAAGTCAATATATTGAGAGGGCTAACCAGAAGATAGCCAAAAACAAGATACACAGAAAAAAAGTATAAAAGAACAGAAAAGAGAATCACAAGAAGAAAAGCAAACACAAAAAGAAAGAAAAAGAAAGCCAACAGAAACATAACCGAAAAAGAACATCAGAACTGAAGGTGCTGATGCGCCGCGCTTAAAGCCTTAATTTAGTGTTAGACCAATCTATAATGCTTTCAGGCCCCATAATTAAATCAGTACCAATAGTTATGAAGAACTTATTTGCAAACTTGAGCCAATTCGAGAGGTAATAAAGAATTAAGGAGAAACTGTCTTTGAAGGTCGCAATTCCATCATTGAAGATTACCTTGTTCCTTATAAGTCATATACTCCAGCTAACACAACAAGAAAGTATAGACCAAGCCTTACGCTAGAATTTTCCAAACACTACGTTGGGCCACTAATGTAATAGATCATCCACACAGCAGGGAAGACAACCATTAATACCCCACCAATCCAAGAATTTCATCCATAATTTCCACACTAGTCTACAATGAAGGAGAAGATGATTTGAAGTCTCAATCTTATTTTCGCAAAAAATACAAAAGGCTTGATCAAATGGGATTATATTACAACAACTTAAGAATTTCTTAGTGCATAATCTATTATGAACAGCTAGCCAAAGAAAAGATTGAACCTTAGGAGGAACCTTTTTTTGCCGTATCGAAGCCTTAAAAGTTCTAAGCTCTGGATTCACAATTTTGTCAATAAGTAAAGAACAAGTTTTAACTATATAATCTCCATCTACTGATGAGGACCAAACTTTCTTATCTGAGATTGTTGCCTTGAGCCCAAAGCTTTCTAGAGATGAGAGAAGGTAGATGACCTGTTCAGTTTTGAAGAGAAACAATTGTCTCCTCCAAGCTAGCTCCCACTTCCATTCCCCTTGCTCTCAATTTCCCATATCAACAATTGTGGCATTCAAATTAGTGGAGAGAATATAGAGTCGTGGGTAAATGACTTTTAATGGAGAGCTATTAAACCAAACATCAGACCAGAACCGAGTTAGAGAGTCATTTCCCACTATAAATCTGCAGTTATTGGCTAAAGCTGAAGAGACAGAGTCTGATAAAGTCATTAGGGATGTGACGTCCCTCTAGATACAAGACAATCTTCTACTAAAAATAGGAAAACCATTTTCAAACACCGTCTTAAATTTGTTAAATATCATCTTCTTTCATAGCTTATCACCAAGAAGAGAGAGTCTCCAAAATCCACTTGAAAAGCCTTGCTTTATTCTTGGCTATCAATGATCCAATCCCAAGTTCACCCCTATCCTTATCTCGAAAATCACACTCCATTGAACTTTGCAAATTATTTTGATTTTGACAGTTCCGGACCATAAGAATTTACATTGAATGGAAGTAAGTAAATGACACACACCTTTTAGCATAAGAAAGATGGACATGAAGTACAAAGCAAGGGAGTTCAACACACTTTTGATAAGGCAAATGCGACCAGCCATACTTAACATTCTCCCTTTTCACGAAGTGAGTTTCTTTCAAAACTTATCAATGACGGGTTTCCATGTTGAAATCCTTCTAAGATTAGACCCCAAAGGCATCCCCAGGTAATTACAAGGAAGTGAATCATGCAAGGAAGTGAATCATGCCTGTAGTAAATTGATTTTGCAAACTCATCCAAGCAAGAGTTGCGACATTGATTCCTATAAGAGAGCTCTTAAAAAATTAATGTGCAAGCCTAAGCATAGGGCAAACCACCTTAAGACTATTTTAATTGACAAGAGGGCATGCAAACTAGCTAGCATAAAGACAAGAGTGTCATCTACATATTGTAGGTGACTTAAGAAGTTGTTAGAGCCAAAATCAATTCCCCGAATGATGTTCAAAGTTACTGCACATTGAAAGAGAACAAATAGACCTACAACAACAATATTAAAAAGAAAAGGCAATAAGGGATCACCTTGTCTAATACAACGCCCCACTTTAAACTATAGGGAAGGAAAGCCATTGACGAAGACTGAAACCTGACTAGTAGATAAGCAGGAGGAAATCAACCCTCTCCATTTAGCACCAAAACCCTTGTAAGTCATCACCTCATCAATGTAATCCCATAGAACTGAATCAAAAACTTTTTGAAAATCAACCTTGAATATGAGACCCGATCTTCGACTACTTTTTAGATCATAAACCACTTTATTAGATACCATAAAACCATCAACAATTTGTTTGACTGCTATAAAAACAGTTTGATTGTCACTAATCAAGCTGCTTATTACTTATTTTAGTCTACTGGACAAAATCTTCTCAATAATCTTGTAAATACCATAGATCAAACTAATGGGGCGGTACTCTTTGAATTCTAAAGTAACCTTCTTTTCGACACCAATGTGATATAGGAGAGGTTAACCCCTTTCGGTATGGATCCTATTCTAAAAAATTTAGTGATCAGGTCCAATAAGTCTTCTGCAATAAAATCCCAAGTGAGCTTATAAAATTTAAAATTGAAACTGTCTCCCTAGGACTCTTAGAACCATCACAATCCCACACACATCTTTTAATTTCATCCAAGGTAACATCTCTCTCTAGCTGAAGAGACAACTTTGAATTTAAACTTTTAAAACCTAAACCCATCTTTGTTTTCTTCCCAATTGGAGCTTTATACATATTATAAAAATAATCAACTGCAGCGGATTTGATTTTTGGTAAAGATCAAAGTTCAACCCCTTTTATGATTGATCATCATAATTTGAGATTTAGCTCTTCTAAAGTTAGTTATCAAATGAAAAAACCTAGCAATACGGTCCCCTAGCTTGCACCATAGCCGTATAGATCTCTGCCTCCACTTATATTCAACTCTATTATTGTAGGTCCATTTGTCCCTTATAAGAGATTCAAGCTTGAGGTGATATGAGGGACATAGAGTATCAACCTCTTGTTTTCTCTCTAGATCATCAATTTAGGAAATCATCATATGAAGTTTATGCTCTTGATCACCAAAATCATCTTTCTTCCATCGCTGAAGTTGAGCTGCTACAAAGTTAAGCTTCTTAATAAATCTGAAGTGACCTCGGAATGTAGTACACCCATCAAACCAAAGGCCTCAAATGATGTTTTTGAAGTTAGGAAATTGAAGCCAACAGTCCAAAAATTTAAAAGGACTACCACTCTTTGGGAGGTAATTAGACACTAGTAAGGGGCAATGATCTAACATTTCTCTAGGTAATCGATGGAGTATTACATTGGAGAACTGAAAAAGAAAGGAGTAATATGAGAAAGCACGGTCTAGTTTTCTCATCAAGCAATTCTTGAACTAAGTGTAGTAAACTCCTGCCAATTGATACTCAATAAGGTGATAATAATCTAGAAAACTCCTAAAAGCTGAAGAGCTCCTGATGTGAAGATAGTCACTACTTCTATTAATCTGATTTAAAGTCTTATTAAAATCTCTTACCATTAACCATGGAATAGGAAAGGCATATTTGAGGATACACAAGTTTCCGAAGATCCCATATTTTCTGACATAGAACAAGGGGCATAAACACCTACAATAGCACATATAAAACCACTTTGCATATGCTGATCGTACAGACCAATCCACCCGTAACCATATTCAACAAATGAAACTTGAAAATTTGTATCATCCCAAAGAGCAATCATACCCCCTCTACTTCCTTCAGCCTCGTTATAAGCCCAATTAACATTGTTATTATTCCAAACACGAAAGATGAAAGAGTCTGTACAGGTCTTAATTTTTATTTCTAGAAGAAAGCACACATCAATAATATGAATATCAGTAAGCCTACCCACTGCTCGTAATTTTCCAACCCTACCCAGTCCATATAAGTTCCAAAAAAGAACCTTCATAAAGAAATAGAAAAAATCCTAACCAAAGCAAAGGAAACAAAGGACTTACAGGACAACCCTCCAGTTAGCCTTCTCTTGTCGAAGTTGTTTCCGAATATCTCTTTCAAAAGCATAAAGGTTGGAATCAAGGGCGGAAGCATTAATTTTTTTCCCTAGGCTTAACAATAAAATATATTATTTAAAATATTAAAAAATAAATTTAAAAGTACATAAAAGTAAAGTGAAAGTAAAAATAAATTCATTATTAAATTACACCCTTCGATGTTTAGTGAAAAAAATTCATCTATAATCGAATCTGAATTGATATCTTCAGTAAGCTCTCGTTCAATGTAAATCATCATAAAATATGCTAAGAACTCCTCTTTTATTTTATTATAAAGCACATTTTTAACATTCTTCATAGCTAAAGATTCTCACTCTTGGTGATAGTGAAAACATGCAAAGTCAAAATAGGACGATTCGGTCTGTTAATCAAATAATTGTGTTGTGACTTATTTGTTTCGATTAATCATTGATATAATTTGAAAATGATAGACATGTTCTGAAAGCTTTCATGATAAATCATATCAATATGATAATGCTCTAGCTAAGATCTTAAATAATGCATCTTTTATTTATTGAAATCTTCAGAATAAAAATTATCAACAAGCTTGCAGATAGCATCAATTTTAAATGATTTAAAGTTGTCCTTAGGTTCTAAAGCAAAGCTAAGTACAATAAGTTTCATTGTCCTATCATTGAATCTAGAATTCAACTCTTCAAATTGAAAATCTATTGCTAAGTTAAATATATTATAATGATAGTGTTAGTAAACTGTCATCAATCCTTATTGCTGATATGAACGACCTATAGCCTTTTATATGAACCATTTATACAAGGTGCGTCAATCTTATTGTGTGTAAATAAATTGCACATATGCAAGGAGAATATCAAATTCAGCATCTTTTAAAGTTTGAAGCAATGCTTTAGTAGTTAAGATAAGATTGAGTTGAATTTCTGTGATAGATAGTATCATACAATAAATGAAAAAAAAAGGACAAGTGTGTTGTTTTTGTTAAATTATATAAGTTGAATATGTAGAGAAACAAAAAGTCATCTAGTATGAGAAGGGATATCATTTTCAACTTTGGCTCTCTTAACTAAAAAAGATAGAGATTTTAATTAAAAAAAGTAGTTAATTTTATGGACAAAACATGTTTTTTTTTTACTTAATTTAATTAAATATAACTTGGAATAATTTAATATTAGTGTAATTTTTTTTAATAAAATCTTGACTAGGCTATAGTCCACCCAAGTCTTCAACATATCTCCGCCCTTGGTTGGAATTGTCCCCAATAAGCGAAGCTTCCCTAATCTGGACCCTACACTGAAATTCTCGATCTTCTAAACTCACAGTAGCTTCTTCATCTCTTGATTGTATGGATACTACTATACAAATATGTTTATAAGAGTCCCCAACATTTTGAAAATGACATCTATTTCCCATGTGAACATCTAAGTCATCTATAGATTTTTTCGTGTCATTCGCATCAATGTAAAGTCCCATGAATTGTTAAAAGTTTCATCTTTCTTCGTCTTGAGCAAAATTTCACTTGATCGTTGTCCTGTTGAGTAAGATCTCTAGAGTTGGTATACACAGTAGAGCCCAACTTTAAGGGTTGGCTTGCTTCATCCGTTTAGGGCCATATATATTGAATTGGCTTATGGCCAAGTCATAATTAGAGCAAGAAAAACAGGAGATATTTTTTAAGGAGTCAGAGCAATAAGTTCCCAAACTAAGCTGGGCTTCTAACATAAGGCAGTGGCCCGTAGCAACTTGACCTAGGTCCCTCAAATGATGAGCTTAAACTTAGAGTCTTGCACCTTGCTTACATCTGCAACATTGTTGCTAGTAGTGCTGATGTGATGATTTAAGTTTTGAGTATATCCTGAAATTTTAGGGAAAAGATCTGTAGATGTTGTTGGGAAGTGGACTTGCCCTCCTAGTTGTTGTAGTTTATTTATGATGACAAGAGAGTTGTGGTCTTAGAGCCTAGTTAGAGCATAATAGATAGCCTCCCTATGAGCTGGATCGCCAGCTAGATGTGGTTTAGTAGTTGGCGCCTCATCACAATTTGAAATAAATTTCATTTTCTCCCCCATATCAAGCCCCACGTCATGAGTAGTTTCAACTGGAATATTTGCTATAGTTCCATTAGAACTAGATTGAGAGCCACAGGTTGTGTACCTATCTTCCAAAACTAAGTTACTATGAAAGGTGTCCATGGAGTAGCAAATTGAGTCAGCCATGGGATAGTGAAGACTATCAATTTTGTCAATACCAATGGTATGATCTTCCCCGTCAATGTGCAAATGATTGTCTTTCTTATATCTTCATCACTTCTTGTACCAAGCAATAAGCGTAAAGATACAAAGGGCTTAACATCTAAGGCCTAAATGGTCAAAGCCAATAATATCTCTTGTAGATCCGAGAAGAGTTGCTAGACAGTTTCTGTTCCATCCAACTATTGGCAATCCTTGTATGGAGTGTTGGTGGGAGAAACCACTGGTGGTGGCTTTGAAACACTCAGAGGGGATAAAACACATGGTTTTATTTCAATAACAAGAAGCTTACAAAATAAACAAAAGCTCTTAATACACACCCTCTCTCTTTCTCTCTAGTGTTTCTTTCTTATCTTTCCCACACACTGATAATAGCATAAACTTAGTTGCCTATTTATACACAAATTGAAAGTAAGGGAAAAATCTTAGTTGGAGGCTTGTAAAGGCTGCTGGTGGTTTGTGAAGGCGGTTGACAGCTGGTGGTTGGCGACTAATGGCTGGCGGTTTGAGAAGTTACAAGCGGTGGATGCTAGTGGTGGTTGCCATCTTTGACCTTTTTGATTGAGTTTAATGCAACAAATCCCCCCTTTAAACTCAATCGAGGGATGTCATGCCAAGCTCGAACTTCAATCTGATAAATATTTCTCCCTTCAATGGATTTGTAAAGATATCTGCAACTTGATTATTTGTTTTGCAGGATATCAATTCAACTTCTTTGTTCTTCACATGCTCTCGGATAAAGTGATGACGTGTATCAATGTGTTTACTTATTTCATGATACAGTGGGTTCTTTGCTAATGCAATCGCTGATCGATTATCAATATAAATCTCTGTAGGATTTTCTTAAGGAAATCCCAAATGCTTCAGCATATTCCTTAACCATATTAAATGGCATACAGCTGAGTTGGTAGCAACATACTCAGCTTTATAGCTTGATAATGTTATTATCAATTGCTTCTTGGATGACCATGTGAAAGATGTATCTCCCGTAAAAAAGAAAAATCCTGTTTTGCTTTTCCTTTCATCCAGATCTCTACCCCAATCACTATCCGAGTAGCCAACAAGATTGAAGGTTTTACTTAAAGTATAAAACATACCTTTATTTATTATTCCTTTGATGTAGCGAAGAATTCTCTTGGCTGCATTCAAGTGAGACTGGTCTCATGTCTCCATATATCTGTTGATAAGTCCAACTCCGTAGAGTATATCCGGTCTGGTACATGTCAAGTACCTTAAGCTTCCTACTAAGCTTTTGAAGTAAGTTGGATCAACATTTCCAACTTGACTCTTCCTCAATTCCACTCCATTTTCAACTAGAGTTAATACCGGATTGCAGCTTTCCATCTTGAACCTTTCAAGAATATCTTTGGCATAACTGCTTTGGGATACAAAAATCTCTTCTTCTTTTTGTATCACTTCTAAGCCAAGAAAATGTGCCATCAGACTAATGTCTGTCATCTCAAACTCTTGTACCATATATTTCTTGAAGTCTTCAAACATGGTAGGATTGTTGCTGGTGAATATCAAGTTATCAACATATAGGCACGCAAATAATATACTGCCATCTACTTCTTTCTTTACATATATTACGTGTTCATATGGACATTTTTCAAATCCATTGTCTTGAAAATACCTGTCAATTCTGGTATTCCAAGCATGTTGAGCTTGCTTCAAACCATAGAGAGCTTTCTTCAACTTGTATAGTTTGCCTTCATTTTCAGCTTCAATGTATCCAAGTGATTGTTCAACATAGATTTCTTCTTCTAGGAAGCCATTCAAAAATGATGACTTCACATCGAGTTGATAGACCTTCCATCTATGTTGTGCAGCTAGTGAGATCATCAGTCTGATTGTCTCTAGCCAGGCTACTAGAGCAAATACTTCTCCATAGTCAATGCCTTCTCTCTGTTTGTAGCCTTTTGCCACTAATCTTGCTTTGTATCTTTGTACTTCTCCTTTTGCATTCTTCTTTGTCTTATAAACCCATTTGACACCTATTGCTTTCTTCTTTTCTAGTAGATTAGTCAGCTTTCAGGTATCATTCTTCTCAATGACATATATTTCTTCATCCATTGCTTCTATCCACTTCTCTTATGTGGACAGCTTCATTGAAGCTAAGTAGGTCATTATCTACAAAGAAAGAAAATAGAGTTGTATCTTCCATGACATGAGTGGCATCGTATAACTCTTCTAGATTTCTCATCCTTCTTGGTTCTTCTAATGAGGATGTTGATGGTGGTGTTGATGATGATTCTGGTATGTTTCTCCTATTGAATACAGGGGATCTGTGTACCGGACCTTGTGGCTCATTTGGTGGTAATATTGGACCTTCTGTAAGTACTGTCGGTACTTTCACTTCATCTTCAAGGATAAAATCAATGCTGATCCATTTGACTGCTTCTTGATCATCATTCCATTGCCAAGTTTTATCTTATTCAAAAATAACATCTCTACTTATAATTACCTTCTTTGTAATGGGATTATACAGCTTGTATCCCATCCTTCTATCACCATATCCGACAAAGATGCATTTCTCGCTTTTATCATCGAGTTTGGTCCTTCTTGCATCTGGGATCTTTGCAAACGCCACACAACTAAAGACTCGAACATGAGTAACACTTGGTTTGTGACCACTCCATGCTTCTTCTGGAGTGACAACTTGCAAACTTCTGGTTGGGCAGCAATTTAGTAAATACACTGCACATGATACAGCTTCAGCCCAATATTGTTTGGGCAGTTTCTTTGCTTTGAGTAGACTTCTTGCCATGTCAAGAATCATTCGATTCTTTCTCTCAGCTACACCATTCAGCTGTGGTGTATAAGCTGGTGTTGTCTGCTGTCTGATGCCTTGTTGTGTACAAAAGGCTTCAAAATCATTTGAAGTGTATTCTCCACCTTGATCAGATCTCACAGTTCTGATCTTATAGCCATTTTGCTTCTTAATAATTGCTTTAAAATCTTTAAAACAATTCAACACTTCTGACTTCCTCTTCAGAAAGTATATCCATATCTTTCTGCTAAAATCATCAATGAAAGTAAAGAAGTGTCTATTTTATCCATTTGACATAGGCTTTATGGGACCACACACATTTATGTGCACTAACTCTAGTGGCTTATTTGCTTTCCAGTTGACTTCTTTGGCAAAACTGGATCTGTGATGTTTGCTGAGGACGTAACTCTTACAGACTCCATCTAGATGATCAATGTGGGGCATACCTTTGACCATCTTCTTGCTTGCTAGCATCTTCAGACTTGTGAAATTCAGATGTCCAAGCCTTAGGTGCCAAAGCCACTCTTCATTGTTAGTGATGACACTCAAACACTTTGCTGCATCATATTGGATGTTTAAAGGAAACATCCTATTTTTGGACATCTTCACATAGGCAATTAATCTCCCATTGTAGTCTGTAATTGTCAGATGATAATTTTTCGTGAAAAGAGGATAACCTTTCTCCATAAGTTGACCTACACTCAGCAAGTTGTGCTTTACGGCTGGAACATGGTAAACATCTGTGATGTAGCTGTGATCGCCATTCTTTAACTTGATTGGGATGTTGCCTTTACCTTTAAATGAAACTTTTGAGGTATCTCCAAAGGTGACTAGTCCTTGTATGGTCTCATCTAGATCACCAAATAGATCCCGTTGGCCACACATGTGATTGCTGGCTTCAGAATCTAGATACCAAATATTCTCTTAATTCTCACCAAGTCCTTGTTGGATAAATAATGCAGCTGATCCTCTGATGATGGCATCCTCCTCTGCATAGTTGGCTTGTTCATGTACCTCTAATAGAGCTTTCCTTCGACATTCAGTGCTATAGCGCCCAAATTGATTGCAATTATAACATTGGATATTCCTCTTGTCACGGTTATTGTAACCGCCTCCTCTTCTTCTAGGAGTGATGCTTGTTGTCCTCGACCTCCTCTGGTGGTGTTTCTACCACCTCTTCCTCTAAATCCTATATTCTAAGATCCTTTGCCTTGAAATCACTAAAATCCTCCTCGTCTTTGTTGACTTCTTCCCCGAGTGGTATAGCCGCTTGTTGAAGTCTCCCCTTGCTCATACCTGTCTTTGAGAGATAACTTTGCTTGTAAGACATGCTCAATTGCCTTATCTCCATTTCTTTTCACAATCTTTTGCTCATGAGCTTGCAAAGAACTCATAAGCTCATTCATTATTAACTTGTCCACTTCTTTGGACTCTTCAATAGCGACAACAACAAAATCAAATTTTGGATCTAGGGATCTCAAAATTTTCTCAGTAATCCGAGCATCTGTAAGGGCTTCTCCATTTCTTCTCATCTGATTGACTCGCAAAGATTGGAGATGAATCTTCTTGATTATGTCGGCACCTCCCATATCTCTTTTGATGTTTCTGCAAAAGCAATGATCTCAAATATTGCTTCATCAAGACCTTGATAGATGATGGTCTTTGCTTTGTTGTCTTTATTTCTATTGGCTTTGAGGACTTGCTTCTCTACCTCTTGTAGAGCATCTTATGCTTCCTTGGACTCTGGTTCATCAAAACCATATTGCACAATCTCTGTACACTCTTGTGAACCAAGAAATACCTTCAATCTGATACACCAACTATCATAGTTGTCTTTGGTTAGCTTCAGAATGAGTGTTTGTGCATTTTCTGTAGTCATTTTGCTCTTTGAATGACTATATCACCTTCTGGGAGTTGAATTTGGCAAAACGGACACTGTAGATGGATCCAGAATGCTCAAAACAGTAGGGAACCGGTCTGACTTGGTTGAAAATAGGTCAAAAATGGGCTGAACCAGTCAGGAAACTGATTTTGGATGTCGGGCGGTTCACTGGGATTGAACTATGAATATTCTGGGGAATATTCTTCTAGCTCGACTTGGCGGCAGCTTAGGCGGCTCAGAACAGCTCAAATATGGCACGCGTGGACTCTAGTCGTCTTCTTCCTCTAGGCGCGTCATCTGCGCGTAGGCTACAGTGCTGAACTTTCAGACGATGCGTGTGGCCCACCTCTTGCTCCGATGAATTTGATTGTTGCACCAGTGAGTTTGTATGGATGAACCTTACACTGTGGAATGATCAAAACGTGTTTTTGACAACTTTGAAAAATCAGATGTATCCCAACAATGTCTCTGTTTTCTGACGTACGGGGCTCTGATACCATTTGTTGGTGGGAGAAACCATCAGTGGTGGCTTTGAAACACTCAGAAGGGATAAAACACAATTTTATTTCAACAACAAAAAGCTTACAAAATAAACAAAAGCTCTTAATACACACCCTCTCTCTTTCTCTCTAGTGTTTCTTTCTTATTTTTCCCACACACTAATAATAGCATAAACTTGGTTGCCTATTTATACACATATTGAAAGTAAGGAAAAAATCTTAGTTGGCGGCTTGTAAAGGCTGCTGGTGGTTTGTGAAGGCGGTTGATAGCTGGCGGTTCGCGGCTGATGGCTGGCGGTTTGAGAAGTTGCTGGCGGTGACTGCAGGCGATGGATGCAAGTGGTGGTTGCCGTCTTTGACCTTCTAGATTGAGTTTAATGCAACATAGAGATCCATGCTAACCTATCGATAGCACAATGCATAGAAAGCCATGGCCTTGTATCATCAAAATATTTGTCCTAATAAGGCAAGTTAGCCTCAAAAGCATGCAACATGGAGGGATGATCTTCAAATAGGAGCAGAACATGTGAAGCACCAAGAAACCTCATTCCTGTTGATTGAATATCACAACTAATAAGGTCATTTTGAATCTTTCCGTGGTATGCACCGGTAGATATGGATGCAAGCAAACAATTGTTCAACCATGATATGTCTTGTGGTTTTGGAGATTAAATGACAGTTTCTTTCATCGAATCAAGTTTAGGTGGTTTTTGAGGAAGAAAAGCTTCTTGCGCAGGCATTAGATGTGCGGGGTATCCATAGTTTGCAGAACTGTTGCGTAGGTTCGGTGGTCTCTTGTCCTAAAAGGTGGGCTTTTCAGTCTAACTACAGGTTTAAGGGGATTTTGTGGGATTTTGCCTTGGGTGTGTCTTGTTTCAAATCTTGCTAAGTTGACCCACAACTTGTAAGAGTCAAACCAAATATTATTTAAGCTGCGAAGTAGATCATCAGTTGAGTCTTTAGAGGAAAGGGTACAAAATCCAAATCGTCTTCTAGCTTTGTTTGGTTTTCTTGCCATAAAAAGGCATTGGACAGATCCAATTTGGAGAAGGCAAGCTCGAAGATCATGGTAGGAACGATAACTTGGATATCTCTCTAAGTAGAACTTATGTGGTTGAGGGTGGTGTGTGTGGGACAGGAAACGTGGAGGTGGAAGGATTTGGGTGTTTTGGTTGTGTGAGAGATGTTCATGTTGATTTTGGTTGGTCATGGCTTTTTGAAGAGGTTTTTTGAGAGTATTTTTGAAGAGAGGGTGTTGGAAATATACCATTATCATTCTAATAAACTAGTCTGTTATAAAAAAAATTTCATTAAAGATTCTTATATTAACTAGGATTTTTTCTATAACTAATATTAAAATTCTTATAAATTTTAAATTCTATTTATCTAAATCTTAATTGATATTGAATTTCAACATATTTATTCTTTCATGTGCAATTCTCTTTGCTCAGCTAGTGACTGTTCTTTCAGTTAAAGTAATAGCAAGCTAGCAGTGGTTGCAAGTGACGAGTGATCAAATTAAGCTAGTATATATCCATCGTTAAGAGTTTGAGGAATTTTCTGATAAATATATGTAGTGTGGGTTCTTGTACTTTTAGACTTCAATTTCTCTTAACGAATGCTCAACTGTTGAAGTGGGTGCTCTTTGTATGTCCTTAGGAGAAAAAAAAGAGCACTTATTGATTTCGATTCTTAGTGATTGAGGGAGACACGATCTTGTAACGTAACTGTCTGATATGGCATCTTCATCTGCTGTTGCTCATAAATGGAAGTATGATGTGTTCCTTAGTTTTAGAGGCAAGGACACGCGCAATAATTTTACCAGCCATCTGTATAATGCTTTGTGTCGTAAGAAAATCAAGACCTTCATTGATGATGGACTTGAAAGAGGAGAAGAAATTACCCCTGCCCTTCTGAAAACGATTGAAGAATCAAGAATTTCTGTAGTAATTTTCTCCAAGAACTACGCATCTTCTCCGTGGTGTGTGGATG
>Ga0325411_1004613_pt1 | contig 15410 bp, 14 predicted proteins | sample PopdelMetagenome_13_FD_206181 | JGI IMG/M metagenome (GOLD analysis project Ga0325411, IMG submission 206181) | Populus deltoides microbial communities from Bellville, Georgia, United States - Xylem-PdIQD-R4 | ecosystem: Host-associated > Plants > Phyllosphere > Stem > Wood/Secondary xylem... | reverse complement strand
CAGATGAATCTTCTTGATCAATGCCTGCATCCACCATTGATCTCTACATGTAAGAGATCCTGAAAACAGCACGATAGTTCACAAAGATTTGAACCAGAAAGAACACTTTAGCACCAAAGCGGTGGAACAACTAAAAAATGCAAAAGCAAACATGTTGATAGACGCAGAAGATACCTATCAGATCCTCAATAAATAAATAAATAATCGATAATCTTTGACAAAGGAGGAGGGAAACAGAGCAGGTTGAGATGGATGCAAGGGGATATATTAATTTTAGCTTTCATTCGATATCTAAATTTATTGATTTGGTGTCCCTAATGTTGTATAATATAACAAAATCTCTTATTTTTTCAAGTTTTTTTTAACTAGATAATATATAAGCTATAATTTAACAACAATCACTCACTTAATTTGTAATATTAGATTATAAATCTAATCTTTTTTTTCGTATAAGCATTTCAAAACTCTTAAAAAATTATAACGATAAAAAAGCTTAAATTAGGATTTCATTCAATAGAATTGAAAATACCACACACATGATCCAATTAATCTAAAATAGAGATTCACTATTATTTTAACACTAATATGGTTATGTGCTACTTCATAAATTTATAAACATTTACAAAAAAATTCAAACTTTTGTTAAAGCGGCACTATTATATATTCATGGTCTTAACTAGTAAAAGTTGGGTTCCTGATATTAGTAAGTTTAATTAAATGGTCTTTAATCTCATATTAGTAGAAGTGTTTCTAAATAAATCTCTTGAAAGACCTTTAGTGAAAGGATATATTAGATTATTGTAAGATCTAACACGCATAATAGTAATTATCCCATCAGAAATTAACTGCACTATATATTCATGTCTTAAGCTGATATATCTAGATTTTCTATTGTAAATTTATCAAATGCCCTAGACATAGTTGTTTGACAATTATAGTGTAAGGAGATAGATGGCATCAGTTGTGACCACAACTTAATATCCAATAACATTTTTCTTAACCATTCTGCCTCCTTATTTGTGGTTGCTAAAGCTATGAACTCGAATTCCATTGTAGAATGAGTTATACATATTTGTTTCTTTGAAACCCAAGAAACAATATCACCTCCTAAAATAAATATTCATACAAATATTGACTTAGTATCACTTGGATTAGTTATCCAACTAACATCAATATAACCTTCAAGTACAACTGGAAAATTATTATAAAATAATCTAAAATCCATAGTTTTTTTCAAGTAACCAAGTATTGTTGTAATTGTTTTCCAATGATCCTTACTAAGATTACTTGTGTATCTAGACAATTTACATACTATAAAAGCAATATCTAGTCTAATACAATGCATAACATATATTAAGCTACCAATTACACTAGCATATTCAATTTGAACAATTGATCTACCAGTATTTTCTATCAACTTACAGGAAACATCATATGGAGTATTTGCTACTTTGATATTCAAATGATTAAATTTATTTAAAACTTTATCAATATAATAAGATTGACAAAGAACAAAACTCCTACTATGTTTTCTTATTTTGATACCTAAAATTGTATCTACCTCATTTAAGTCTTTCATTTTGAATTTTAAGGTTAGATATTTTTTCGTATCATTAACAACATTTATGTTAGTACTAATAATGAACATGTCATCCACATAAAGACATATGATCACACCGAAATCATTTGTAAATTTAAAATAAATACGTTTATCAGCACTATTATATTTAAAATCATATTCTAAAATTACATAATCAAATTTTTCATGCCATTACTTAGATACTTGTTTCAATCCATATAGAGATTTAATCAATTTGCAGACTATATATTTGTTTCCTAGTAGAGCGAAACCCTCTAATTGTTCTATATAGACCTGCTAATCCAATTCTTCGTTGAGGAAAGTTGTTCTTAACATTAATTTGATGTACATTTAAATTATAGACTGATGATAAAGCCAAAAATATTCTTATAAATGTTATACGAGCCACCAGAGCAAGTATATCAAAATAGTTTATTCCTTCCTTTTGTCTAAAGCCTTTGGCTACTAACCTTATTTGAAAAGTTTGAATTGATCCATCATTATTATATTTCTTTTGAAAACCCATTTACATCCAATTGCCTTGGAACCTGGAGGCAAATTAATAATAGTCCAAGTATTGTTATATAATATTGAGTCAATTTCATCATTAATTGGTTTTTTTTTTTTTTGAAAAAGCAACATCTTGAGACATCATTGCCTCTTTATATATTTTAGAGTCATCTTCAACTATTAATAAGATTAGTATCTTATTAAGCACATCAACCTTATTGCCTTCAACTAAGAAAATAATAGATTGTGAAGATATATAATTTAGATGGAAATTGTTTTCTTTTCTAGCACGTTAGCTTCTTTTAAGTTCAATGAAATCATCAATTTGAGTTCTTTTATTTCTATAATTTGGATTAAAACTTGCATTATTTATTGACTTTATTTCAATTTCAAAATTATTGATTCGTTCACTAATTGAATTGGAATCAGTTTGAAATTTATTTTAAATAAACTCAACATCTCTAGATTCCACTATTACATTAGAACTTGAATCCAATATTTTATACGCTTTTGAATTTTCAGCATAGCCAAGAAAATTCCCCTTTAAAGCTCTAGGTCCTAATTTATCCTTTTAGAATCTGAAGCTCTATAAAAGACAAGGCAACCCCAAACTCTAAGATAATTTAAGTATGGTTTTCTTTTCTTCCATAATTTGCATGGGAAAATTTTAATTTTCTAGAAGGAATTCTATTATGTATATGACAAACAGTGAGTTAAACTTTTCTTCCCCCCCCATAAACTAGTAGGCAATTTGGCATTCATTAACATAGAGTTAAGCATATCAACAAAGTTTTATTCTTTCTTTCTACTAAGTCATTTTGTTGGGGTGTATATGGTGCACTAGTTTGATGTATGATTTCATTTTCTTCACAAACTAAAGAAAATCCCATAGAAAAATACTCACCACCTTTATTACTCCTTAGAATTTTAATTTTCTTTCCCTTTTGATTTTCAACTTCTAATTTATAATTCTTAAACATTTGAAAAGCTTGATCTTTATGTTTCATTAAAAAAAATAAGTATACTTTGAAAAGTCATAAATAAAAGTTATAAAATATCTATTTTCTCCCTTTCAACTTTAAGAAAAGTCGTTTTCTAGTCATCTTTGCTTGAATGCAAATTTTACATGTTCTTTTATCTTTAATTTTATAGGAAATTAAATTATAATTAGCCATATATTTTAATGATCTGAAACTAACATGTGCCAAATGATCATGCCATAAAAATGAAGATAACTCAATCATATAAACAGAGAAATTAATATTATTATTAAAACTAAGTTTGAACATTCCATAACATGAATAACCCTTCCCTATAAATAGTTCATTTTTGGTCAGAATGATTTTATTAGACTCTAAAACAACCTTAGAACCCTTTTTACAAAGAAAATTTGCAGAGACACGATTTTCTTTGTATCTGGTACATGTAAGACATTGACCAACAACAATTTCTTTTCAGAAGTAAAATTTAGTTCAACATTTTCTTTTCCCATCACCTTTGCAACATTATAATTTTCCATTAGAACTTTTTATCTATCTTTTGCAACTTCATGATCTTTGAAATGGTTTTTATTGTTGCATACATGGATGGTTGCACTAGAATCATACCACCAGTCATTAGACATGGTACTTGCAGCTATATGAAGTATAGTAATCATTTCAATATGCAGCTTCGAAACCATTGCAATCAACTTAGTTTCATGTTCAACCATGTTTGTATTTTTTGAATTCTGGACATTACTAGGATTTTTTTGCTTCTGTTTCTTTTGAAACTTGCACCCAGGTTTGTAGTGCCCTTTATTGCCACAATTGTAACAGATCTTTTCTTTTTTTGAATTGATTAGGTTGCTAGTATTTTTAAAGTTCTTTACTGCATCAGAAAATTTCCTCTTCTTTCCAACATTTTTCTTTTAAACATTATGATTTCCTTCAATATAATTCACTTTTGTTGAAGATTCAGTGGTGAATTTCTTTACATGAATTCTAGTTTCTTTTTCAATCCGCAAGTGTTTTTGAATCTGTTCAAGAGAAAATTCTTTTGTGGTATATAATAACTTTTTCCTGTAATCATTCTAACTAGGAGGAAGTTTTGCAATTATTCATCCTACTTGTAATGCTTTAGAAACTTCCACTTTCAAGTATTTAGTTTTAGAAATCAAGACTTGTAACTTATGGACATAATCTATAACAGAAGCATTATCAATCATTAAAAATTCAAAATATTTCATAATAAAAAATTTATCCACACCTTGTCTTTTGTGTTGTATTTGTACTCTAGTGACTTCCACATTTTCTTTGAAGACTTTATGGATATAAAAAGATCATGCAGATGATCTGACAAATTATTGAGGATATGGCATCTACACAACAATTCATTTTCATCTCGTTTCTTATGCTCTACAGATGTAGATGTAGATGCATGAATTTTAGACAAATTTTGGATTAATGATGTAGGAGATCTTTAAAGTAGTCAATAGGAACATCATCTTGTCTTTCCAACATACAAAATTTGTTCCATCAAAACTATCCAGCTTCATATCCAGATTGAGATGGATGCAAGGGGCATGTTAAAGAACATGAAATTTAATATGGCTTCCTCAATGTCTTATATAGAAGTTCTTTACCATTCTAGGACTGCAGATCTCCAAATATATGCATGTAATTTGACATAGCTTCCATCATGCTTTAGTAACCATTCATTTTTCCTAGCTATTCATTTATTTCATTATTGTATAAGTCACTTATCTGCCATGGTAATACATTATTAGTTTTGTTGGTATGCAAGTAAAAATCATGGACTATATACTTTACCATGAGGTTGTGTTCCTTTTTTGTTATTGTTGTTCATTTAAAAAAGAGTTTTTTTTTTTTAAGTTTAAGGTTGTTACACCTCTAATACCTTGAACATTTAAAACATTAAAATTATTATGAAAAAAAATATTATAGTCATGACACTTGTAAAATGATGCATCATATTATAAAACAAATTATAGCACAATAAAAAGATAAAATTTCTCAAACATTAATATGATTAAGTAACTTCAAGTTTTGAGCCATGCTTGAGATACAAAGATTTTGAATGGTAAAGAGGGAAGAATGTTAGTTAGGTCTACAAATGCCATGATAAAATTGCCTTAAAGTTGAATGAATTTCATGCAAACATCAAGGTAAAGCATGATGAGATGTTGTTGAGCATATAGTTTTCAAACCTTGGAAAGTTTCTTTTGCTCCACTTTTCTGAAACACTATTTCCTATTATTCAAGTTTTTTTTATCATCATCAGAAGATACCCCTTGAAAATGTAAAGACCTTTCTTATGTTTTTCTTGGAAAATTCACTCTTTTTTTTTACTAAATTTGTGATCATTTTTCCTATGAAAGTTAAATGTTATTATGTTAGGTATAAGACCACTTAGATAAGTTAAAGAATTGTGATAAAAGAGTGTTTACTATTCCAAACTTTTTATACCCTCAATGCAAATGATTATCACTAGGAAAAAATATCCAAGGGTTTAGGGTTTTGCAGTACTTCCTATGCTGCTTGAATTTGCTTTTGGTTTTTCTTCTAACTATTGTTTGCGTTGTGTAGGTAAAGGTATTGTTTAGAGAGACTAGCTCGAGAAAAAGTACACAGTTGGTTCAATTCCTAAGTGATTCAAGAATAGCTATAAAAAAGTTCATTATATATACTCGGCCATGTAAGATTGCAACCATCTTAATTGTTGATAGAATCAATGAAGAAGTAACAGGTGTTATGAAAATAGTTCAAAATGTTTTATGAAGATATGAATGACTCTCTATAGATTATAAAGAACTTCGTCGAATCTAAATAGAGATGAGATCACATATGGGTGGTGCATGTGCACCCTCTTATTGGCCCCACAGTCCGAGGAACAACCAGCCTCCTTCTCCTCCAGCACCGTCTCTATTCTAGTTTTATTGTATTTGAACGTATACAAATGTTTAAATTTATAATAAAATTTTGATTTTTATATTAAGATAATTTATTTTTAAATATTTGAATTTTATATTAATTTATTTTTTAATTATTTTCTATTTCTATTCAATAGATTTTTTAAAATAAATTATTACGGATGGGGTTACCAACAGACTTATTTTGTCGGTATATTCCAAAGAGTTGGAAAAAAATTATAGCAAATGTCAATGCTACTATTAACTCACCAACAAAATTAGTTCATCGGTATCATTTCGTTAGTATATTCCAAAGAGTTGGAAAAGAATTATTGCAAATATCACTACAACTATTAACTTACCGACAGAATTACATACAGTTCTCCTATCGGTGGTATACTAAATAGTACTGAGGGAATTATCAATGGAATGAAGTGGGTAATTTTGTTTTTGGCGTGTAAGGTCCGTCTATAAAGCCATCGGTAAATTTATTAATGACGGACTTACTGACAGACCAAAAACTACCAACGATCCCATCAGTAAAATAATCATAGATAGATTGTTAGTGTAAATACTAATAAAAAAATTTATCTATAAAACTGTTAAATCTGGTAATGAGTTATGTCTCATCCAATATTTTAATCCACACAGCAATTGGAATAAGGACGATAATGAAATGAATAATAGGATTCTTGGATTGTCAATGATCTTAATTAAGTACATCTCTAATACCAATTGTTTAGAATGTGCTTTTACCAAATAGTATAAAGGTAGAATCGAGAGAATAGAAGTTAGGAGTCCTTTTTCAACAAAAAAGTGCATGAAGATCAAAAGGATCAATAACTCATCAAGTAAGAATATGTTAAGCATTAAAGCAAAAGGTAATTTGGAAGGAGCAACTGAACTATAATTGCATTGGAGTTTACAATTGCCTTTGAAAACAACCAACTTAACCAAAGAGTTGTAGAAGGGTAAAATTTAATAAGATCACTTGAGAATCAACTAAACCATAATGATCTATGTTGTTACCCACTTTTAACCCCATAAAAAATCAAGAAATGAAAAAAGAAAAATAGAAAAAGAAAATCTAAAATATAAATGGATATACATGAAGAAAGCCTAGAAGACTGTCCAAATTGGTGATGAAAGACCAAAATCACAAGTGGAAAAGTTGGAGGACCAACATATAAGATTAACAAAATTGGCAACCTAATTCTAATTGATAAAGGGCCTATTTGGTGAAAATATTTTTATTTTAGGTAAAAAAAATATAAATTTGGATAGGTAAGGACTTAATAAGAATTTTGGAAGGCTTAATTATTTTTTTTTTTGAGGACTTGATTGCAAGAAAAATTAATATTTAAAGTCAATTTAAGCTTTAATTAGAAGAAATTAAAGTTTGGAGGTCAATTTGCAATTTTAAAGAGTTAATTTGGTCAAATCATGTGCTTTATTGTATAAATATTGAAGTTTAATGGGCAATTAGAGACTTGATTGAAGAAATACAAAACCAATGATCAAACGGAAAAAAAAAACGAGTAATTGTAGGGGCTGGAATTAACCAAATCACGAGCTAAATTAAATAAAAATAAAAGTTTGATGGTCATTTAAGGGTCCAAATGCACAAATAAAAAACCAAGGACTAAAATGAAATGATGCTAAACTTTGGGGCTAATAATTGAGTTTGGCAGAGGTGAAATTGTATGAAATTAAGAGTTTGAGAGGCAATACGGGTGCAATCAAAAGCAATTGAAAAAATAAGGACTAAAATGAAATCTATCAAATCCCAAATTAAAAACCCTAATTTCTATGGTTTAACCTAGACGACATGTCATTTAACCATTGTTTAGCTTCTTCTTGGACAAATCAGGAGCTAAATTGAATAAAAATAAAAGTTTGATGGTCAATTAAAGGTCTAAATGCACAATAAAAAACCAAGGACTAGGATGAAAATGACGCTAAACTTTGGGGCTAATGATTGAGTTTGCAGAGGTGAAATTGCATGAAATTAAGAGTTTGGGAGGCAATTACAGGTGCAATCAAAAGCAATTGAAAAAATAAGGACTAAATGAAATCTCTCAAATCCCAAATTAAAAACCCTAATTTCTATGGTTTAACCTAGACAACATGTCATTTAACCACTGTTTAGCTTCTTCTTGGACAATTTTGATTGATCGAGCATGCACTTTCAAGCAAATGAATATGACATTTCCGACCACCTTTAGGGCTGTAATCACCACCATTCAACTGAGAGACACCCTTCTTACAAAGATCAATTACTTCCATCAAACATTTACATCTTATTTTCTTCAACAAACTTAACAACATGTCCTCGATCAGTCATCACTGTATTTTCAAATTATAAGTTGATCGGGATGGCATTTTCAAATGAATGAATGTGGAGCTATAAACCTTCAAATTTAGTAAGGTTGGATCCAAACAAAAGGTGTGCACCCCCTCTACCAAGATCAAGTGGTCTTATTAATGATTTCTTATCAAAGGTTGGTCATGTTTCTCTTAAGATCAAAAGGTCAAAAATAAGCTCGTTGGTCTCCAAGTTTAGAAAACCACCAAAACCTCAAAAAGCTAAGTTTGTTGCAAAACCACCATTGAAAAACCAGCATAGGTATAGAGTTCATAGATTTAATCAATTTATGTTTGAACCCATCAAAAACCCTAGCAAAACCCTATAAACACCCCCTGGAAAATCAGAGCAAAAAGAAGAGAAAAAAGGTGAGGAAAAGATTGATAAAAGAACTCTAATGTGTGAAGGTTTAAGAGCCTAACACAAGAATTTCCTTAACTTTAAGAGAAAGTTACAAACTTGGAAAAGAAGGAATCAAATGGCAACAACCATTGTTTAAGCTTGAAGTTGGAATTTAATGCATATTTGTGATGATTTGATGTTTTTTGGATTCAACTATACTAGGTGTTCGTAATGTGGTTTGTGAGGACTACAAGCAACGTGTTTAAAGGCCTAGAAGGCCAAATCTAGGTTTTGACATTAGTTCTTCAATTTCTTGAAATTTTCCAAATTCCGGGTGTATGTTCTTCGTATGAAAGTTTCCTTGGCCTCTTGTTTTTGAGCTATTACAAGTTAATTATTGGCACAGACATGTTAGTCTGCCATTTTTAGCAAATAATCTAGGGTTAAAAGGCATCAATAACACGTACTCATGTATTTAGATTCTAGGGTTCTTTCAATTGCCCAAAAACATTTTGATCAAATCATGGCTTTTGAGTGTTAATCGAAGAAAATGGATGCTTAATTCTTCATCTACACATGATTACGAGCAAAACCTTGCTCTTGATTGCACGAAAACTTGTATGGTTAGTGATTTGTGTTTGTTGGGTTTTAGTTTGAATGTTCATCATGTTCTTCATCTTCTTAATGTTTGATTTGTTTTTGTTAGAAAAATTTATGTTTTTTTTTGTTTGTTTTTTAGTTTTGATTTGATTTAGTTTAATTATTTGTTTTCATTTAGTTTTGGGTCAAATCATAGTTTTTTATCTGGTTCTAGGTTGAACTAGTGTTTTCGAGTCAACCTGATTGGTTTTGTTTTAGGTCAGGTACCAAGAGTTTGTTTGGTTGGTTACTTTTTTTGTTAAGGAATTAAGGCCTGAGGGGTTGTTTGGCAAACACACCCTTAGACCTATCCTGACAGTTTTATTTTGAATAAAAATAGTTTTTTTTTCCAAACAAACCTGAAATAAATTTCTAAAAAGATTCTAAAAAATTCCAGGGACCAATTTAAAATTACTTGTGGGTCCTTTGCATGTTTTTTCAATAATTTTATTTAATATCAGGGTTGTAGACTTATACAGTAACATGCTGACATAGTATTAAAATACTTGTTTTTCGTTAAAATCTAAAACATTTCCAAAATTTATAAAAAAATATTCTCATTGAAAAAAAAATACAAATATGTGTTTTATTTGGTGTGCATAGGTCCAAGTCTCTCAAAAAATTAAAAATCATATTTTGGCTTAAAAAATATAAAATAATATAAATGGTATGATTTAGTATTTTTTTTATATACATAAAATTTCAAAAAATATATTTGCAATGCATTTTTGTTTATTTAATAACCAATTTATTGAATTCATGAAAACTTAACCAATATTTTAGAAATCCTAAAATTTTAATTCATGAGAATTAATGGTTCACATTCTTGTATAAATGTAGGACCTATAAATAGGTTGATATTTAAATATCAGAAGTTGACTAGAAAATTTCCATAATTATTTCAGGTATTCACCTATTTTAATTAGGAGTATTTTTCACCACAATATACGAGTTATGAAAAACTTTTTCTCCTTCTAAGATAGGTGAACCTTGTCAAGGCACCTAGATGGACTCTTCCCATAAAAATTTATGTGGGCATACGATCCCATAATGAATTTAAAACGCTAGATTTACTCATAAGAATTAAATTTTATTCTAAGTCATAGATGGACCATCAATTAGAAACTCATCAATACATTTAATCCACATCTAGACAACACAGTGCAGGTTACCTTAAGTAAGAAGCGTTAGGGGTGCTAATACTTTTTCTAGTCACAACCAGTCCTTCACCCTAGAATTTCATATAAGATCAGTCCATTTAGGTCTCTTAGTGACCCTGAACCAAACAACTAGGTGATGACTCATGGACCCCGACATCCTGCCATGTCGTGCACGCATGTGACAAAATGACGAATTCACTAGGAACTTTTTTGTTTTTAACAAAACTAGGCTTTATATGTTTTATATGGTTTAATTGATTTGATATGTTTAAACTTTATTTACTTATTTCCGTTTTAGCATGCTTTACCCTGCTTATGCATGTATATTGGATATGGATGAATATCTTCATACATCACTAGTCTATTTATGATATATCGCTTTGGAATGCACACACATGGAAGCTTTATGTTAGGTGGGGGAGTAGCAGCTTAACATATGACTTTCATTTAGGTTTTAAGTTCGTGAAACCAACCGACTCTTTACCGAGTGCTTAGACTAGTAGTGATTGGTATATGTACCATTCCATTACCTACTAAACCCGTATATTACCTTCACAAAGGTAATCATTGAGACAACAAGAGACCTTTAAAGACTAGATAGTGCCTACCTTAATGTCTCACATAAAAAAACATAGAACCTGCCTGTAGGATGTATGCTCCATAAATAATCATTATTGCATTAAGACATATTTAACCCTAAAAAGCATCTTGAATTGCAAGATTTAAGGTTGATAACATGACCACCATTAAAGAGATGACCTCTATTGAATATGAGTTGGATTATAAATCCCTACAACTGTTAGAAAAGGGATTGTCTGAGACTAAATGATAGTAAATTACCACCCATCAGAAATGTGAGTTGCTCTGGAAATGACTTGAAGAAGCTCATCTCATACATGAAAAACATTCATATGGATGAATTTTTAAAGAAATATGGAAGAATAGTGAAAATTATGAAGGTGTCTGTAAATAATTCAGCAATTAAAGCCTTGATGTATTTTTAGGACCTTGAGTACCAGTGCTTCATTTTAGGAATGTAGACATATGTCCTAATTTGAAAGAATATGGTTTACTAACCGAATTCCCTCAAAATCTATATAAAGTCTACGTCCACCAAAGACGCGACAAAATGATAACTTAATTGGCTTAATTGATCAAAGTTTCAAATCTCCATAAGATATTGGAGAAAAGTGCTACTAGTCTAAAATGGAAGATGATTGAAAAGGTATTCAAAAGTTGGAAGAATGACTCTAGATTTATTGAAGAAAAAAGGTAGAATACTTGCTTTAGGAATCTTCAAGTTGGTGTTATTTCCAAATCTTTCTAGAATAATCAGTTTAGAGGTGATTACAACGTTTATTACATATTAAAACACTTAGATAAATCCAACTACGGTGATATTAGCATAAATTATCTTAACACTCACATATTGTAGGAGGGTTGTCAAGGGATCAATGAGATGTTGTGAACAGTTGTTATATATATGGCTGATTAGTCATATAGAAACCAAGAAGCCAATATTTAACAACTTCTGGTGGTTTAATAAAAAACCATTAGAGATAGTTAAAGAAGAGGAATGAAAGGACCTAAGTGAGGAAAACTAGAAAGTAAAGTGAAGTGGAAAGGAATATCTGAAATGGAAAGCCTCATGGATGAGACCAACAAATTGCTTGATGAGTTATGGGCATAGACGATGGGTGCCTCTGAAGCGAGTGACCAGATATGTCAGTTATGCTCCTATTTTGGTTGTGAGGCAACTTGGAGATGTACAACATGTGCAAAAAAAAAAAAAAAAAAAGGTTCTTCCAATTCTCTAGGTTATTCAAGGATCAATCTGTTTTGGAAATCATAGTGGAAAGCAGGATTAAGCAGTATGAAAGGCTATACAAGAAGCATTTGATGCTGGAAAGTGAGCTGACTGAAGCAAAAACCAAATGAAAGGCTTTCAGGGTCTTTAAAACTAATTTGGATAAAATGAGAGATGAGATTGGAAGAAATGTCCACCAATATGAACAAAGCATGACTGAGACTAATGCTTTTCTTAGATACATAGAAAACAAAGGCTTTGTCTTTCTCCCTGTAACGATGATGATGAGTAGACTAGCTTTCAAATGTAAAAGTTTTCATCAAGTATTAATGAAAAAGGCTTATACTCAACCTTTTGAGCAATATCACTTTATGATGAGTGTATTCTTATTAAGCATTAGCTTGGATTAAATTGTTTCGAAATTATAAAAGGATCAGAACCCTGCCCATTTAAAAAGGAATGGTGGCCATATATCAGCTCGAGGTGTAACTAATCTATATCCAACATACATCATCATACATCCATATGTATTATTGTTATCCAATTTTTGACCTTTTTTTTACTTTTTTAAAAAAACCAACAAAAACCTAAAAAATATGTTTCTCGACGCATTTGTATAATTTTCAACGTCTTTTTCAAAAAATTTAAAACAAAAAACAATATTTACTTTCAAAGCGTGTAGTTGTTAACACGTTTTTTTAGTCAATGTTATGTTGTCCTTTAAAAAAATCAAAATATAAAAAATAAGAAAAATGAAAATAATAAATGGGCAAAGGGATCAAAAGTTCAAATGGAAGAAAATGAGGGACCAAATAAAATTTAGATTGCTTGGGGACCAAGCAATTTAGAGGAAGAACCCAAAAAAATTTACTTACAAACAAGTGGTTATACACACCTAAAACAGATGAGCAAATTTTATGAAGGAGAGCTATAAAAAAATAACCTAAGAGGGAGAAAAAAAAGTAAAACAAAATAAAAACCAAAAACAAGATCTTTCCCACATACACAAAATATGTAGCCCTCAATAAACCTAAACTTAGCTGACACACCCAAAGGAAAGATGACACGACCGAAGAGTTGATGTCTTCTCCTAAGTATAGGAGTGTCGAAGTAATAAATAACCCAGCAAGACCGAGGTCGAACCACAAGGAGGTTAAAAGTATAAACTATAAATAAAGAAATAGATAATAACGGAAAAGAGTTGAAGAGAGTTTTGAGATGTGATATTGATATAAGAATTTAAACAAGAATAAAATAGTTGTCAAGATTAGAGGATCCACTAATGGTATTTCAAACAAGTATAGCATAAACTCTTTTTATTACTCAACTGGAAACCACACACAAAGGAGGTTCCAATCAGATTATAAATTGTTAACATGATTACATTAGTTAACTTATTTGAATAATACTAATACTTGTAAATGTTGTCAGGCATTCATGATTATAACTTATGTTAACAACAAATCAAGTTCCTTTCATAGCACAGGTGTCAGTTATACCAAACAATTGGGCTATGAAACTACCAAGTATTTGTTGTACCAAGGGTTATACAACATAAATCTAGATTAACCATTTAACAAGCAAAGTATTAAGAGTAAACAAGATAACAAATACAAAACATGTTAATATCAAACATTAAAGTCCATATTGAGTTTATACTATATTTATTCTTACACCATTAGTGTAACCTTTTCACCTTGACATAATAAATTTAGCTAAATATAATGAAAGAGAGAAACATAAATAAACAAGATAAGAACATAAATAAGATATACGTTAACTAAGTAAAGGAAAGGAAATGAAAAGCATAAACAAGAGATTAATATAAACAAAACTTAAGCATTATAAAAATATAAAGAGAGAGAGCAAGAACATGATCTTGATCTGAAAACCAAGATGCCTAAATGTATGGCAAATGTCTCTTTTTATAGGCCAAAATTCAGAATTATTGATTTGATGACTAATTGTTGAGTGGGTGGCCACATCTTGACTTGGTGACAATCCTTATCTTCTTGTCTGAACAAAATGTCATTACTAACATCAGAATTCAAATAGATAGTCTTCATAAAAGTTCTAGGAAATTGTCTCAGCTTTCCAACAAAATAAGAATTGGTGCATTTGGACTTCTAAAACTCGAGATATGGTCTGAACAATGAATAGTGTCTGGTTGCAGGACACATTTCAACTTCTCCGTTGTTGCTACAATTTGAACTTGAAAACAGCCTTTTTTAATATTGAACTCTCATGAAAGTTTTAGGCCTATGTCTTAGCTTTCTATCCATATAAACCAGACCTAAATCTAAGTTCTACAGCTCTAGTTATGATCCAATAACCGAATGGTGTTCCAGTTTGGACTGAACCAACATCTCTTTTCTAAGCTTAGCCCTCTCTTTGTCTTCTCAATTTCAGTAGTTAAACTCATCAATCAATCCTTTTATTTATATGATAGGCCTACATTTAAGATAAATATTTACCATAAATTAAAGGTATCTTATATTATCAGACATGTTATTACAAAACATGCTCTAGTTAAAGAGTTATTGATATTTCAAGTGCAAAATTATGATATAAAACCTTGATAAAATTGCACTTTTAGGTACTAATCACACCCCCAACCAGCTTATTACGAGTTCCTAATAATCAAAGCGTTAAAATAGAAAAACAATTTGCAAGTTCCACAAAGCAAGGCATTCATCATTCAACTTCCATTAATCTATCCAAATAAACAAACTCTCATTAAATTTATATATCTGCTTCATACTTCTTAAACAAGATATTAATAAACCTTCCTTTCCACACATAGTTATGGGGCTTTACTTATAAGAAAACATTACTTGTTATAAAAACATGCTCTAGTTAAGGAGTTATTAATACTTCAAGTGCAAAATGATGATATAAAACCTTAATAAAAATGCACTTTTAAGTACTAATCATAAGACAACCACCCATCTCTTTCCTTGCACCTCTACCAACTATGACTCTTAATTTCTACCTTTCACCATTATTGATCACAAAACTCAAAACAACAACCTATTTTCCATTTTTGTCATCACAGACTCTACTGCCACCCAACTCCTACCTTCACCGATCACCACCAT
>Ga0325411_1004612_pt1 | contig 15412 bp, 12 predicted proteins | sample PopdelMetagenome_13_FD_206181 | JGI IMG/M metagenome (GOLD analysis project Ga0325411, IMG submission 206181) | Populus deltoides microbial communities from Bellville, Georgia, United States - Xylem-PdIQD-R4 | ecosystem: Host-associated > Plants > Phyllosphere > Stem > Wood/Secondary xylem... | reverse complement strand
CCTGCATTGGTTGTGCTGGTGCTGGGAAACAAGAACCAAGGAAATCATCTAACGTCAAATAACTCGATTTGGGTGGCGATTGTTGCTGTTGGGGCTGCTGCTGATCTCTAAAGAAATTAAGCCCCTTATTCTCTGTGTTATCTTGATAAGCACCATATTCAGAACATAAAGGATAAACCTGTCCCAAGTCTTCCATTGAAAATAAACGGCTTTTCTCTCCTTTGATCATTAATTCCTCTTTCTCATAACCTTCAATATGACTATACCCGGCCCACGTTGGACTCCACTGAGTCAAATGAGGCATTTGCCATCTCAGAGTAGAGTTGCTAATCGACAAACTCGCACTCAAGTGAGCCAATATGCTTATCTAATCTAATGAAAGCATAAACAATATGGTTATGCTTCGAAAGCTTATTTCATTATATATATTAGTCATCGTAAAATCCGACGAATCTAATGGTAAGGACTGTGACATTGATGATGATATTGTGAAAAAAACAGCACGGCCTGCTTATATTAAAACACATCTTTGAGTGGAAATAAGATAGTATATTTTGAGATATTGTTATTGCTAAATCTATTGTAAAGAGACATGCATGCGAATGGGAATGGTTGTTAGAGAATAATTTAAATTATATTTTAAAATTATATTTAATAATTTAAATTATTGGATTGATATGGTTTTTTAATATAGTATCATAACTTTAATGATTAAGCGGTAACAAATTCGAATCTCATCATTTTTATTTATGTGATAAAAATTAAGCACAAGATATTATGAGTTTATGTAAGTTTTAAGTTAAAAAAATTTTTATTTAAGGAGGTGTGTTGGAAAATAATAGAAATTATATTTTAAAATTTTATTAATAATTTAAATTATTAAGTTGAAATGATAAATTTATAATGATGAATGATGACTTGTATTAAGGTATTCCATCCAAAAAATCCTCAGAAGTTCAGCCGTGCAAGAGTAAACAATAATTGAACGAATTAAACAAAGAAGAGTTGAATTTCTTCATCGGGAAAAATTCAGAATAGAATAATCACAGCTTTATAAGACAAATGAAAGAGTTATCAGTGAAGTACAAAAGGCTGCAATAAAAAAATAATTTCCGGCCAATATGTCAAATGGGGCTGGGGTAAACCTTGCCAGCTGCCAGGAATGGTAATTCATCCATAAATATGCATCTAGACAAATAAATCCGGGTAGCTAGATATATGCTTCCATTAATGTCTATGATGAAATTACCTTGTATCAGAGACGTTTGCAGTGGGGAGGATCGATGGATTAAATTGTTGGTAGAAATATCTCGTGTGGTTTTCCGAACAGTATGAGAATTTTTTGAAAATCTTGGGAGGCCTAATTATAAATTTCAAGTCTAATATGAAAGGATGCCTAAACTCAAGGTAGATTTTGTAAATCGATTAATCAGTTCCACCAAGTTTTCTATCGGTGTTTATTTTCCGGTATAAAGAACTTGTAGTTTTACGAACATCTCGAAGTCGGTGAAGGAAATGGGTCGTGGTTATTGACAAAGATTTAGAATGTGTTTGATAGTGCGGTAGTGGTTGCTTTTCAAATAGCTTTTCGTGCTGAAATACATGTCAATGATTTTTTTTTATTTTTTAAAAATTATTTTTGACATCAGCACATCAAAAAGATCCAAAAAGTACAAACCGCACTCAATTTTAGCAAAAAAAAATTCAAAATTTGATGAAACGCAGTTACAAACGCAATGCCAAACAGTCTTTTAAAACTCAATTCTTGCATATTTCTTGTTTAAGAGACCAAATAAGATATTGAATGCTGCATCTTGACATGCAAAATAAAATACATAACTGAGAACATGTAAAATAAAAAAATAAAACATATAAGAATGTACGTGATTCACTAAAGTTTAGCTATGTTTGCGAATAAATATAAAAGAATTTTATTAAAAATTACAATTACTTTCTATTAACAAGAAAATAATTAGAAATCTCTTTATTAATAAAAATAAAAACCTCATATTCTTATAAATACCTTACAATTTTTTTTTTTGAATTCTTCTCCTTCACTCTTGTGTTTCTCTCTTGTACGTGGTGCATTGAAAAACATGGGATGCAGCCTATTTATAGGCTGGCATCTTATCCTCTCCTAACAAAACAAACGATGCACTGCCATTTCAATAAATGGTGCACCAAAAGTTGTTAATTATTGGACAACTTTCAATGCTAACCATTAGAATGAGATGGTATTAAATAGAAAGTAAGCTTCACATTCTCTCGCTTGAATACTTCGATTATTAATCATGTTTTCACACTTGATTATTTGTGATTTTTCTAACCTTTTTATATTTATAATCTTCATGTTATTTACATTTCTATTAGGCCATAAGATGATCTACACCATATGTATTTATCATCGTGACTAGTTTGGTCAAAGCATTCGTTAGGTTTTTCTTAGTGTGAATCTTTTTTTCATGTGTGAATCTTCTTTTGTTTGTGTACAAAAGAAGATTCACAATCTCTCGCTTGAATACTTCGATTATTAATCATGTTCTCATACTTGATCATTTGTGATTCTTCTAACCTTTTTATATTTGTCATCTTCATGCTATTTATATTTCTGTTAGGCCATAAGATGATCTACACCATATGTATTTATCACTGTAACTAGTTTGGTCAAAGCATTCACTAGGTTTTCCTTAGTGTAAATCTTTTTTTCATGTGTGAATCTTCTTTTGTTTGTGTACAAGCTCCTCCATGAGTCTTCTTAGCCATATTACTTCTTTACAAGCTTGGGTAGCTACCATGAACTCGGTTTCTATTGTGGATAAAGCTACAATAGTTTGTAGTTTAGAGACCCAGCTCACAACTCTTACTGCAATGTGAACACAAAGCTTGAAGCGAATTTTCTTTTCTCAAAGTCACCTGTAAAATCTAAATCAACGTAACCTCTAATAGTGAATTCTAATTCTCTATAAAATAATGCAGTATTTAAGGTACCATTGATGTATCTTCAGATCCTCTCAATACTATTCCAATGCTTTCTACCATGATTCGCCATGTATCGACTGACTGCTCTCACTACTTATGCAATGTCTGGTCATATACATATCATGAAAAATATTAAACTTCTCACTACTAATGCATACAGTCTCAAGACATCTCCATCCTCTCTACTTCATTACTAAAAGACATACTTGAGGATACTTTGAAGTTAATATGAAATGAGGTTGAAATTGGCTTGTAATTTTGCATGTTGAAGCGTCGCAAGATTTTCTTCAAATAATTCTTTTTGTGAAAGCCAAATCTCGCTTTTACTTTTGTCTCTATAAGTTTGCATCCCTAAAATATTGTTTGCTGGTCCTAGGTCCTTCATATCAAACTTCCTAGCTAAGCGTACCTTTAATTCTTGGACTCAATCTTTGTTGAGGCCTACTACCAACATGTCATCTACATACAACAACAAAATGATAAAATCATCATCTTCTTCTAATCTTTTGTAATATGTACACTACTCTAAACAGAGTCTGTTATACCCAAGGCTAATTTTGAAGGCATCAAATCTCTTGTATCAACACCCAAATGTTTGTTCGAGACCATATAAAGATTTGTTTAGCCTACAAACCATATTCTCCTTGACTATTTCATCAAAACCTTCTAGTTGAAACATATAAATTTCTTCTTCAAGTTCTCCATGAAGAAATGCAGTTTTCATATCTAACTACTCTAAATAAAGATCAAATATAATTAAATCATTATTAACTTGACCAATAACATTCTGACAGACTATCTAGTCTTTGATGATGTTATAACCGTTATCTTGAAAGAAAAAAATAGGCGCAAGAACAAAGAAGACAAAATTAACAGACCACATCACATATAGGGATTATCGACGTCAAGAGGAAGATTAATGGAGTGTGGCTTCAATGGGAGCTAAAGGCAAGGAAGGTATAAATAAAGAAGTAAAAAGGCTGTGAAATGCTACAAATGTGGTAGAAATGGGCACTATAAAAGGGACTACTGGTATACAAAGGTATAAAAAATAACCTCGATGTAACATCTCCTTATACTTAGGTATAAATTCCATGTAATAAATCTGAAATCAGTGTAAATTTTAGTAGAGAATTTACCAAAATTTTAGTAGAGTCTCCCTTATATTGAGAGATCCAAAGTTATCGATTGAACCTATTATACTTCAATAAATAGTCAATTCACATTCCAATCGTTATCCAATATTTTTGGACTCATCACATCACACCAATCATATTTTGTATCACTCATTTCATCTCAAGAACCCTAATTCAAATATTGCTAATTTTGCATCAAATCATTAAACACTTGTTCAAATCGATATGAAAAGGTTTTGAACACCTTACCTGGTTGCTAAACGTATTTCAAAATTTGACCCGTCAAGATTTTTCCCAAGCTTCTCTCTTTTCCTCTTCTCCATTTACTTTTTCACTCTAACTAACTTTTCTTTTCCTTGATCTCTCTAAATTTATAGGGTAATTGTGTTTCTCTCTTTCAAAACACTCTCTTTTTAATCCTAACCATCACTTTCTAGTCATTTAAGGTGAAAGAAAAGAAGAGGAAATGAGTTTAGCTTTTTTCCTTTTGTTGAAGACCATCGGGTTATAATAGAGACAATAGTCAAAACGGTCTAACCATTTTATGTAAATCGTTCTAGCTGTTTCTCAAAATGACTAGATTATTTTTGTTACTAGAAAAAAGTGTCTTTTTGGCCAAAAGCTATTCTTCTTTTATCTTCTCATCTCATTTTCTTTTCTTTTTTCTTTTTTCATTGCATTATAACTTATGTCTTTATTATATTATTATTTTTAATTTATCTTGAGGTGCACACCTGATTCATCAAAACCTCAAGGATGTGTTGCCAACACTTTAGATGATAAAGAAGTTTTATGTAGCAAAATAGTGACAGTCTCTGAAGATAGAATAAAGCTCACTGAGATTTGGTTAATGGATTTAGGAGCAACAAGGAACATGATTCCTTGTTGAGATTGGTTTCATACATATGAACCCATCTCTAGAGGTTCGATATTTATGGGTAATGATCATGCCTTAAAGATTGTTAGCATTGGCACCATCAAGCTGAAGATGTACGATGACTCAATTCATATTATTTTAGAAGTATGACTTGTGAAAGGTTTAAAGAAGAATATTTTGTCTATGGGATAATTTGATAGTCTTGGTTGCAAGACTTGTATAGACAATGACATCATGAAAATTATCAAAGGAGTGTTAGTGGTATTAAAGGCAAGAAAAATAGCTACAAACTTGTTTTTGTTAATGAGAGAAACATATCGGGAGGTAGAGATATCAATTGCATCGGCCATTTCTAAAAAAGAAAAGATAATGATGTGGCATAAAAAACTAGGCCACATGACATAAGAAGCTATTCCCTGGATTTGCAAAGGTTTCTTTACCTTTTGTGAGTATTGTATTACAAGTAAACAACATATGTTGAAGTTTGACAAATCAACAACTAAGAGTAAATACATCTTTGACTCGATTCATTCTGATGTTTGTCAAACACAAATTACATCCATGAGATGAGCCAATTACTTTGTATCATTCATAGATGATTTCTTCAGGAAATGTTAGGTGTATCCAATCAAAAGTAAGATAGATGTGCTCTCAATTTTTAAATCTTTTAAAGTGTTAAAGGACAGATAATGGAAGAGAATATAATAGCGATGAATTTGATAACTTTTGTTAACTATACGATATCAAAAGGCAATTCATAACAACAAACACTCCACAACAAAATGAAGCTCTACACAAGAATAAAACTTAAGATCTTGTTCCTATATCATAAGGAAAGAAGGTCATCGACAAAAAATAGATTTACAAGATAAAGCCTGATGGCAATAATTAAATGATGTGTTGTCATACAAGATTGATGGTGAAAGGATGTGCTATAAAAAAAGAAATATAGTTCTTTAGTAATGAAAAAACAATTAGAAATCTCTCTATTAACAAAAATAAACACCTCACTCTCTCGTAAATACCTCACAACTTTCTTTTGGAATTTCTCTTCTTCACTCTTGTATGTAGTGTATCGAAAGACATGGGATGTAGCCTAATTATGCCATTTCAATAAATGGTGCACCAAAAGTTGTCAATTATTGGGCAACTTTCGGTGCTAACCATTAGAATGGGATGGTATTAAATGAAAGGTAGGCTACACATTCAAGACATACCTTCCAAATTTTGATCAAATCAATATTTAATTTGATTTAACTAAAACAATTCAAAGTCAGGCTCTGTTCAACTCACCGATTTAACAACTAAACTTGCTTTACAGAGGCTATTCAAATGCTTTTTATGCGTGGATGCGTTTTTGAACTTCTGTCGTTAGTGTTGAAATATTGCTTCCAGCCTTGTTTTAAATTCGAAAGGCAGACAAAAGAAATTTATCAAATACATGGAGGTAAGTATGTCTATCGATACATCTTCTGTGTATGACAAAAGCTAGAAAGGCAGTTGTGATTAGATCATACAAACACCTCCTAAACTATGTCTTTTATCACACTCTTTGAATTATTTTTCTTTTTCTCGAAGTAACTCCTAAGCTCGCATGTTTTTCTAAAAAGCATCAAAAAGACTAAAGAGAATTCATGGGTTCATTTCCTGGTGATATTTCGTAACTTTGATGAAGGTTGGGGTGGGGATAAACGACATGCCTTTCTGCTAGCTGAGTTTTAGGTACTGGCTTCAGGGCCTCCTCTACTCTGGGGTCTGGCTTTCTAGGTTGGAGGTGATTGCAGAGATTCAACTACAACAATTGGTGCTGCTTCTGGGGGTTTAGTTTTTGAAGTTGCTGAAGTCTGCGAGGTCCCATGTTATGACTATCCACAAATAATGAGATCATCCAGGAAGCTGATGAGTTAATTGGCATCACTGCTTCGGGCACCAGAGAAGAACAGAGAAACAACTTGTCCTTTCGATCTCTTTTCATGAAACTTAAGGGTTAAACTCTGCCAAACTCCAAACACGGTATCTAAATGTCGATCTAAGAGGAGGGAGAAGGTAAGAGGGCTGAATCTTATAGCCTCTCCCTTCCATTTTTCTCTTCTATTTTTTGGTACAGCACGGAGGTCAGTCATAAATCAAGCAGTCGCAGCAGGAATATGTGAAGGAAAGAACGACTGATCTGACAAAAAATAACAGAGCGAGAAAATTCCAAAGCACTAGCTTGCAAAAGTAACCCACAATTCCTGAAGTGGATATTGTAGAAGGTTTCAATATATCTTTACTTGGCAAGCTTCTGTTCCCTGTTCATCGGCCTCCAAAATCCGTAAACAGATCCCATATTCAACACTTTATTTACACAAATCTTCCATGTATAGCTGCAGGACAACATTTATGATTGGTTACTAATGGAGAAGTTAATATCCGATGAATTTGGTAGCGTTGTGAATTCACCATTCTTAGATGCGTTCGAGACCAGCTTCTGACATCTTGTTCCAATATTTAGCATCTATCCTACACTTCTTGAAGAAATCTGCTATCCTATTTCTAGACTCATCTCCATTTTTTGGATCACTGTGGGATCCCGAGACCCCATCAACAATGGTTTCCGCGGGGCCACCTTGATTGGTGGCTAAGCTAGGTAATCCACAATTCATTGCCTCAATATGACTACAAGTCCAAAAGCCTCAACAGAGTGCAGCTTGAACAAAAAATGCCTTTGTATGTATCTATAATGCAGCGGTATCCACTCTTCAATCTATATACAGACTAAATAAAAGCAAATTGCATTGATCATCAATGCCACCGCTGCCACGTGCCATCATTAATTCGAAACCCATAAAAACATGCACTTCTCAACCCTTTTTTTCATTAAAAAAAAACTCATATTGAATACAAAACAACATGCAGAGATGAGATATGATAGGTATAATGTATATATAACCAAAAACAATGTTCTTGTATCATTATCAATTTAAATTAAAATATATCACTTAAAATATATAAAAAAAATTAAAAGATTTTAGATGTTTGTAATTATAATTGTCAATAAAAATTATATTCATCACTTATTATAATTATCAATATTAATTTACAAGATAATTTAATCAATATTTATCATATCATTTTTCTACGTTAACATATTGAAATATTCAGAATTGGTCTAAAATCACAACTAGAATATTGCATAATATTGTTGGATTATTTTATCGGTATTTAAAAACTAATTTTATCAAAAAATAACTTACTGATGGAATCATGGACGGTAAGTGATTATCAAAAAACTTATCATCAATGATTTTTATTATATCGGTAATATAATCATTGATGAATTTAAAAATAAAAATAGCTCACCAAACAAAAAAATTTACTAGCATCATTTTATCAATCAATGACAAATCACCAATAAAATGAATCAATGGTAATTCCATCTCTGATTGAATTTATATTACCGATAAGATTAACCCATCGGTGAATCACATATTGTCAGTAAGAATTCCTGTAATTTTTTTTCTAACTTTCTGAAACTTTTCGATGGGCTTAGTCTATTGGTAATTCTGTCTGAAATTGTCAGCGGTAAAATCATTTAAGTTTTTCCCAACTCTTTGGAACTTTTTAATTGACTTAATCTGTCAGTATTTTATATGATTTAAAAAAACTAAAAAAATATAAAAAATTAAAAGAAATTAAACTAACATAAAACTAAATTTTTATTATTAATTTAAAAATATTATTGAATACAATTTATCTAGAGGATAAAAGATGAAGGAGGAGGCAGAGATGGATTTTTGTCAAGACTAGGTGGGTAACAAGGTAGATAACATGAACCAACGAGGCTTGACAACAACTTCTCATAAAATCACCTAAGTTCAGTCGTCTTAGACCTAAGTTGGTCTGTCTCAACACCAAGCCGAGTCGTCTAAACTTCAACTTGTTCTTATACAATCGCCATTGAATTATTCCATGGCCAAGTCAAAGAAAAAGTCATCGGTGCTGCGGTTCGCCCAGCGAGATTACGATTTCTGCTCGTCATGCCCTTCTTCGCCCAACGGACCTTGAGATGAAGTGTTTCCCCTCGTGGACAGCACTCTTCTGGTCCTTCTCGGTCCCCCTCACCCCCCCTGTACCCCTCCACGAACAACAATTACTCTTGCAGATGTTAATTCCAATTGTGAAGCTAGGGTTCGCACAAAGCCCCCAGCTGCTCCTCCATCGTCTTCTCTGAAGCCCTGTGAGCACATTTCAACCTCCCCTGTCTCTATTAGACCACGCTGTGGTCCTTCTGTAGAGACTGGTTCTCTGAGCTCACGGTTTGGTGTTGGTAACCCTAACCATGGGCTGACAGTTGGAACTGCTTCTTCACCGCCCCCCATCGCAAGGTTAAGCCTTTTTAGGGAACTTTGGACCTTCTTCCTAACAGTACCATACATGTACCACCATTCCACCGTCCCTTTTCTTAGTGTATTTTTCTAATTACACTGCTACATTATCTTGCCAATTCCTAGAAACTGATTTGGGTGTGCACAAAGATTTGTGGCGGTTTAGTTTAATTGGGTTCATAGCTGGAAAATTTCCAGGATATACGTCCCTCTCTAAATATGTTAATTCTACCTGGAAATGTAATGTGAATTTCTCCATGCATGATTCTGGTTGGCTCATTTTCAAGTTTGCATCTGAATCGGACATGATTGCAATGCTAAGTGGAGGGCCTTGCTATGTATTTAGCTGACTCTTGATATTGAAAATTATGCCTGACTATTTTGATTTTAACACTTCTGATATGGTTCGGATGCCAGTTTGGGTTCAATTCCCTAACCTACCTCTTTAGTGCTGGTCACCATTATGTCTTTTTAAACTAGCAAGGGTGATTGGGAAACCAGTGCATTCTGATTCTCCAACAGCTTCCATGACTCGGCTCTCATATGCCCGCATGCTGCTTGAGATTGATTTACTTGTTGTATTACCATCATTGATTAATATCACCCTCCCCAATGGTGTTTCCAAATTCCAAGCAGTGCTATATAAATCTCTACCATGGTTTTACAAGCAATGCAAAACTCTGGGACACTCCACTTCTACATGCACCAAAGCTTCAAGTCACAAGCGCAAAAAGCATCCTCCAACAGCTTCTGCTCCCTCTGGATGCTCTAATCCCTCAGCTGACATTGAAGCTATTGAAAAACAATCAATCAGGGAGGAACTTCAAGGCGAACCAGATATTGATCCAATAGCTGCTGAGGCAGCTATGGTTGTAGAAGAGAGCGCAGGTCGCTCTGTACGCAAGCGGGCAAAACTGGCTTTACAACCTGTATCCCCTGATGCTTCTTCAGACTCTCCTCATATTGTTTATATATCTGAAGATCGCTTTAATGCTGCGACAGTAAGCAAAGTTGCTGCCACCTCTGCCTTTGGCCAATCAGGGAAGTCATTAGAAATGCGTGGCCAATCTTCCAAAAGATCCTCCTCGGCTGACTCCAGGATCCAGGGCAGCACAGCTTCTACTCCCTCCTCCTTCCTTTGATATATTATGCACCTGTGGAATATTGGCCAAGGAATATGTCCTTATATCTATTTTGGGTTTTGCTAGTATTGTATTCTATTGTTGCCTTTATAGGCCTGACTTCTAGTTGTTGCAGTTTATATATTTCTGCTCATAGCTGTGTTGTATTACTCTTGCCTATTATCTTTGCTGGTTTGGGTTGCAGGTGCTCTTTGTGGCCCTACCCCTCTCTGTTTGGCTTCTTGTTCACCTTCCTCCAGCCTGGTTGAAGTCAGTTTTCCTCTGATGGTCCTGCCTGCTGGCTCTGCTCATATAGCTGGCTTATTGTCTCTGGTTTTTGGTTGCTAGATTTCTCTTGTATGGGCTTTGTGGGAGTCTGATCCCCTTGGCTATATTGCTCCTCCTAGGAAGCCTTTTCCCTTTTGGATGCTCTTCTTGGCTTGTGGTTGTGCTAGCTTAGCTCTAGGTTGGTTGTCCCTGCATGCAGCCTGGTTTGGGCTGCTTGTTAGTGGTTCCTGCTGTTTTGGTTATCTGCTAGTTCACTTGCTGTTGCGTTGGCTGCTGAACTAGCTTTGATGTTGTTGGTTGCTTTTGTTGTTGGTTGCTTTTGTTGTTGGTTTGATTTTGGGTTGCTCTGCTGCTCAGTGTTCTGGTTCCTGTTCTGCTTTCGCTGTGGAGCCTATTCCCCAAACCTTTTGGGATTCAGTTGTTAGCTGATGTTAGGGTGGTTTGCCGGATTGGTTTCTGCACATTGTAGTGCTTTATAGTCGGTTTGCTTGTTCTGGGGAGGTTGTTCCCTAGCACAAGCCTTTTGTGGAGGTGGCTTAGATTATTTTTTGTTCAGCAAGATCTGCTTGCTTTGGTTTTCTTAAGGGAGTCTGTTCCCTTTTGTACATATGTACTGCTGGTTTCTAGCTTGTTAAGTTTTGATCTATAAATTCTTACATTTGATATAAAAAAAAAAAAGATTGAGAGCTTGAACTTAATTGTGAGGAACCAATGATCGATACACTACAACCCGTCCACATATCCTCGACTGTAGTGTTTAAGATACCATAAACCTAATTTTTACTGGGTCCATTAGACAATCCAGCCTCCAACCACAAATCCAATCAAGTTTTGGATAGGTTGAATGTTCATCCTTATATCTCTCCTGCAATCAAATGTTATATGTTTCATGAAAAAAAAAAAAACAATAACTTAAGAAAAAAGATTATTGAAATCCAACTTACCACGAACTTCTGGGCTCGGCTATCCACAAGTTATTGCACCCCTTTTTGACGCTCCTCATTTCACTTATGAGTTTCAACAAAAAAAACTTCATTGGTCTTGGATCACGTCCAAAAACCGTAGCCTGCAAAAGGAAGTTACTGCTAGTTAAACTTTTTTCATATAAAACAATGAATTTTTATTAAAAACAAAAATATATGTAATAAAACAGAATCTTACCATCTACTTCGCATGTGAAATGAACAAAATGGATTCGTTGGTGTGCGTGGTGATTGAACCATGAATCTACTTGTTTCAGTTCTCTACACCAGACTGAGACTGCTGCACAAAATGCTCATACTTCACGTGTTTGATATAAGTTTCTCACATCACCTTCGAGACATGTGGAGGTCTGAAATCCCTCAACACAACCACGTCTTCCTAACCTAAAAGACCTATTTTTTTTTTGTAAATTTCTTTAATTTATTTTACGCCTCATACCATAAATCACACAACTTATATGGTAAACTGAATTATCAGTTAATATAACAAAAAATAAAATTTGAACATTTAAAAAAAATAAGAAATTTTGAATTCAATCTTACCTAATGACATTGTGATTCCCTCACACCCTTCTAACAACAGCATTGTCAACTTGCTCCAAGTAAAATTTTGTCATTGCATGTCTTTTTAATAAAATAATTAGTTCATTAAAATTAAAAAATTGACCAAATTAAAATAATAATAATTTTTTTATTTATATACTAACCTTGAACTTTTTGAACCATACATTAATCATATAATTCTATTCAAGATTATTAGAAACATGAGTTTACTAAAACAAAAGCACTTCCATCTATAATTTCATTGTGGATGTTATCATGCGAGCATCCTCCACATTTGTATACCTGAAATTCTATTCATTCATTAAAATTAATTATTAAAAAATTATTCATTGTTGTTTATTTCTTAATCCTGGAGGAAAGTAAAACAAACTTACATGTTGTGATCGGGCTTCCACTAAGTAATGTATTTCGCAATATATATATGCTGCTCGAAATGGACACCCTTTCTACGAGGTGGCATCTCATTTGATGAGTCTACATCGAGAGAGGGTGTTTGTGCCTCAAGTGTCTGGCCATGGTCAGCACCTGGCAACTTATGGTCATCAAAAGCGTCGTTAAAAGAACCAATAATACTCTCATATTACTCACTAATGACCTTTTCTTCATCATTTAAACAAATTAAAGTATAAAAATAGAAATAACATTTTCAATATTTTATATTTTAAAAAAAACTCGGCAACACCTCTTATATACAGGAAACTACCTAAAATTTTATTACCTGCAAAATCAACCATGCAAACAACCCAACAAACATTTATATCCCTCATAAAAGGTTCACCAAGCTTTATGCAAATTGGCCATAATAAAGATACAATGAAAAGAACATGATCCAAAGTAGAAAGCAAGACAACATGAATAGATATCCAATATTTTCACATTATTCTTGCTTACAAAACAACTGAAACCTTAACACCAATTCAACTCAATATAGTAAATTCTCATTAACAATTCTAAAAATTTGCACAACACCATAACCAAACAAATCTTTCTCACTAACATAATTAAAACAATAATATTAACATAGTTGAGATAATTAACAACATCACATAAACCAAGATAAATCTATCAAACACAATTGGTAATTTTGTTTTTAAGTGTTAGTGGCAAGTTCCTAAAATTTTTTTTCAACTCTCTAGAACTTTTCGAGAAACTTAATTCATAGGTGATTCTGTCTAGAAGTCTTGGTGGCAAACAATTATAATTTTTATTCCATTGATGATTCCATATGTAATCATTAATGGCATGGTCCTATTGTTTTTCAATTCTCTAGAACTTTCAGATGGACTTGGTCTGTTAGTAACTCTATAGGTATTTTACAGACCATCGATAATCACATTGATGTAAAACAATTTTTTTTCTAGTGTTTTTGTATTCCCTATCTATCCAACCTGCAAATACAGTAAAATCACAATACAATAACACCATTTTTATTCAATAATATAATAATAAAATCACAACAATAAATATTATATTAGTGTTAACAATAGTTTAATATAAAAGGAACAACAAAAAAATTAACATTAAAATCAATTTCATTACACATTGATGTTTTACAAATTAATTAGAATTATCTTCTTATTCTTTAATTTCTTCAATTTCATCATTGTCGTGTCCATCATAATCTTCTTCTTTGAAGTGATGCTCATCAATATCATCTTCATCGACTTCTTTATATCCACTGATTTTCAATAATCATTTAACTCATCAACATCAACAAAAATATTCTTAGCTACACATAAACTTGAATTTTCTTCTAAGTCAATAGACTAAGTAACTCAATATGCATCAACTAACTCATAAATTTGAAAGAATTCATCTCTCGCGGTTGCTTCATCATTACCATCCTAAACAACTTAAACATGACCTATATGTTTAGTTTTCACTATGGATAATCAATCAACCTTAGAATGACTCTTTCTAAAGGAAGAAGTGTAGGTGTAATAAACTTATTGGCATTACTTGGTGAAAATAAAGACATCGTTGATATTGTGAAGTCTAGCTTTTTTATTAATTTCGACCAGAACATGATAGATATCTACTCTGATTCCTCTATTAGTGGTATCAAACCAATATTATTTGAAAAAAAAGACTTTATTTTGCTTGCTATGATATTATAGTTCAATCACTTTTTCTAACTTCCCATAATAATCAACTTCAAACTCATTAGAAGTTGATCTTTTAGCACAAACTTCATTATTATATGTCCTTCTATCCTGATCATACTCTTCAGTATGAAAGACATATTCATTGATGAAATACTCATCATAGCACTTGACATTTATTTTAAGACCCAAACATAGTAAATTCAAACTACCACTAGCATTTCCTTTCAATTGATAAACCTAGTATACAACAATTTACATTTAAAAAGAAATGTGTAATAAAATTAAGTATTATGAGAGATAATAATTATTAAGTATTGCTTACATGTATACTGAATCACATGGAAAATTGTTCATCTTGTAATTGAAAAATTTAAGATTTAGTCATAAGTGAATTTTGAGATGGTAAAAATCGACGATGTTGCCTATGAGAAATTTCTCAATCTATTAGTTTGTAAGAGTATAAGAGAAAAATTATTTAAAATAACAATTTAATATTATACTTACTGAATAAAAGGTCTCAATTCATCGTAGTTAAATAACACATAATTATATGCTTGTCTACATTTGATTTCTGTCAAGTATTTTCCCCTCACTATATTGTTTTGTAAAGGTTATTTAGGATGAGAAAATATTGAGAAATTATCACTCGAAAGCACTTTCCTACTATCATCATGTCTTGGAACGTGGTTGATTTTTGTTCTCAAATAAGACTCAAAATAATACAAGATAAATATTGAGATCTCTTCAAAAATATAAGCCTCGCATATTGAAGCCTCCACATGCATCTTGTTTTTAACTTTTTTCTTGAGATTGAACATCCACATGAAATTAAATGAATGTTTTAAATTAAAAAAAAAGACAACAGAAATGTAATTATGATGCATGTGTTATCCCTAACCTCTCGAATGGATACATCTATTTGTATTGGATAAGGCCTCTAACTTTTGCCTCAAACAGTAAATGTATAGGTAGATGCTTCATTAAGTTAAAGA
>Ga0325411_1004611_pt1 | contig 15413 bp, 8 predicted proteins | sample PopdelMetagenome_13_FD_206181 | JGI IMG/M metagenome (GOLD analysis project Ga0325411, IMG submission 206181) | Populus deltoides microbial communities from Bellville, Georgia, United States - Xylem-PdIQD-R4 | ecosystem: Host-associated > Plants > Phyllosphere > Stem > Wood/Secondary xylem... | reverse complement strand
AAAACTGATTGGATTTATGAGAAGGGACAAATGAAATTGATTTATTTACTTCTCTTTGCTCAAAGAAAAAGGAAATTTCATGAACTTTTTATCAAATTCATAACGGGAGAAAAAATAAAGAAATAACCAACATATGCTTAATAGCTGTGCAATTTCCTCAAAGAATCTTCGTCGCTTGCACTTGGATCGGAGACCCAGAGGGAAGTCCTTGCATTTCTGTTGCACCCATCAAGGTCTGTTATGACCAGGGCCATCAAGTGCTTCAAATTGCCAGGTTATGTCATGTGCACAAGGGCTGGGTCATTGCATAAAGATCTTAGTATTAATTGTTTATTATTTAATTTAGTTAGTAGAGTCTAGAGTCCACTTGAGTATTTTTTTAGTATTAAGTGTAATATTTATACATGCCATCAGGTTAAGACTTGTTCTTAATCAGTTGATTCATAGTGAAGTATTTCAGTTTAAGAATAGGTCTTCAACTTGGATTGAGTTGTCAGCTGAATATCAGCATCGTAGTTATGCTATTTTTATGGTTTAAATCCTTGTAATCCTATCAGTTGTTATTTCCAGTTGTATTTAAAGTCTTCAATGTTAATGAGAAAGGCATGAAAAACATTTGCAATCAGTGAAGTATTGGAGGATGTGGATTTCCTCAAATTAATCCTATTTTTTTTTCTAGTTGAACTTGACAATTGGTATTAGATCCAAGTTCCAATGGCTAAGGGTGCAGGTACCAGATATTCTCAGCTTGCAGAATCTTTGGCAGCTATCAAACAAAATCAAGAGCAGTATCATTAAAATCATAATTCTTTGCAGAAATGGTTGAAGAGTTGGCCCATCAATTAGAAGTGGTTGCCTCGAATGTGAAGACATTGGTACAGATAAAGACTGGGCATAATTCTGGTGATCCAAAAGGATCTACACAATAGATGACTAATCCTTTTTTTTGAAGATAATGGGGGAATTCAAACTCGCGCAATGTGGTTGGATTTTCCTAAATTTCATGGAGAAGACCCCAGTGGGAGGGTCTATCGAGCTAATCAATTCTTCAATTACCATCAAACCAATCTCCATCATAAAGTCTTATTGGCATCCTTCCATATGGAAGGGAAGGCCTTGGTTTGGTTCCAGGACATTGAAGCAGCAGGGGGAATTAGTAGTTATGAAGGATTTGTACGTGCACTTCAGACAAGGTTTGGGTCATCACTTTATGAAGATCCAATGGAAGCTCTTATTTGGCTAAAGTAAACTTCAACGGTGGAAGATTATAAGAGCCAATTTTAGGCTCTTTCAAACCAACTTAGAGGACTAGCTGAATCTTACAAACTCAATTGTTTCCTAAGTGGGTTGCGGGAAGATATTTGGTTTTTGGTACGTATGTTAAATCCTTCAAATTTACATATTGCTTTTGGTTTAGCAAAAATGCAAGAAAAGAATGTGGCTGCCCTTAGGAGAACTGCAAAAGTAGGGTCTGTTCCTACTCATTTGGCTATTGGACCTTCGAACCCACATGAAAAAAGGGTCATTGTTCCAATACAGAGATTATCACCAAGCCAAATGAAAGAGCAACGGGATAAGGGGCTTTGTTATAATTGTGATGACAAATGGGCTCAGGGGCATAAGTGCAAGTCAGCTCTACTGTTTATCATAGAGTGTGATGAATCAGGTGATGATGAGGTGCCCACATATGAAGTTGTAGCTAACGGGCAAGCAATTCATAATGAAGAGATTTGTGTAGCAGTACCTTTACATATACAGGGTAATCTTTACACCATTGATTTTTACATTTTGACCCTAAGAGGATGTGATATTGTTTTGGGTGTTTAATGGCTTCGAACCTTTGGATATATCCTTTGGGATTTCTCACGACTTCAAATGGAGTTCTCGGTTATGAACAAACCTCGAAGACTACAAGGTATGACATCAATCGGTATCTCATTAGTAGAAGGAGAAAATTTTAGTAAAGTTTATAGGCAAAATAAAATAGGACTAGTTATTCAGCTTATTGATTTTGAAAATTCCAGTTTGTTGTCCATTGAAACTTCTGTTAAGCCACAAATATATGACCTTCTTAACCGATATTTAGAAGTGTTTTCAAAACCCAAGGGATTACCCCCTACTCTAAATCATGATCACCATATTGTATTACAGTCAGGTGCAAAACCAGTTTGTGTAGGACCTTATAGATACCCTTACTTTTAAATATCTGAAATTGAAAAGATAGTCCATGAAATGTTACAATCTGGTATTGTTAGACCTAGCCAAAGTCCATTCTCATCCCCAATCTTATTAGTAAGAAAACATGATGGAAGTTAGAGGCTTTGTGTTGACTATAGAGCCCTTAACAAAGAAACCATTAAGGTTAAATTTCCTATACCTATAGTTGACGAACTTCTTGATGAACTTCATGGATCAACCATCTTTAGTAAGCTAGATCTAAGTTCGGGATATCATCAAATTAGGGTTCAACCAGAGGATATACCTAAAACAGCCTTTCGTACACATGAAGGCCATTATGAATTCTTGGTAATGCCCTTCGAGCTTACCAACGCTCCGGCAACCTTCCAAATTCTTATGAATGACATCTTTAAACCTTATTTACGAAAGTTTATATTGGTTTTTTTATGACATGCTTATTTATAGTAAAAATAGTTTTGACCATGGTTGTTAAAAATGCGTTTTAACTCGTAAAATTGGACGATTTTACGAGTTAAAACACATAAAACGTGTAAAATTGGGGTTAAAACTTGAAAACCAGTAAAATCAGTCAAACCCGGTCAAACTCGCTTAAAAACGGGTCAACTCGAAAAAAACGTTAAAAACATAACATTTTCCCGAGCAAAACTTTTAACAAAAGAAGAATTTTGAAATGCCCTCTGTCCTCTGACTTAGCACAACAGTCTCTTTCTTCCATTCTTCCATAATCCATCCTCTTGAAACACTCTCTCTCCCGATCGAAAGACCTCCTACACTCCTATCGATTCCGCTCTCTCCAAATCCATCTCTTCAGTGGCTCAATCCTTCCTCCTCATTTCATCGACTTTGATTTTCGTGATTTCTTACCCGATCGATTTCATCAGGTATATTTTCAAAATATCATGTTTATTTTTTTGTGTTTAATTTCTGTCGATTATTATACGTTATCTTAATTTTTTCATCATTTTTCTTGTTTTGTTTAAGTTTTTTTGCCTTTATATTTTTTTCCTGCTTCTATTTTTCGATCAGTATTTAGAAAAATCATATTAAGTTATAATTTTATTTTATTTTATTTTATTTTATTTCAGTTCTTTTTTCTTAATTAATTTTTTTTTACTATGCTTCGATCAAGTTAAAAAAACATTAGAGCTGGAAATGGAAGAGAACTAAATTATCATTGTTTTGAATTAACAGCCTTTGTTTTTAGGAATGCTTCTGTTGAATGAGTATAACCGTATTTCACTTGATAAGTTCCTGAACTGTGAATTAAAACCAAAAAAAGATGTGAATGGAAGAATATTTGAATACGGGAATAAAGCTTCAATTAGGAATGAGTGTGGAAAAGAGGGAGGACTTGTACAAGTGGGACTTGGGAGGAGTTATGGCACATATTCACAAAGCTCTGTTTTTAGGAGTGCTTCTGTTGAATGAATATAATCTCTGTGTTTTTTGTTGAATCTATGCATCAATGCTTAATATAGAATAAAATACAGTGCTTTGTGATTCAAATTGTGCTTAATACAAATTGTGAATCTTCTATCATGTTAAGTGTCATATTTATGGTACAACTTCTGAGAATTTGAAATTTTAACATATGAGGTCAGTGGAGGTTTATGATATGGTTGTCAACCTATTGGATCTTTTGAATTTCATAAACTTGGAAGCACCAGATTTGTGGCTTGTTTGGTTGCAAAGAAACTCCTGCACATCTTTGGTTTTGGAGTCATTTGATGAAACGTGAGGATGTGATTAAGTTAAAAAGTGGTATTGCATTATGAGCAAGATCATCAGGCCTTCACAAACGGTTGATTGAACTTGTTGTGTCATGACCTGGTTTCTTATTGAATGGCTTTCTAGTTTCAAAATTGATTGTGGTTATTTTACAGATGCTAGGGAGTTACTCTTTATGTCCAGATCCTTTGTGTTTGACTTCAATGCCTGACAAAAGATTGCAATATTTTAACATACATTGTTTTTCTTTTTTTATCCTTTAAATAGTAGTTAGGCATGATTTTCAATAGTCTGCAATCAGCATGGATATCTTTAATTACTAAAGTGGTAACTGCAGTCTGCATAAGTGTAATATGTTTGGATATTTGTATTGTTTAAAATATTTTACTTGCAATTTTATGATTTTTAGTTAAAAAATTTTACTTACTATTTTATGATTCGAGTTTACGAGTCGAGTTTATATTGTATGTTCCGTGTTGTGTCAAAAATTTTTTTTTGACAACCTTGGTTTTGACCATGTTCATCATTTACAAATTGTTTTGAACATTTTAAAAGAACACCAGCTTTTTGCAAAAAAATCTAAATATTGTTTTGGATGTGCTGAAATTGAGTATGTTTTCTCTAATATTTTGTATTCTGTGATATTTTCACTACATAATTTCAAGTGTGAGGTAATTTTAAAAAGAGTTGAATTATATTCACTAACCGATTTAAAATCTTGCAACCTCTAGTGTAACTAATCGTAACGAGTTTGAGGAAGTATAGTAAACTTTTGGTGCTCATAGTTCCTTTAGATTTTACCATAGAATAAGAAGATCTTTTATTGTGAGATATTCAACTTTTAATCCTTCATGGAGAAGATGATGAATGAAAATTATTATTTTTGCGCGATCCTGCAATGATGCATTATTTTCTTCTTTGATGGTCTCTCTAAGATTCATAGCTTCCAAATGAATCTCAACGTCAAGGATCTATGACAAAAAAAATTATTTCCAGATATATCAAGAGCGGTAAATTCAAGTTTCGTCAAATTTGATATATATATATATATATATATATATTATCTTTAATTGGACACAATAAACATATATAGACTATCTTTAATTTGAAAATTTTATTTTTTATAAGAGAAAAGTTAACGAGTGCCCAAGGGGTTTACATTAAATAGAATTTAAGGACTACTATAACAAAAACACTAAGGCCGTTTGTTTGCTAAAAAACAATTTTTTTAAGTGAATTCCGGAAAAGTGAATTATTTTTCAATGTTTGTTAGTGTAATGGAAAATAAGTTGGAAAACATTTTCCAGTGTTTGGTTATGTCATGAAAAATGAGCTGGAAAATAACTTATTAATGTTTTATTTTTTTCAAGTTTATTAAAATAATGAGGAACAAATCTTACAAATTAAAAAGTTGAATGAGAATAAAATTGAAAAAAAATATAATTTCATAAATTATCTCAAATAAAATAAATAATAATAAAAATAATAGAGATCAAATCTAAAAAAATAAAAAAATTAAAAGATGAAGAAATTAAAATAATAATAATTAATATTTCATAAATTATTTTAAATAAAATAAGTAACAATCAAAAGAATGAGGACCAAATTTGATAGATAAAAATTTTCAATTAAAAAATGATAAGAGAAAAGCAAATAACAATTATAAAAATGACGATCAAAGTTAATATAAATATTAAATTCTAAGGGATGAAATTGAAAAATAAATATTCAAAACAAAATATATATAACAATCAAAAGTTTGAGGATCAAATTTGATATAATTAGCAAATAATATGACATTTCTAAAAGGAAAAACACTTTTCTGGAAACCAAACCAAAATTTTCTTTGACTGGAAAGTGTTTTTCGTTGACCAGAAAGTGTTTCCGTTGATGGAAAGTGTTTTCCGTTGACCAACTTTCCTAATGGCAAACAAACACAGGAAAGTTTGGAAAGTAGTTTCCCGGAAACTACTTTCCGGGAAACAAACATGGCCTAAATTTTTCACAACTTCCGGAAAGTATTTTCCACCCAAAATAAATGAAAAACACTTTCCTGGATATCAAACCAAATTTTTCTTTAACCGGAAAGTGTTTTCCATTGACCGAAAAATGTTTTCTATTGACCAACTTTTCTAATGGCAAACAAACAGAAAAAAGTTTGAAAAATAGTTTTCCAGAAATCATTTTTCAAGAAACAAACGTACCCAAACAAATAACGATGCTCCTTTTTCTAGGATGGATAACGTGTCGTTGGTTTCATTAAAAAAAATTGATCAGTTGATCCCCATTAAAAAAAAAAAAAGGAGCCAGGCAGTCTAAGATCTTTAATGTTATGATTTTTTTTAATTTCTTGTTTTAATTATGAATAAGAATAACTAAAAAAATATAAAAATAAATTATATATAAAATATTATCCTATTTTACCATATTTTTTTCAAATAAGTTTATCATTTTTTATGATGACATGAACAATTGATTTGTGAATTATTTCATATGAACCTGCATGCAAAGTTTATGTAAAAAAAAATATGTACATGAATATTAAATAAGAATAAAATATCTATTTTTACTATAAATATTTACATGATTTTTTTACATTGATTTTTTTTGTTTTTTGTTTTTATCACTTATAAATTATCAGCTCTTGATTTTTTTTAATTAAAACTTGTTTTTTAGACATGTAAGTTTATTTTTAAAAGCTATTATTCTTATATATAAAAAAACATGTTGATGAAAACAAAAAAGAAAGCAATTAAGAAGTGAGTTTTAATTGAATATATATATATATATATATATATATATATATATATATATATATATATATATATTCTGGATTAAAGTTTTTATGAATATTTATTTTAATAGCTTTTAATTTTTTATTCAAAAAACATGCTACTAATAAAAAGATGTTTTTATTGAAAACAAAAATTATATTAATAAGAAAATAGAAACGCACCTAATAAAATACATTTTTATATGCTAAAATATTAAAAATTAATAAGCTAAAAAGTTAAAAATTATTATTGTTATTTTGAAGTCCAATTAATTTCTTGTGAATATCAATTTTTAATTTAACATTAGAATATCCTATGACACATAACATACATGTGACATGCAATGTGAAATAAATTCCAACACATAAAAATCATGATAACATAATTTTGAAGGAGGAAATTAAAAAAAAAAATCAATGACTAAATTAAAAAAAAAGAGAGAAATGCTAAAAAAAAAAAAGTTAGCCATAAACAATGACACGAGTAAAAGTAAATGAACTTTGATGAACATTGCTTCACTCCAGTGTTCTGCAACAATAAAAGATTGATTAATTTTATATTAATAATTGCAATCACAATAATAGTAAAAGACTGATTTGTTTTATACTATATTCTTGGCCCGTGATAGGCCGAGAGTTAGATTAATATTTATTTAATTATAAAAAAAATATCAAGACATTATTAACATGTTTACTAGTAGAAAAAAATAAAATTATAAACTCAAAATTTGATGTATATTTCACGATATCTTTTTAAAATATTTAAATGTTAACATATTGGATGATATTTTTTTAATATTAAGATAATGACATATTAGATAGATCCGGGTCAACCCTAGTTAACTTATAAAAATCACAATTCAAGTTATGAAACTATGATTTCCATATAGAAAACAAATTAAAATAAATAATTAAACTCAATTCCCAAATAATCCAATATTGAAAGAAAAAAATGAAAAGAAATATTCAATTCCTTAAAAAACACAAAAATTAACTCGAGTCAACTCAGGTAAATCTATTAAACTCTCGACTCAGATCATTAGAACATAGTAATCCTCATAAAGAGTAAATAGAAAAAATTATGGAACTCAATTACCAACCAACCTAATATTTAATGATGAAATTTAAAAAAAATTATTTTAAAAAAAAATAAAAAAATATTTTGACTCATTCTAGATTAACCTACCAATCCGCTATTTAAGTCATGAGACTACGATAACTCTATATAAAAAGCAATTGGGAAAAAAATGATTACAATTGAAAGATTTTGTTCAATTTATATGTAATTTATTAGTGCTTTAAAACATTAAAAAGTCTTATTTTCAATTAACTAAATGTTAAAATATGAAATTGAAAAAAAAACTAAAATAAAAATAAAAATAACCCAAGTCAACTTGGGTTAACCTTTTAAACTCGTGACCTAGGTGAAACCGAGATTACACCATAGAAACCAAATAAAAAATTAGAAATTTCAATATTCCACAACCTAATATTGAAATATAAAATTAAAAAAAAATCAATTAAAAAAAATAACAATAAAAAATAAAGACCAAATTTAACTTAAAAAACAAATAGACCACTTTACTATTTTAAAGAAGGCTATTGTGGAAAGTAAGGAGAGAAAAAGGAGAGAGCATATGTTAGAAAAAAAGAATGGGGGTGTTGAGAGTATACTAGATCCTCATTGTTGACACGCGTGACCTTATAAGAAAGCATTCATCGAGAAGATACCAAGGATGACCATTGTTGGATCCCTAAAGAGATCACTTGCACCACCGTATCACATTAGCATCCCTCACACGTTAGCACGTGTGTGCCATGCATAAGCTAATTCTCTATTTCAGTCCTTAGCTTGATAAAAAAAAATGAGTAAACATTTATTTTAATTTCAAATTTGATCCCTAAAAATTTAATTATTTTAAATCAATATGATTATATTTTATTTTGTCAAATCAATTTGAGGTCTATAATTTTTTTTTGCCACCACAAGAACTTAAAACTAAGCCAAACAAAATAGACCATTAAGTCCAATTCCACATCAACAATATCTCAAAGGGTCATTTTGTTTTTTTTTTTTAAAGAATTAAGTGAAAAGGAAAAAGATTTAAAAGGGGGTTGAATATTAGTCTCTGATTTTGAAAAAAAAAAGGTTGTACATTTGTTTTAGTTTTAAATAATTATTTTAAATAAATAAAATTGAATTTTATTTTTTCAATTTGATCATTAACCAAGCTCTATATTTTTATTTTTCTGAAATCGAACATTAAACGAGCTGAAACAACACGCTACATCCAATTCTCCACTTCAATCCATAGCTTTGCAAAAAAAAAAAAACACAAGGTGATGAATATTTATTTTAATTTCAAACTTAGTCTTTAAATATATAATTATTTCAAATCAATAAAATTACATTCTATTTATCTATCTTGCTACACGAGTAGCAATTGAGCTTTAGAATTGTTTTGCGGCACCCCGATAACCCAAAATCAAGCTAAATAAAATATACTATCAAGTTTAATCCCACACCAACAGTATATAAAGGATCAAATTAAAAAAAAAAAAGTTAAGTGCAAAGAAAGGGGCTAAACATTTAGATTATGTTTGGGAACGCGGCTGCGGCTGCGTTCTCAAAAATTTTGAATTTTTTTTTACTAAAATTGAATATGATTTGTATGTTTTGGATCGTTTTGATGTGCTGATGTCAAAAATAATTTTTAAAAAATAAAAAAACATTATTGGCATGCATTTTGACATAAAAAGTTATTTAAAAAGCACCCGCAACTACACTGCCAAACACGCTCGCCATTGATTTTGCAAAAACACAAAAAGTTGAACATTTACTTTACTTTCTAATATAATCCCTAAAGTTTTAATTATTTTAAATAAATTAAATTAAATTCTGTTTTCCCAACATTAACCAGACTTTTTTTTTTCGGCATTGTGAGAATTCAATATCAAAATAGCAAAATAAATCACCAATTCCAGTTCCAGTTAACTCAAGGATAAAATTATGAAAAACTAAAATAACTTAAATTTTTTTTAAAAAAAAATATCGTGGATTAGGAAGCATAAAATCTCATAACCTTTTAGTTTTTTTTAATAAAATAATTAGTAGAGCAGTAATAATAATAATAATAATAATAATAATAATAATAATAATGTGATGATGATGATGAGGAGGAGGAGGAGGAGGAGGAGGTTAAAGACTCGATATATGCAGACAGGGATAAAATGCAGAGGGAGCATACTGCGCATATATAGTTAAAAAACAATCACTCTAGCTCAGTCTCTCTCTCTCTCCGAAGCACAGGGGAAAAAATAAAAAAAAACCACTCTCACTCCCAGTCTGACATTGAGGAAGCGTAAACTTATAGTTCACAGGTACACGCTGTCTTCTCTCTAGTGAATCCAATCCAATCCCATCCATTATGGATCCTCCATTGATAAACGAGACCTCCTTCTCTGCGGCCAACCCATCTTCCTACACATTAACTGAGATTTGGCCTTTTCCACCTCCTCCTCCTTCTTCCACTCGTTTGGGCCTCCGGATGGATAATTTGGCCGACCCAGATTGGTCCCTTGAGGAATCCACTTTGACAGATCAGAGTAGTGGAAACGGAACTAGGATTAGGAAGACCAGAGATTTCAGTTCCGAGAAGGATGACTCATCCAAAATGGTTTCTACCACCACTAGTGCCAATGATTTGGTTTGTTTCTACTTCAGTTTCTTTTTATTCCTTTCGTTTGGTTTCTCGAAAGGCTGGATTTTTTTCTTTTCTTTTTTCTAGCTGGAATGGTTAATTTAAGCCTGAAATGATAAATGTTCTGACTTTTTTTTTTTTCCTGATGAAAATGTTTAAAGGATACATTTTCTTAGATTGCCACTCTTTATTTGTATAAACTGAATATAATAGCTCTTGAAAAAAGTTGAGTTTTGAGTTTGGGTTCTGTTAAATGGGAATTGAATTTTTTTTCTATTTACTTGCTTTGCAACTATAAACCTTTGAATGGAGTTTAGGGTTGTTATTTATGGATTGAAATTTTCAGCCCTTTTTGGACTTAAGATGTTAGGTTAGGAGATGTAAATGAATTTTTCCTTGAATTGAAAATGATGCATGTCTATACCTTTCTTTTCTTTGTATTTGTGATAGAATGATTCAAATGGTAAGCGGAGGAAAATATCGGGATCAAGGAGTGAAAACAACGATTCAAGAGCTGAAACTGAAGCAAGTTCTGCTGCTAATAACAAGACAGCCGAACAAAGCAGTAAACCATCAGAGCCACCTAAGCAAGATTATATTCATGTCAGAGCAAGAAGGGGTCAAGCGACTGATAGCCACAGTTTAGCGGAGAGAGTAATTTGCTTCCGCCCTCTTAAATTTGCCAATTTTTAAATCGTTTCTCAATTTGAAAAAGAATGAACCAGGACTTTCATGTTCTTCGTGTAAAATGTATTCAGGTTGATATGAAATTAAAATCATTTTGCTAGACTGTTGCGGACTTGTTTATCTGTTTGAGCCTTCAGACGTTTGAATGGTTATCATTTTTGAAACCTGTTGCTTACTGTAGACTTGCTTTTGGCAGGCTCGGAGAGAAAAGATTAGTGAGAGGATGAACATGCTCCAAGATCTGGTCCCTGGGTGTAATAAGGTGCTCAATTGTCTTGCTGGTCTTCTCTTAGTCGTTTTACTATAGTCCTGGAAATTTTTTTCCAACACAAATATTAAAGAAAGGGTCTAGGTAGACTTAGGATGAACCTGTTGCCTTGTCTTTGCTGTGTTCCATACTAGATCCCTTGTAATTTAGCTATCTCCTAACCGAAAATTTGGAGTATCCAAGGTTTCAACCTAAGTTCCTAATTCAGTGTCATCTAAATCACAATAATTTCCTAACGCAATCCATGCATGTTTTATTCTTGTAACTAGGTTATCGGCAAAGCACTTGTCCTTGATGAGATAATTAATTATATCCAGTCACTCCAATGTCAGGTTGAGGTAGTATCCCTATCTTATAATGCTTATTGCCATTTCAAGACCATTTATTTTCTTTATGCTCTGTTGAAGTTGAACCTGGATCTATTCTTTTTTTAATTTGATTTTATAGTTCCTCTCAATGAAGCTAGAAGCAGTAAATTCAAGGATGAACACTAGCCCCACGACTGAACACCTTCATCCAAAAGATGTAAGTTGACATAACTCGGTTGAGCACTCGAGTCTTACATCATCATATAATTTATTTACCATAGTATGGGGGTAGTTTCTGGCATCTTTCTTACGATTGCTTTGCCATTGTTGATTCCCGTGTAATAACTATGACCACCAAGAAAATAAATGTGATATTGATATCGCCAGGGTGGAAAGTTAAGTGGTGAGCACTTGTCTTGGCTATTGATCCAGATTGCACCATTGCAATTTTAAATACTTGCTAGCTGATTTGTCTTTCATCTCTTGGTTAAGATTGTTGTTTAGAGGAAGGAAGAGCCTACAGATTAAAGACAAACTGCTTTGTTTTAAAATCTCAATTAAAAGTCTCTCTGTGTAGTGGTTTTGAAAGGCTGCCAAGAGTTCTGATTGATAGGCAATGCTTCCACTGTGCCCAACATGTGGTAGCTTGCACTGAATGTGAACAAGCTAACATCTTCTAGTATTCAGTATTTCTGATGTCTAAGAACCAGGATCTGTAATAAAGTTGTGTTTGGTGCAATTAGGAAAATTGCCCTAAAGAAATACTGAATTCCAACTGCTGTTGCCCCAGTTTTGCATGTAGGTTGACACAGGTTTACACATGGGCACGCAAAAAGCAGCCAAAGGTTTCTCGTAGTGAGAGCAATATTAACTTCAAGAGAGGTTTCTCGCTAACAATTGCTCATGTTTTTGAACAAGCAAACAAATGTATTCTATGATGTGTTCGCAATCCAGTCAAGGGACTCCATTACTTCTGTTTGGTTTTGCATCATTCCAGCCCACCCCCACCCCCCATGGGTGTCTGTTTGGGGAAGGAGGGAGGGGTGGGGGTTGTGCTCTCCTGCTTTTATATAGTTGATTCATCTGTTCATTACCATAGAGCATTTACATATAAACATAGTTTGAATGCGGCTTACCTTTATAAACAAGGAGTGTTTGTTTTCTCATGAAGAGAGTATAGCTGTACCAGTAAATATTTCTGTTAGTTTTCTCTGTCGTGTGATTTGTTCAACCACTCGATTGCTTGTTGTAGCTTGGGGCACAGCCATTTGTAGCTACTGGGATGATATCTGGCCCACAACCAACAAGAGAATATGTTCAAGGATCCCAATCCGAATGGCTACATATGCAGGTTGGTGGAAGTTTCGAAAGAGCAACGTAATCAAGGAGCTAGATTTATTTAGTTTCTTTAGGGGAAATTTGTTACTGGCTTCCCCGTGCATAAATGTGTTTACTCATCTCATTTGTAGAAAATACATCTGATCTTTAATTGCATCGTATCATCTGACTGAATTTGCCTTGACGCATGTGTATCTAAACGGAATCTCCTAGAGCGAGTTCAGTTCAGATAACTGTACCAAAAAGATTGTGCTTCTAATTTTTAACTCTTCTACCTTGTTGTCGGAGTATGCTTGTTAAGGTGCAAAATCCATGTTTTGAATTGGGTGATTGTGGCGAAGGAAAACTGATATGCAAATGACTCACATGTTTTTGTTATTACTCCAAAACCTAGCAGAAGGAAAAACGAAAATTGAAAGGACAAGTGAAAGAAACAAAGAAGGTAATAAGGATTAACAGAACATGGGAACAATAACCTCAATCTGATAATTTGGTAAGCACAAGGATCACCTTGTAAATCTACCGAGGATATGCGAGAACGCTCAAGAACTAAACTTGGATTTTATGTTGTCGATTACATCATTTCCTACTTGGAAGGCCTTGGTTAACACATCATCGGGAATTGAAGGTCTTGAAGCAAAGAGAGTTGTTGGGACGACGGCTGACCCAGGCAAGTGACTGTTGAAAGCTGTGAAAAGGAGGGCCTTCCTTTCCCCAACATTTAGCTGAAAGTGAACAAGACCCCTAGGAACAACAAACATCTGCCCAACAGTCAATACTTTGGAATGAAACACATTGCTAGTTGTCACAAATCCTACAAGTAGCTTCCCTTCAATGACCACACCAGTCTCAGTTGCACGAGGATGTGAGTGAGGTGGGTTCAGTCCGCCGGGGGCAAAGTCTACTCGGTTCATGGAAATTCCAAGAGAATTGAGGCCAGGAAAGGCAAGGACATTTGCTGCAGTCACAGACCAGCCAAATATGTTTGTTGTGTTTCCCTCTTCGCTTAACCCATCAAAGAAAAAATCATCTGAAGTTACTTTTGCCTCAGGTTTACAAGGGAAGCCATTTACAGACAGGGGGGCTTTCAAGTCTGCAACACAGAAGTCCTGAAGTGGATCTGGATCAGCTGAATTTATATGCAAGGGAAGAAGCAACAACCCTATCAGGGTACAGAGCAAGTGAAACGGTGGCATAGAGATCATGGCGGTTGCAAAAACAGTAGGCAGGGTGGAGATTGGAAAGTGAGTGAGCGGATACAGTAATAATCAAAGATCACTGGTCTTTACATGTTGCTCTTTTATCTCCTTCAGAACCCCATTAACAATCTTAGCCCCTAATATGTGCAAGTTGATGATGACCAAGAAAAATCGGTGCAGTTGATTGACTTGTGGCACGAGTTGGCGAGATGGCGAAAGAAATGGTATAGAATGGAAAGGCTGGAGCTGAGATATTTTTAAAGAGACTTGAAATGGTCAATGACAATGAAATAACATATAATCAAAGTGATTTCCTTGCGCCCATCCTGAAGAGGAAGTGTAAATACGGGGGAAAAGGAATGTTCTTGAGCCAAAATTTTCTTCCGAAAACGTATTGTCCAACACTTAAGCCAATGGGATCTGGTCATTTTGTAGTTGTTCCACTGTGGTCCTCGTTCTTGATGTCGCTTATTGGGAACTTAGTGGTTGGAGTAGTTGGTTCTTAGACATCCATCTACTTTTTTTTTGTTTTATTTAACGTGAGTGTCCGAGTCAGCTTGTGTGCACCTCGACTAATCTCACGGGTCCTGAAGTTAACGACCATGTAAACCTCCAGTGGTCATCATACGAGCAACTATAGGGCTTGAACTTGAAACCATAAAGGAAGCAAACCTTTTGGTCCCAAGCTCTTACCACTGGGCCACCACCTAGATGGTTTACTCTTTCTTAAATGGCCTTTGGTAGACCTTTTGTTTTCTGGCGACGGTCACGAAACAAGGTGCATATATTCTTGCAGGTAACCATTGTTGTTAGTAATTAGTTATTTAACTCGAAAATTAGCTGTATTGACCTTTACTCCCGTCCCAGTTGAGGTCTTCTTTTTATTTTTTTTCCCTCAGCCACTTCAGAGCTAGCTGAATAAAAGCCATTAGCCACCAAGTCCGTTGTCAATCAGCACACAGGTCTCTACTTTTTTTAAAAAAATGATCACCTCTACTCGTAAGGATTCCATTTTATACAGCAGCAAGTACGTCAAACAACTTTGAAAGAACAAGCATCGTGAAAGATGGTTATCTCTAATCCAATGCAGATTTCCAGCATCTCACTTGGCAAATTCAGATCATGCCTGCCCATTTCACATCAAGCACTATTTCTAAGGATCGGATATCATGTTCATTGGACAACTAACCATGGCTTCTCATTGATGGCATA
>Ga0325411_1004610_pt1 | contig 15415 bp, 13 predicted proteins | sample PopdelMetagenome_13_FD_206181 | JGI IMG/M metagenome (GOLD analysis project Ga0325411, IMG submission 206181) | Populus deltoides microbial communities from Bellville, Georgia, United States - Xylem-PdIQD-R4 | ecosystem: Host-associated > Plants > Phyllosphere > Stem > Wood/Secondary xylem... | reverse complement strand
AGAATACAAGGGGATTTTGACTCTTTGCGATGGCAAAAGAGGACCCACCTGCCGTCTCAAGCGCGCGTGCCACCGCGTGGGTCCTACTTTTGACTCCAACTAACATCAAAGGGACATGGCTCCTTCCCATTGAAAAAGCTTGACCTCCTTTTTTTCCTTCCTAATTAGTAATTTCAACGGTTTGGTACAGTCAAGCTTTTATTATTTTTCCTCATTTTTTTTTTTTACTTTTCTTTTCAAATTATTTGGAGCTAAAAAAATAATGTAAATCATAATGGAGAAGAAGCTTGCGAGTAAGATTAACATTACCCCTTTTCTTACTTTGAGAAATAAATTAATTCCGCTTAAATATACTATATATAATTATAAGCAATATTAAATTATGAAAGTGAAATGCACACATATTTATATATATATAGTACCCGTGGGTGACCACTTAGATATATATAGTATATTAGTCATTATTAGGCGGTGGTCCATAACTTATGTACACATATTAAACTGCGACAATCAATTACAATGGATCTATGCATACAGCTTTACATGAGCAATAAGAATCATCCTTTCACTCGTGGTAGCTGACAAAGTTCTTTGAGTTGATTCTAATGGCCGACTATTGACTTCATATATACAAATATAAAATATCAGTGTCAAGTGAGCTTCAAGTGTTGAAATTAGAGTCTTTAATTTCTTGCGTTTTCAGGGAAAATCAGAGCTCAATATATATGAATCTTACCTAACAAATGTCTTTTGAGTTTTGATATTTTAATTTTTCAAAGTCAACTGTTATATGTGATCAATTTGCTATTAAAAAAAGTTCGTTACAAGGATGCTTAGACTCGAGACCTTAATTACCTCTTGAGGAGAGAAAGAGGACGATAATTTCAGCTGAACCACTCTCAATAGCTATTTTGGATAAATTTTTAAATTAGTAAATTCAATTTCTTTTTAATTTCATCCTATTTTTATTGGTTCTTTTTCATATCTTGTTGACCCATTTTATTAATTTGGTTATTTTTGAAAGTCTAGTTTTATAACTATTTTTTTTATCCTGTCCCTTAATATTTTTTTTTTAAGTGAAGACTGTTAATTTTATCCTAAGATAATTGTTTATCAGAAAAGAATTCCAATAATAATGGAACGAGGGAATAATAAGAAAGGATATATACAAGTAAGGTGGTCCATTTATGTAGTTAATCAATACAGTTAATGGAGCTGACTCCCCTGCTCCACAGTAGTTGCACTGATTTTTTTATCTAATTAATATTCATTAATTTAAAGGATCATATATTGACGAATTTGATGACTTATCCCATTGACTCTCAATTGATTTTTGCCATGAGATCATCGATTCCAATGTGCTGATTTCTTTACATAAGAAATTAGGAGCAGCAAATGGTTTGATCAACTGTGCCAGTACTGTTTTCTTAGCTTTGCCTAATGCCTACAATGGCTAGTGATTAGCATTAGCAGGTCTTCCTCCAATTTCTTTTTGCTGAAAGCAACCTTGTTATATATATAATCTATATATAAGTAAAAAGAATTAATGCTATAACATCAACATTAATGAAAATCAATGAATATTTCCAATTTCAAGAAATAGAGACACCGTGTGGCCTGGAACAAGTCTGCTGCATGGGCAAATTGAATAATTTGTGCTCTTCAATTTGGATAATGCATAAAGACTTCACGCAATTAAGACATATATGGGAGGAGATTTGCTTAATCATTTCTAGGTTTTCTTTCTGTGCTAGCTGTTCGTCAACTGTATGAATTTCCATGTGCTATGTCTTGAGAAAATGGGAAACATGATAGCGTTGATGGCTGTGGAAATGACAAGGGATTTCTATATTCAATGGCATAACTCTTAATTAAGACTGTTAAGGAACACCCCCCAACGAATCATAATTTTAGAGATATCCCTTCACTGTTTTGTGATAATTGTTAGAAATTATTTCAAGATGAATAGTTCTTAGAGAATCTGTAATAGACTCTTGATGTGTTTGTGCAGGTTTTTATTTTTGTTTTTGGATGTTTTTAAAAGTATTTTTAATTTAAAAAAATATTAAATTAATTTTTTTTTAGTTTTTTTATAAGATTTTGATCTACTGATGTCAAAAATAAAAAAAACATTAAATTTATATATTTCAATCAAAAAATTAATTTTAAAAGCCTAACCTAATAAAATCAATCCGGGGATTCATTTCCATGAAAAAGTAGCATTAGTCCTGTAATTGAGATTTATACTCGTTTTTTTTTTTTCCACTTGATGAAATAAATTTATTAATTAAAAGGATAATGCAATAAGTACACAGAGGGAACTAGATACGGTGTGTTTTTTTTTTCTTGTTAGTTTTTATTTGTTAAGAACTAATTAAAATCACCCTTTTAATCCAGTTAAAAAAAAATTTTAATTTCATTTTTTATTTGATGACAAGAGTTATTTTCAGACCAATCTACACATCAATTAAAGCAAAATTTCTTTCTCATACGATCTTAAAAATACATCCCCTCACTTAATTTGGTCTAATGTATTGGGAGTACCGTGATGGAATCTAGAAAAAAAATACCTTTTAGGAACTGATAATTTTCATTCCCCAAAGTAGAACCTCGTCTTTAAAAGTTTTAGGTTTTATTTGAAAATGTAGTTATAGTTATTTTTTAAAATATTTTTTATATTGAAATGCATTAAAATAATATATTTTTTTATTTTTTTAAAATTATTTTTAAGATCAGTGCATAAAAAATAATATCCAAAATATACCAAAAAATTAATCTTTAACAAAATATTTTTATTTTTATTTTGAGGGAACGCGGTGCGCTCTCTTAGAAATGAAAAAAAAAAGCTGAAGATAAAAACCGTGATGAAAGGAATTATGAAAAATTAATGTTTTGCTCTAATAATGAAATTACTATTGTTTTAGAAGACTGATTTACATTGTTCATAAAATTAAAAATAATTTTATGGGACTCAATTTCAATCTTATATCAACTCTTATTTTTTGGATAATATAAAAAACAAAAGACCATATATAATTTTTTTTTTTCATTGTAGAAGAGAGGTTGGAACTTAAAATCTTTTATGAGGATAATTGAAATTAATATTTATTAGTTGAATTACACATTAGGAACTAATCAAGGTGTATATATTAATTTATTTATTTTTGGTTTTATGATCTGGTAATATCTTTATCCTTGAAGCTATTTAAATTCAACTTTCCAATATAGTTGAAGGCAAAGCTTAATTTATTTATTTTCTAATTAATTTTTTTTTCTTTCACGCGCCAAGGATTAGAATCCATGGCAGGTAGAAACCAAACCTCCTATACCCTCCACCATCATGCATTTGGGACCGTCGGTTCTATATGGTCCTATTTCTCAGGTTTATCTTTACTTTTTTTTTGTTTACTAATCAACAAATGAATACCAACCGTTGGATTTAATAGAGAAAGAACATTATTCGTGGAAAACGATGACGTGTCATCTTGATCAATCCCCATCATAATCATAACCATGCCCATAAAGAACAAAAACTTGCATCCAGAAAATATTTAAATAATTTTGTTGTGTAAGTTAGAGTTAATAAAAATTGAAATTTTAGGCAATTAAAATTATTATTTATTTTGATATTAAAATTAATTCAATTTAAATTTGTGGCCATGTGGTAATTTTCTATAATTGTTTTTATAACATTAGCCCAATGAATCGATCAAAATCTATAAATTAATTCAAAATCTAATGAGAAATGATTTTATCATATTGTACAAAATATAGATAGAGAATATTGGAATGTGTTTGGTATTATGAAGCAGAGTGCTTTTTCACTTGAAAATATATAAGAATATTTTAATATTTTTTTATACCAACAAATTAAATAATAAAAAATATTAAAAAAACATCAATTTCATGCTTTTTTTTTTTTTAAGCTATATGCGGCTCCAAACTTAAAAACAAATGGTGTCTTAGAAATAATAATAATAATAATAATAAGGGAAAATAATTTGTTTTTAAAAAAATTGTACCCCAAATAATTAAGAAAAAGTGAGAACAAAAAATAATTGAAACAAAGGTAAAGAAAAAGAAAAAAATTCGATTCAAAATGCTTCCTCTCATTTGTCCAATCACCCCCCTTTGATATGTCAACTATCAATTATTTCTGGTAAATTCCCTTGCCCGTACCCCTCAACCGTTTCATATATAATATTACATAGATTACATTCCCTCAACCATCTAATATATAGCTTCACTATAAAGAGAGATCATAGCTAAGCTAAGCTCAAAGTCACGGGTTGGAAGAAGACAAACACCCACAAAGAGAACTCGAAGATTATTAATATAACAAGTTTTTGGCCATGGCGGAGGAGTTTCAGGCCGGGATTTGTGGCGAAAACTGGTGGATGAATTCGTCGAAAAGCGTGTTCATGGGCGGCTTGTCACCATGTTCTACGGTGAGCATCGCTAGTGATCATATGGGAACTTATGGATCATGGACCACGGCTGATATGGTAGACTTGAAGGCAAGGTCAATATCATGCAAGGAGTCTAATCATATTACTACCTCAGTGTCCGATGCCTCTATACCTTTCCTAAATTCTCAGAAACCTCAACAGGCTGATTCAGATAGTGGTGGTAGCAGTATTTTGATTGACTCCACCTTGCAAATGATGGGGTATGGCCTTTCGTCGTCATCTTCGTCATCATCGGATTGGAACCAAGCTTTACTGTAAGTTTGGTAAACATGTTGTTCCTTTTCCTGTTTTGTTTTGTTTTGTTTTTGTTTTTGTTTTTTCCCTTCTTAAATTCAGATTATGGTGGAAGTCCAACTTAAATTCCAAAGAATTTCATTTCAACTACAAGTTAGAAAAAAAATACATGGCTATGTTTATTGTTTCTGTTACAAAAAGCAAGTCAAAATGATCATCATTTTTTTATCAAGTGGTAAAGATTTTAAATCAGTGATAAGAATCCTTGATCTTCTTGCAGTCCTGGGAATGGAAGAACTGAGAGTTACAACTCCATGATGCAAGAAGAGATGAATTCAGGAGGACTAAACTCTTCTCAAATCCAAAAAGATTGGAGTCCAAAGAGCTATACAAGCACTGCTGAAGATTTTTCCTTGGATCAACAAAGGCTAAATCCGGTTAACAGTTCCGGCAATTCGCCACCAACTTGCCAGGGATTTTCTACAGGCTTTTCAATGGAGCCATCAGCATCTTATGGCTACCCTTCAACATTGATACAAAGTTTATTTGAACCTGAATATCCTCAACCACAACAAGCACAATCTCTTTTCAACAACAGGTTCATGAATTACTTGTCGCCAACAGCTCCAAATTATGGGACCAACATGACTGAATTGTCATCTCCTTCTTGGCCTAAAGTATCTCCGTTAATAAAATCTTCTTTGCCAAAGCAACAGCCTAGCACTTTGCACTTTACTAACAACACACCCTATTGGAATGCCTCGCCAACTGGAATAAACGATATTAGAGCAAACCTTTTACCCTCATCACAGTCTCAATTTCTTGTGCCAGCTTTTGAAGAGAAATCCAATTGCTCCAACCTCACTACAAAGGTAATTAAAGATGATGATTAAACATTCATTAATTAGCCTTGTTCATCAATTAGTGACTAGGGTTTCGGACTAAACATCATTTTTTCTGTGTATTCACAAATTTCAGCCTAGCAAAGAAGTTCGAGACTCGGTTTCGGTAGTTACGAAAGGAAGCGAACCAGCTTTCAAAAGGCCTCGAATTGAAACACCATCTCCATTACCAACCTTCAAGGTATAGAGAACTCTAAGTATCGAGCTCTTGATGAGTACTAGAATGTACTTGACATATTTTTTTCATTTTTTTTCTTGCTTGATTATCTTTTCATCTTTTGAAGGAGTGAATGTGAAGATGTTACTTTGTTATCAGGTCCGGAAAGAGAAGCTAGGAGACCGAATAACTGCCCTCCAGCAATTGGTTTCACCTTTCGGAAAGGTTAGCTTTTGGATTTTTCTACTTTATTTCAAATAGTACAAATACCAAAATAAGTCTTTGCTTTATGATTCAATTGAAAGCTCACCCTTTGGTCATATACTCTACCTTGTCCAGACTGATACTGCATCGGTTCTCCATGAAGCTATCGAGTACATCAAGTTCCTTCATGATCAAGTCAGTGTATGTTCTTTTATCTTCCTGACACCAATATTCGAGTGTTTAATCCATTGATTCTCACTTCTTAATTCAAATTAAGTAGGGTAAAGAAAAAAGATCACTATTTCAAGTCCTACTGATCTTAACAACCATGTAAATGTTTACATACATTAATTAATGGGGAGCCTACCTCGTTCAGACAGGATTAAAATATATTTAAGTGCTTAAATTGAGGGATTATTTGTTAATATATGTTTTTGTTTTTGTTAATGTAGGTGTTAAGAACTCCATATATGAAAAATGGCAACCCCATTCACCATCAGCAGGTATAACAATTCTTTATTTCTTCATGTTGATTACTTTTGGCCAACACTTCCACTAGATGAATCAAAAGACTCTTTTGAAGCATAATTAATTGATTTGATATATATTCATATTTACAGGCTCCAGCTGACAAACTGAATGACCTAGAAGGGCCAAAACAAGATCTAAGAAGCAGAGGACTATGTCTTGTGCCTGTCTCCAGCACATTTCCTGTTGCTAATGAGACCACAGCTGATTTCTGGACACCAACATTTGGTGGTACTTTCAGGTAGAAGGATGATATATAGTAAAGCTAGCAAAACGTACAGCTTCTATCCAATGATCAAGTACTGATTCTAAATATCTGTAGTGTTGAATCAATCCAACCAAGATGGAAGGAAATGATCATAACTTCAATATAGGAATTGAGAAGATTATATTAGGAGCTGAGCTACTGCATTGCTGTGCTAGCTAGCTGTATCAGTCTTGAACGAAAAGCGAAAGAAAACAAATGAAAAAAGAGAAAAGGGAACTCAAGCTTCATAGATGGACAGACAATGCTGGGCCAGCTGCAAGAAGAATTAATGATGTTAGGCTAGCAAATGATCATTAGGAGCCTCTGGAGATCAAGAATATTATAAATATCTATAAGGATTATTAATTAATCCAAGTTGTAGTGCTGGTTAATTAACTAGTAGTTTAAAGGTGGGATTAGGCACAGGAACAACTGCTAAATTCAGCTAAATTTAACAATAGTTGTGAAATTAGAGATTAATTATATGTTGTTGATTGTTATATATGAGTGGGGTGAAGTTAGCAGATTGGGATAGAAGGCCTTTTGTTCCTGTTGCTCTAAGATTGTTGTGGATGGCACCACCAGTCCACCTTTTTCAATATATTGGCATTGTTATTATTGATGAAATAAAAAGAAAAACAGAAATAAAGGGATCATTGTACTCATTGGCTTGTTTTTTATTCACACACACACACACACACACACACATACATATATATATATAAAGAGAGAGAGAGAGAGAGGAGTGAGTGGAGCTTATTTGATTGGTTTGTAACCTTTTCTTTTGTTTATGTGTTTGGATTGTGCATGATAGTGCTAAGTCAGAGGGCGGCCCACTATTCCTGCTTTCAGGGTTCTTGTTTATTTTTTTCCAGATGAAGAGATATATGTGCATGCACGCTTGTGTATGAATTATTAAAGGTTCTTAATAATGAGATTTTTTAGGCTAAATCCTTGGGATTGTTAGAGATGATGGTGTCTATATTCTCACCTACACACTCATTTTCAATTGTGATACAAGGCACACGAGAATTCAAGATTGAAAAAAATTATTATTCTAATTTTTTGCTACGAGTAAATTTTGAATTCAATAATTGAGTATTTTACATACGTTAAGTATGTTTATTAGATGTAAATAAATTATAAATACATAACAATAACAATAATCTCAATGCAAATCCTTATCCTTGGTATTTTGATAAAAAATATATAACAATATAAAGAAAATTATCTTTACTATACATGTTTATTTTGCGACATTTAACTAAGTTTGATGAAAACTATATTAGTTTACATAAAAATTATGTTATATCTATAAACAATATTTAATGTCATTAAAATCCCATTAGAATCCAGTAAACTCTCTAAATTTAAGCTCGTTTGATAATGTGATAACGTGGTTCAACATGTTTTTTAAAATGTTTTTTAAATTATTTTTTATCTGAAAAAATATCAAATTATTACTTTTTAATATTATTTTGATGTATTTTTAATTAAAAAATTCTTTTACAACAATATTTTACACCATATTACCAAACACACGCTTAATATAAATGTCATTAAGCCCCCACACACAAAATAATATCAGTTACTTGAAATTTTATTATAAATTGTTTTATATAAAAGGAAATTATAGTTTTGAAAAAATTGGGCACTAAAATTCACTTTTTTCTGTTGGGACATGAATGAACATATACATGAGAACGAGAAAGAGAATGCAAGACTTGATCTCATCATATCCTTACTTCAGGTAGCTCTAGCTACCTTATTAAACATTCTTAATGGTTGTCACTTAATTAAAAGTTAATCCCTCCCTAATCATTTCTGCTTTGTACTGTTAATTTATGTAAAAAGTGTTGCTTCTAGGGTAATAATTGTACTTGTGCACACCTTTATTCAACATGAATATCCAGCATGCAATATTGTTATAATTACTGCTGTCTTAATCCATTTCTTGTGTTTTTTCTATAAGAAAACAATAGCTATCACAATATTGAATAGGAATTTTGATTTCCACAATTTATCTATCCCATATAATTAATTGGAGTTTATTTTTTATAATAATAAAATAAACATTTCTCTAGACAAACTTTTTTTTTTCAATAATTAGTTTGTTCATCAATCAAAACTAGATCTCTTCTCTAACCGATCTTCAGACAAATCAAAATATACACATCGATATTACTTATTAAAAACTTGTATATAATTAGAAAAGATTTATTATTCTTATGTTATAATCTCTACATTAACTATTGTACATTAATACCCTACACATATAAGTATGAAAGGTTGATTAACTAATATGTTAAGTCTCTTATTATTCTCAACTTGATATCATAACCATTACACTTTAAAACTCTCTTTCCTTCTCTCCAATGGACTCTTCCTTCGTCTCTATCTGCTTTGGAAGTTTCCTTGTTGTTGTCGTGAATCCTCAGTCTTCTTATTCTCCCTGTGTTTTGGAATCTTCACTTGCTGCTACTGCTATGTAACCTTCCCCTGTTACTGCTACCATGAATTTTGCCACTATAGAGGCTTCAATTACAAGCATTGTTTTCAATACCCATCAAGTTATTTCTTTTAAGCTTATAAACACAAATTATCTTCATTGACAAATGCAGATGAAGCCATATTTTATTTGACAAGTTGTTTTCCCATTTGTTGATGGCACTTTATCGTCTCCTCCACCTTATATGATTGCTGCTAATGGTTCTTCTTTTCAGTTTAATAATTCTTTTCTTTGTTAGAAACAATAGGACCAACTTATTCTCAGTGCACTACTTTCTTCTCTTTCAATAGATATATTATATCTTGTTGTTGATTGTCGAACCTTGCACTGTATTTGGTGTACTCTTAAGTAAACCCTTGCTTCTCCATCTAATTCTCTCATTATAGAACTTCATGATTATTTTCAAGATCTTCATCAAGGTGATGATTCGGTCACCGTATTTATGCAAAAAGTAAAACCCTTTTTTTTATGAATTAACCACTGCTAGCCTGCTAGTTTTGTTAAAGAATTTCAATTAGTATGTGTTTTGTGATCTTTAGGGTGAGTTTAAAGACTTGGTAACAAGCCTCGTTACCAAAGTTGAACATCTTTTGTATGTCGAGTTTCATAGTCATCTTATTACTTGTAAGTTCCTTCACAAGACATCTCTTTACTCCATGAGTGTTGTTATCATTACTTATTTACTTCTCATGCCAGGTCAACCACCATCAACTTATGTTGTTTAACGTTAACCCTCTAGTTTGTATATTTGCAATTATAATTTTAGTCGTGACAGAGGAAGATCTCGTGGAGGCTGGCATAATAATTATAACAACAACTGTTATAACACTAATGTCAAGTATGATTTTTGAGGTTTCCATGGGTCTTCAAATAGCAATTGGAGGCAAAGTAATTGGTAACAAAACCAACGAAATAATGGTTTTTCACAGTGGTTTAACGTCAGGTGCCAGCTATGTCAAACCTTTGGTCATTTAACTCTTTACTATTCTTCACTTCAAAGCCATGGACAATAACCTAAAGCTAATCTTACGCTCAACAATGTTGCCTCAATAAATTTTATAAATTGGTTTCCTAACACTAGTGTGAATCAACATGTTACACATAATCTTGTAAATCTGACGGAGTCCTAACCATATCTTGATAATGATCATTTGCTTATTGATAATGGTAAGGGCCTTTTCATATTTAATATTAGGCATACTAAGTTACATACACCAAAACAGACCTTCACTTTATCTAATGTTCTTCATGTACTACATATTCAAAAGCCATTGCTTTTAGTTCATAGACTTTATCTTGATAATAATATTTATTTTGAATTTTATCCATTTGTGTTTTATTTTAAGGATCTCAACACCAAGCCATTGCTTTTTTCCAGTCAAAGTAAATATAGTCACTATGTTTTGCCCAAGTCTTCTGCCATATCAATTTTTTAAGTTTATTGGTCTCCTTGTGTATATGCTTTTGTTGATCTATAACATCATCGATTAGGTCATCCTACTTCCCGTGTTTTTAATTTTTTAATATCAAAAATAAAATTGCTTGTATCTCTAGACATTTTCAATTTCAGTGTCGAGCTTGTTTGTTAGGAAAGTCATCGCGTTTGTCGTTGGGACATATAGGCTACAAAAGTTTTGCTCCACTTGACATAATATTTAGTGATATTTAGGGCTTTGCTTCTCTTTTTTCTTCTGATAGTTTTTATTACTTTATTATTTTTGTCGATGCGCATACAAAATATATATGGTATTATACTCTTGTTGCAAAGTTTGTTGTCCTCTTTGTTTTTTTTTTTATCAATTTCAAATTTTGGTTGGGTGCTAATTTTCACTAAAAATAAAATTTGTTCATACTGATTGGGGTGGTGAATACCACAAGTTACATACTTTCTTTTAGACAACTGGTATTTATCATCATGTAGTTTTTCCTATTACATATGAATAAAATGACAAAATTGAACGTTAGTATAGGCATATTGTATAAACTAATGTTACTCTTCTCGGTCAGTGTAAAGCACCATAACAACTTTGGAATTACGCTTTTCAAACCTTCATTGTCTTTTTAAAAGTTCTCCTAATTATAAATTTTTTATGTATGTTTGGGTGTCTTTGTTTTCTATTTCTGTGTTCATATCATAATCATAAATTAGATTTTTTATCCTCTCCATATGTGTTTTTAAGCTATAACTCCTCTCATATTGGTTATAGTTGTCTTGATCTTGCATCTCAATAAATTTATATTTCTTGTCATGTCAATTTTCATGAACATATGTTTCATTTTAACAAATCTAAATAACCAACCCTTACTCCCTCTTCTAAAAATTCTACCAATTTATCAAATTTCCTCACCTCACTAATTTTTTATACTCATATGTTTGCAACCTCTCAGCCTTTCATTAATGCCACCTCACAACAGCCTACTAGTCTTGCTCTTACATCACCACATGCATGTTTCTCTAATAATCAAACCGCAGGTGCATGTTCAACCCCTCCTGAATTGCAATGTGATAGGTCTGTTGTTGTTGGTTCTTCCAAGTCTCCCACTACCGGTTTTTCAATGTCTAATAGTGATGTCTTTACTGCAAGCTCTGCCTCTTTTACTAGATTAAATTTGGTTATTGACCTTTCCTCTAACATCATCATCAAATTTCTACTCTCATTGTCTTGATGTCTATGGTTCGTTGACATTATATGGTTCTTCGTCTACGACTACCAAAAATGATCAATCTAACAACTTTTTTAGCCTCATTTGATAGTCATAAATCTTGGGAAGTCTATAGTCCTGCCTATAAACCACTTACTTTTTCTAATGCTGATAAAGATGAGGTTCGGCAAGATGCTATGAAGGCTGAAATTCTGGAGTTGTGTTCCAACGATATTTGGTCCTTGGTTCCTTTACATCATTCAAAGAATGTTGTCGATTGTCGTTAGATGTATAAGATCAAGCATTATATGGATGACATCAATGAACGCTATAAGGCTCAGTTGCTAGAGGTTTTAGTCAACAAGAAGGTATTGGTTACGTTGAGACTTTCAGTCTTGTTGTTAAGCAAGTCGTTGTTCGGTTAATTTTCACAGTTGCGGTGTTGCGTGGTTGGAAAATTAAGCAACTTGATATTTATAATGTTTTTCTCAATGGAAAACTTGATGGAGAGGTCTAGATGCAGTAACCTCTAGGTTTTGTTGATTCTAATATCTCTTCTTATATGTGTCGGTTGTATAAATCCTTATATGGATTGAAACAAGCTCCTTAGGAATGGTATACTCGGCTTAGTGATTTTCTTTTCTCTATTGGCTTTCATGCTTCTAAAGTTGACATATCATTATTCATTTTGTATGTGGGTGATGATATTTTGTTAACTGAAAGCAATTTAGTCTTGCTTCACTAATTTATTCAATTGTTGAGCTTAGAGTTTAAGCTTAGAGATTTAGGAGCTGTTTATTATTTTTTGGGCATTAAGGTTCATCCTACTACTATTAGCATCATGTTACGACAAGATGAATATATTTTTGACATCTTTCACCTGGAAAATATATCTTCTTGCAGCCCTGTTGACACTTCTATTTCAACATCAAAGGTTGTTGAAGCGTCCGATTGCTTTTTCTCTAATCCTACATGTTTTTAAAAATTTGTTGGTGCTCTTCAATATCTCACTTTTACGAGACCAAACATTTGTTTTGTTGTTAACGAAGTCTGTCAGTATATGCATGCTCCTGTAGATGCACATTGGGTTGCCAACAAATGAATTCTGCATTATCTTAAGGATATGGTTTCCTTTGGTCTTCATATTACCCGTAGCTCTTTCTTTTCCTTGCATGGTTTTGTAGATGGTGATTGGACTAGTAATATTGACAATCATAAATCTATAGATGGCTATCTTATTTTATTTGGACATACACCGATATCTTGGAAGTCAGGGAAACAACTCATCGTGGTTCGTTCTTCTACCGGGGTTGAATATAAAGCCTTAGCCAATGGCACCTCTAAGATCATATGACTTTAATATTTATTATCACATCTACATATTACTCCTTTTTAAGTTCCTATGATTTGGTGTGATAATTTGAGTGCTTCCTTATTTGTTCACCAAATCTATCTTTTATGATCGTACTAAGCATATTGAGGTTGATTATTACTCCACTACCTTTTTTACTACTCTTAGGTTCAACCTTCGATTTAAGCCTCCATCCTCAGCTTGAAGAGTCGTATTATAGTATATAATGTATTAAAAGCTTGTATATATTTTGAAAAGATTTATTATTCTTGTGTTGTAATCTCTACATTAACTATTGCACATTGCCCTATATATATAAGTAATGAAGATTGACTAACTAATAGGTTAAACCTTCTATTATTCTTTGAGATATGTGTTCATAAGTTGAAGCTGCTATTTCATTTCACATCAATTTCTTTGACACCAAACAAATAGTTTTAGTAAGGCTATCCTTTCTTTTTTTTTTTTTTTTATCATGGTGATTAGTCTTCGCAAAATTCATGTTCTTGCATTCCAAAGAAGCTTTTTGCTAGTACTTGATGTTCATAGGAAGGCTTTGCAAATACTCTTTACTGTATGTGAAAGTTTTGTGCACTTCCAAGTAAAGCAAATACAATAAAGTCATGACTACTCCCTTCGTAGCTCATGAAGAAAAGCAATCAATATTCGTATAAAGTTTGTAATTTACCTATCACTCATCCTTTTTTTGCATTTATGGCATGAGAATCCCTAGCTAAACAAGCCATCAACATTTCAAACACTAGTAATTGCCGTCTATATACATATCTTTAATGCTAGAACTTCATAGAATGATAAAATATCAAGCCCGTAAAGCAAAAGCTTGTGAAATATAAGTAGGGAATACAAATTGATCATGAAGAGCCTAATCATCAACTGTGCAACATTCATATATGCTTCAAATTCAAGAATTCATGTGATGACAAGTGACTAATCATAAGAAACAAAGGTGCTTTAATGGCTAATATATAACTTCTTGATTGGTATCTCTTACACTTGCTTTATGATTTTTTTCATGACTTTGGAATTGATCAATCGGTTTGTTGATGGGGTATATCATAGCATACCTTCAAGCATTAGGATCGGTATATAGCATCAATGGAATTGATTTTTTTTTTTGGGCCCTAATGTGAGGTTAATAAAAGAAGAAACATAAAGAGAATACTAAAAAGGAAAAGCATCTAGGGCATCATTGTGATGTTAATAAAGTATGTGACTCCCAGCTGCTGCCGAAGTTACATTCTTTTACTTTAATAACTTGCTTTTCTTTTTTCTTGTTTTGGCTAATCAATGGAAAACTTAAACAATTCAAGATGTCTTAAGCTAGAAGTTTTCTTTCGTGCTTAAAAGGGTTATTTCTTTTCTTCCCACTTTAAGTCTAATCTTGCAAGCCGTTAAATAATCAAAACATATCTATATAAAAGTTCTTTACTGGCCAAGATGGTAAGCTTTCTCATTAATAATAACTTCTGTGTGGTCCTCGATCGAGTTGTCAATCTCTTTGACCTTATTGGAACTTTTGTTAGCATTTCAAAATTACTCAGAGAATGAAATCATGGAGAACAACAATTCTCACTTTAAATTGGAACAAGTGAATATTTTTATTTGCAATTCAAGTGATTTCATTTCATCCCCTTCATCCAATTACATGGCAAGATGACTGCCATGTGCTAAGATTAACTGGGAAGACGATCTCAAATCGCCTTTAATAGGAAATGGAGGTATTAATTTGATCCAATGTATTTTACATGATTTTGTTTAAGCAAATGTTCAAAGCACAGGGACCATGATGATTTTTAGCCCTTTGTTTTTCACTGTAATATCTGGTGTTGGAAGAGTTCGCTTTGAAAGCGATGAGGCCCAGCCAATTCTCTTATAGTTAGGTCTTACCATTGATCTTGGGCTACCTGAAAATTTGGGCCATGGCTAAGACTTCGAAGAACAGCACAAAGACCAAAAACAAGTGATGCCATGTGTGCTGTTGCTGTCCTGGTACCGAAAAACCTTGGCCATGGGGCTTTGGTCAGTGATCTAGAAATAAGGAGCGGATGTCCAAAACATCAAAAAAATTGCAGAAAGTAATTGGAAAGATCATACAGTAAATAGACAATAAAGTGATAAACTAACAAGGAAAATCTAGAACTTTTGCAAAA
>Ga0325411_1004609_pt1 | contig 15415 bp, 8 predicted proteins | sample PopdelMetagenome_13_FD_206181 | JGI IMG/M metagenome (GOLD analysis project Ga0325411, IMG submission 206181) | Populus deltoides microbial communities from Bellville, Georgia, United States - Xylem-PdIQD-R4 | ecosystem: Host-associated > Plants > Phyllosphere > Stem > Wood/Secondary xylem... | reverse complement strand
CCTGCATTGGTTGTGCTGGTGCTGGGAAACAAGAACCAAGGAAATCATCTAACGTCAAATAACTCGATTTGGGTGGCGATTGTTGCTGTTGGGGCTGCTGCTGATCTCTAAAGAAATTAAGCCCCTTCTTCTCTGTGTTATCTTGATAAGCACCATATTCAGAACATAAAGGATAAACCTGTCCCAAGTCTTCCATTGAAAATAAACGGCTTTTCTCTCCTTTGATCATTAATTCCTCTTCCTCATAACCTTCAATATGACTATACCCGGCCCACGTTGGACTCCACTGAGTCAAATGAGGCATTTGCCATCTCAGAGTAGAGTTGCTAATCGACAAACTCGCACTCAAGTGAGACAATATGCTTATCTAATCTAATGAAAGCATAAACAATATGGTTATGCTTCGAAAGCTTATTTCATTATATATATTAATCATCGTAAAATCCGACGAATCTAATGGTAAGGACTGTGACATTGATGATGATATTGTGAAAAAAAAACAGCACGGCCTGCTTATATTAAAACACAGCTTTGAGTGGGAATAAGATAGTATATTTTGAGATATTGTTATTGCTAAATCTAATGTAAATAGGAATACATGCGGATGGAAATAGTTGTTAGAGAATAATTTAAATTATATTTTAAAATTTTATTTAATAATTTAAATTATTAGATTAATATGGTTTTTTGATATAGTATCATAGTCTTAATAATCAAGCGGTTATAAGTATGAATCTCATAATTTTTATTTATGGGATAAAAATTAAACACAAGGTAGTGTGAGTTTATGTAAGTTTCAAGTCTAAAAATTTTTTATTTGAGGAGATATATTAAAGAATAATATAAATTATATTTTAAAATTTTATTTAATAATTTAAATTATTAATTGAAATAATAACTCCCGGTGAATGATGAATTGTATTAAGGTAGTCCATCCAAAAATCCTCAGAAGTTCAGCCGTGCAAGAGTAAACAATAATTGAACGAATTAAACAAAGAAGAGTTGAATTTCTTCATCGGGAAAAATTCAGAATAGAATAATCACAGCTTTATAAGACAAATGAAAGAGTTATCAGTGAAGTACAAAAGGCTGCAATAAAAAAATAATTTCCGGCCAATATGTCAAATGGGGCTGGGGGAAACCTTGCCAGCTGCCAGGAATGGTAATTCATCCATAAATATGCATCTAGACAAATAAATCCGGGTAGCTAGATATATGCTTCCATTAATGTCTACGATGAAATTACCTTGTATCAGAGACTTTTGCAGTGGAGAGGATCGATGGATTAAATTGTTGGTAGAAATATCTCGTGTGGTTTTCCGAACAGTATGAGAATTTTTTGAAAATCTGGGGAGGCCTAATTATAAATTTCAAGTCTAATATGAAAGGATAGATTTTGTAAATCGATTAATCAGTTCCACCAAGTTTTCTATCGGTGTTTATTTTCCGGTATAAAGAACTTGTTGTTTTACCAACATCTCGAAGTCGGTGTAGGAAATGGGTCGAGGTTATTTGTAAGGATTTAGAGTGTGTTTGATAGTGTAGTAGTGGTTGTTTTTTAAATAGCTTTTCGTGCTGAAATACATGCCAATGATGTTTTTTTATTTTTTAAAAATCATTTTTGACATCAGCACATCAAAACGATCCAAAAAGTACAAACCGTACTCAATTTTAATAAAAAAAATTCAAAATTTGATGAAACGCAGTTATAAACGCAATGCCAAACAGTCTCTTAAAAATCAATTCTTGCATATTTCTTGTTTAAGAGACCAAATAAGGTATTGAATGCTGCATCCCGACATGCAAAATAAAATACATAACTGAGAACATGTAAAATAAAAAAATGAAACATATAAAAATATACGTGATTCACTAAAGTTTAGCTATGTTTATGAACAAATATAAAAGAATTTTATTAAAAATTACAATTACTTTCTATTAACAAGAAAATAATTAGAAATCTCTTTATTAATAAAAATAAAAACCTCATATTCTTATAAATACCTTACAATTTTTTTTTTGGAATTCTTCTCCTTCACTCTTGAGTTTCTCTCTTGTACGTGGTGCATTGAAAAACATGGGATGCAGCCTATTTATAGGCTGGCATCTTATCCTCTCCTAACAAAACAAACGATGCACTGCCATTTCAATAAATGGTGAACCAAAAGTTTAATTTTTGGACAACTTTCAATGCTAACCATTAGAATGAGATGGTATTAAATAGAAAGTAAGCTTCACACTCTCTCGCTTCGTTTATTAATAATATTTTAACATTTGATTATTTGTGATTCTTTTAATCTTTTTATATTTGTCATCTTCATGTTATTTACATTTCTGTTAGGTCATAAGATGATCTACACCATATGCATTTATCACTGTGACTAATTTGGTCAAAGCATTCATTAGGTTTTCCTTAGTGTAAATCTTTTTTTCATGTGTGAATCTTCTTTTGTTTATGTACAAAAGAAGATTCACACTCTCTCGCTTAAATACTTCGATTATTAATCATGTTTTCACACTTGATTATTTGTGATTCTTCTAACCTTTTTATATTTGTCATCTTCATGCTATTTACATTTCTATTAGGCCATAAGATGATCTACACCATTTGTATTTATCACTGTGACTAGTTTGGTCAAAGCATTCACTAGGTTTTCCTTAGTGTAAATCTTTTTTTCATGTGTAAATCTTCTTTTGTTTGTGTACAAGCTCCTCCATGAGTCTTTTTAGCCATATTACTTCTTTACAAGCTTGGGTAGCTACCATGAACTCGGTTTCTATTGTGGATAAAGCTACAATAGTTTGTAGTTTAGAGACCTAGCTCACAACTCTTACTGCAATGTGAACACAAAGCTTGAAGCGAATTTTCTTTTCTCAAAGTCACCTGTAAAATCTAAATCAACGTAACCTCTAATAGTGAATTCTAATTCTCTATAAAATAATGCAGTATTTAAGGTACCATTGATGTATCTTCAGATCCTCTCAATACTATTCCAATGCTTTCTACCATGATTCGCCATGTATCGACTGACTGCTCTCACTACTTATGCAATGTCTGGTCATATACATATCATGAAAAATATTAAACTTCTCACTACTAATGCATACAGTCTCAAGACATCTCCATCCTCTCTACTTCATTACTAAAAGACATACTTGAGGATACTTTGAAGTTAATATGAAATGAGGTTGAAATTGGCTTGTAATTTTGCATGTTGAAGCGTCGCAAGATTTTCTTCAAATAATTCTTTTTGTGAAAGCCAAATCTCGCTTTTACTTTTGTCTCTATAAGTTTGCATCCCTAAAATATTGTTTGCTAGTCCTAGGTCCTTCATATCAAACTTCCTAGCTAAGCATACCTTTAATTCTTGAACTCAATCTTTGTTGAGGCTTACTACCAACATGTCATCTACATATAACAACAAAATGATAAAATCATCATCTTCTTCTAATATTTTGTAATATGTACACTAGTCTAAACAGAGTCTGTTATACCCAAGGCTAATTATGAAGGCATCAAATCTCTTGTACCAAAACCTAAATATTTGTTCGAGACCATATAAAGATTTGTTTAGCCTACAAACCATGTTCTCCTTGACTATTTCATCAAAACCTTCTAGTTAAAACATATAAATTTCTTCTTCAAGTTCTCCATGAAGAAATGCAGTTTTCATATCTAACTACTCTAAATAAAGATCAAATATAATTAAATCATTATTAACTTGACCAATAACATTCTGACAGGCTATCTAGTCTTTGATGATGTTATAACCGTTATCTTGAAAGAAAAAAATAGGTGCAAGAACAAAGAAGACAAAATTAACAGACCATATCACATATAGGGATTATCGACGTCAAGAGGAAGATTAATGGAGTGTGGCTTCAGTGGGAGCTAAAGGCAAGGAAGGTATAAATAAAGAAGTAAAAAGGCTGTGAAATGCTACAACTGTGGTAGAAATGGGCACTATAAAAGGGACTACTGGTATACAAAGGTATAAAAAATAACCTCGATGTAACATCTCCCTATACTTAGGTATAAATTCCATGTAATAAATCTGAAATCAGTGTAAAATTTAGCAGAGAATCTACCAAAATTTTAGTAGAGTCTCCCTTATATTGAGAGATCCAAAGTTATCGATTGAACCTATTATACTTCAATAAATAGTCAATTCACATTCCAATCGTTATCCAATATTTTGGGACTCATCACATCACACCAATCATATTTTGTATCACTCATTTCATCTCAAGAACCCTAATTCAAATATTGCTAATTTTGCATCAAATCATTAAACACTTGTTCAAATCGATATGAAAAGGTTTTGAACACCTTACCTGGTTGCTAAACGTATTTTAAAATTCGACCCGTCAAGATTTTTCCCAAGCTTCTCTCTTTTCCTCTTCTCCATTTACTTTTTCACTCTAACTAACTTTTCTTTTCCTTGATCTCTCTAAATTTATAGGGTAATTGTGTTTCTCTCTCTCAAAACACTCTCCTTTTAATCCTAACCATCACTTTCTAGTCATTTAAGGTGAAAGAAAAGAAGAGGAAATGACTTTACCTTTTTTCCTTTTGTTGAAGACCATCGGGTTATAATAGAGACAATAGTCAAAACGGTCTAACCATTTTATGTAAATCGTTCTAGCCGTTTCTCAAAATGACTAGATTATTTTTGTTACTAGAAAAAAAAGTGTCTTTTTGGCCAAAAGCTATTCTTCTTTTATCTTCTCATCTCATTTTCTTTTCTTTTTTCTTTTTTCATTGCATTATAACTCATGTCTTTATTATATTATTATTTTTAATTTATCCTGAGGTGTACACCTGATTCATCAAAACCTCAAGGATGTGTTGCCAACACTTTAGATGATAAAGAAGTTTTATATAGCAAAATAGTGACAGTCTCTGAAGATAGAATAAAGCTCACTAAGATTTGGTTAATGGATTTAGGAGCAACAAGGAACATGATTCCTTGTTGAGATTGGTTTCATATATATGAACCCATCTCTAGAGGTTCGATATTTATAGGTAATGATCATGCCTTAAAGATTGTTAGCATTGGCACCATCAAGCTGAAGATGTACGATGGCTCAATTCATATTATTTTAGAAGTATGACTTGTGAAAGGTTTAAAGAAGAATATTTTGTCTATGGGATAATTTGATAGTCTTGGTTGCAAGACTTGTATAGACAATGACATCATGAAAATTATCAAAGGAGTGTTAGAGGTATTAAAGGCAAGAAAAATAGCTACAAACTTGTTTTTGTTAATGGGGAAACATATCGGGAGGTAGAAATATCAATTGCATTGGCCATTTCTACAAAAGAAAAGATAATGAAGGGCATAAAAAACTATGCCACATGACATAAGAAGCTATTTCCTGGGTTTGCAAAGGTTTCTTTACCTTTTATGAGCATTGTATTACAAGTAAACAACACATGTTGAAGTTTGACAAATCAAAAACTAAGAGCAAATACATCTTTAACTCGATTCATTCTGATGTTTGTCAAACACAAATTATATCCATGAGATGAGCCAATTACTTTGTATCATTCATAGATGATTTCTTCAGGAAATGTTATAAGGTGTATCCAATCAAAAGTAAGATAGATGTGCTCTCAATTTTTAAATCCTTTAAAGTGTTAAAGGACAAATAATGGAAGAGAATATAATAGCGATGAATTTGATAACTTTTGTTAACCATACGATATCAAAAGGCAATTCATAACAACAAACACTCCACAACAAAATGAAGCTCTACACAAGAATAAAAGTTAAGATCTTGTTCCTATATCATAAGGAAAGAAGGTAAACAACAAAAAATAGATTTATAAGATAAAGCCTAATGGCAATAATTAAATGGTGTGTTGTCATACAAGATTGATGGTGAAAGGATGTGCTATAAAAAAAGAAATATAGTTCTTTAGTAATGAAAAAACAATTAAAAATCTCTCTATTAACAAAAATAAACACCTCATTCTTTCATAAATACCTCACAACTTTCTTTTGGAATTTCTCTTCTTCACTCTTGTATGTAGTGTATCGAAAGACATGGGATGTAGCCTAATTATGCCATTTCAATAAATGGTGCACCAAAAGTTGTCAATTATTGGGCAACTTTCGGTGCTAACCATTAGAATGGGATGGTATTAAATGAAAGGTAGGCTACACATTCAAGACACCCCTTCCTAATTTTTATCAAATCAATATTTAATTTGATTTAACTAAAACAATTCAAAGTCAGGCTCTGTTCAACTCACCGATTTAACAACTACACTTGCTTTACAGAGGCTATTCAAATGTTTTTTATGCGTGGATGCGTTTTTGAACTTCTGTCATTAGTGTTGAAATATTGCTTCCAGCCTTGTTTTAAATTCGAAAGGCAGAGAAAAGAAATTTATCAAATGCATGGAGGTAAGTATGTCTATCCATACATCTTCTGTGTATGACAAAAGCTAGAAAGGCAGTTGTGATTAGATCATACAAACACCTCCTAAACTATGTCTTTTATTACACTCTTTGAATTATTTTTCTTTTTCTCAAAGTAACTCCTAAGCTCGCATGTTTTTCTAAAAAGCATCAAAAAGACTAAAGAGAATTCATGGGTTCATTTCCTGGTGATATTTCTTTCGTAACTTTGATGAAGGTTGGGGTGGGGATAAATGACATGCCTTTCTGCTAGCTGAGTTTTAGTAACTGGCTTCAGGGCCTCCTCTACTCTGGGTTCTGGCTTTCTAGGTTGGAGGTGATTGCAGAGATTCAACGACAACAATTGGTGCTGCTTTTGGGGGTTTAGTTTTTGAAGTTGCTGAAGTCTGCGAGGTCCCTTGTTATGACTATCTACAAATAATGAGATCATCCAGGAAGCTGATGAGTTAATTGGCATCACTGCTTCGGGCACCAGAGAAGAACAGAGAAACAACTTGTCCTTTCGATCTCTTTTCATGAAACTTAAGGGTTAAACTCTGCCAAACTCCAAACACGGTATCTAAATGTCGATCTAAGAGGAGGGAGAAGGTAAGAGGGCTGAATCTTATAGCCTCTCCCTTCCATTTTTCTCTTCTATTTTTTGGTACAGCACGGAGGTCAGTCATAAATCAAGCAGTCGCAGCAGGAATATGTGAAGGAAAGAACGACTGATCTGACAAAAAATAACAGAGCGAGAAAATTCCAAAGCACTAGCTTGCAAAAGTAACCCACAATTCCTGAAGTGGATATTGTAGAAGGTTTCAATATATCTTTACTTGGCAAGCTTCTGTTCCCTGTTCATCGGCCTCCAAAATCCGTAAACAGATCCCATATTCAACACTTTATTTACACAAATCTTCCATGTATAGCTGCAGGACAACATTTATGATTGGTTACTAATGGAGAAGTTAATATCCGATGAATTTGGTAGCGTTGTGAATTCACCATTCTTAGATGCGTTCGAGACCAGCTTCTGACATCTTGTTCCAATATTTAGCATCTATCCTACACTTCTTGAAGAAATCTGCTATCCTATTTCTAGACTCATCTCCATTTTTTGGATCACTGTGGGATCCCGAGACCCCATCAACAATGGTTTCCGCGGGGCCACCTTGATTGGTGGCTAAGCTAGGTAATCCACAATTCATTGCCTCAATATGACTACAAGTCCAAAAGCCTCAACAGAGTGCAGCTTGAACAAAAAATGCCTTTGTATGTATCTATAATGCAGCGGTATCCACTCTTCAATCTATATACAGACTAAATAAAAGCAAATTGCATTGATCATCAATGCCACCGCTGCCACGTGCCATCATTAATTCGAAACCCATAAAAACATGCACTTCTCAACCCTTTTTTTCATTAAAAAAAAACTCATATTGAATACAAAACAACATGCAGAGATGAGATATGATAGGTATAATGTATATATAACCAAAAACAATGTTCTTGTATCATTATCAATTTAAATTAAAATATATCACTTAAAATATATAAAAAAAATTAAAAGATTTTAGATGTTTGTAATTATAATTGTCAATAAAAATTATATTCATCACTTATTATAATTATCAATATTAATTTACAAGATAATTTAATCAATATTTATCATATCATTTTTCTACGTTAACATATTGAAATATTCAGAATTGGTCTAAAATCACAACTAGAATATTGCATAATATTGTTGGATTATTTTATCGGTATTTAAAAACTAATTTTATCAAAAAATAACTTACTGATGGAATCATGGACGGTAAGTGATTATCAAAAAACTTATCATCAATGATTTTTATTATATCGGTAATATAATCATTGATGAATTTAAAAATAAAAATAGCTCACCAAACAAAAAAATTTACTAGCATCATTTTATCAATCAATGACAAATCACCAATAAAATGAATCAATGGTAATTCCATCTCTGATTGAATTTATATTACCGATAAGATTAACCCATCGGTGAATCACATATTGTCAGTAAGAATTCCTGTAATTTTTTTTCTAACTTTCTGAAACTTTTCGATGGGCTTAGTCTATTGGTAATTCTGTCTGAAATTGTCAGCGGTAAAATCATTTAAGTTTTTCCCAACTCTTTGGAACTTTTTAATTGACTTAATCTGTCAGTATTTTATATGATTTAAAAAAACTAAAAAAATATAAAAAATTAAAAGAAATTAAACTAACATAAAACTAAATTTTTATTATTAATTTAAAAATATTATTGAATACAATTTATCTAGAGGATAAAAGATGAAGGAGGAGGCAGAGATGGATTTTTGTCAAGACTAGGTGGGTAACAAGGTAGATAACATGAACCAACGAGGCTTGACAACAACTTCTCATAAAATCACCTAAGTTCAGTCGTCTTAGACCTAAGTTGGTCTGTCTCAACACCAAGCCGAGTCGTCTAAACTTCAACTTGTTCTTATACAATCGCCATTGAATTATTCCATGGCCAAGTCAAAGAAAAAGTCATCGGTGCTGCGGTTCGCCCAGCGAGATTACGATTTCTGCTCGTCATGCCCTTCTTCGCCCAACGGACCTTGAGATGAAGTGTTTCCCCTCGTGGACAGCACTCTTCTGGTCCTTCTCGGTCCCCCTCACCCCCCCTGTACCCCTCCACGAACAACAATTACTCTTGCAGATGTTAATTCCAATTGTGAAGCTAGGGTTCGCACAAAGCCCCCAGCTGCTCCTCCATCGTCTTCTCTGAAGCCCTGTGAGCACATTTCAACCTCCCCTGTCTCTATTAGACCACGCTGTGGTCCTTCTGTAGAGACTGGTTCTCTGAGCTCACGGTTTGGTGTTGGTAACCCTAACCATGGGCTGACAGTTGGAACTGCTTCTTCACCGCCCCCCATCGCAAGGTTAAGCCTTTTTAGGGAACTTTGGACCTTCTTCCTAACAGTACCATACATGTACCACCATTCCACCGTCCCTTTTCTTAGTGTATTTTTCTAATTACACTGCTACATTATCTTGCCAATTCCTAGAAACTGATTTGGGTGTGCACAAAGATTTGTGGCGGTTTAGTTTAATTGGGTTCATAGCTGGAAAATTTCCAGGATATACGTCCCTCTCTAAATATGTTAATTCTACCTGGAAATGTAATGTGAATTTCTCCATGCATGATTCTGGTTGGCTCATTTTCAAGTTTGCATCTGAATCGGACATGATTGCAATGCTAAGTGGAGGGCCTTGCTATGTATTTAGCTGACTCTTGATATTGAAAATTATGCCTGACTATTTTGATTTTAACACTTCTGATATGGTTCGGATGCCAGTTTGGGTTCAATTCCCTAACCTACCTCTTTAGTGCTGGTCACCATTATGTCTTTTTAAACTAGCAAGGGTGATTGGGAAACCAGTGCATTCTGATTCTCCAACAGCTTCCATGACTCGGCTCTCATATGCCCGCATGCTGCTTGAGATTGATTTACTTGTTGTATTACCATCATTGATTAATATCACCCTCCCCAATGGTGTTTTCAAATTCCAAGCAGTGCTATATAAATCTCTACCACGGTTTTACAAGCAATGCAAAACTCTGGGACACTCCACTTCTGCATGCACGAAAGCTTTAAGTCACAAGCGCAAAAAGCATCCTCCAACAGCTTCTGCTCCCTCTGGATGCTCTAATCCCTTAGCTGACATTGAAGCTATTGAAAAACAATCAATCAGGGAGGAACTTCAAGGCGAACCAGATATTGATCCAATAGCTGCTGAGGCAGCTATGGTTGTAGAAGAGAGTGCAGGTCGCTCTGTACGCAAGCGGGCAAAACTGGCTTTACAACCTGTATCCCCTCATGCTTCTTCAGACTCTCCTCATATTGTTCATATATCTGAAGATCGCTTTAATGCTGCGACAGCATTGCCTCCAAGGAGGCACTACTTGACAAGAAGCAAAGTTGCTGCCACCTCTGCCTTTGGCCAATCAGGGAAGTCATTAGAAATGCGTGGCCAACCTTCCAAAAGATCCTCCTCGGCTGACTCCAGGATCCAGGGCAGCACAGCTTCTACTCCCTCCTCCTTCCTTTGATATATTATGCACCTGTGGAATATTGGCCAAGGAATATGTCCTTATATCTATTTTGGGTTTTGCTAGTATTGTATTCTATTGTTGCCTTTATAGGCCTGACTTCTAGTTGTTGCAGTTTATATATTTCTGCTCATAGCTGTGTTGTATTACTCTTGCCTATTATCTTTGCTGGTTTGGGTTGCAGGTGCTCTTTGTGGCCCTACCCCTCTCTGTTTGGCTTCTTGTTCACCTTCCTCCAGCCTGGTTGAAGTCAGTTTTCCTCTGATGGTCCTGCCTGCTGGCTCTGCTCATATAGCTGGCTTATTGTCTCTGGTTTTTGGTTGCTAGATTTCTCTTGTATGGGCTTTGTGGGAGTCTGATCCCCTTGGCTATATTGCTCCTCCTAGGAAGCCTTTTCCCTTTTGGATGCTCTTCTTGGCTTGTGGTTGTGCTAGCTTAGCTCTAGGTTGGTTGTCCCTGCATGCAGCCTGGTTTGGGCTGCTTGTTAGTGGTTCCTGCTGTTTTGGTTATCTGCTAGTTCACTTGCTGTTGCGTTGGCTGCTGAACTAGCTTTGATGTTGTTGGTTGCTTTTGTTGTTGGTTGCTTTTGTTGTTGGTTTGATTTTGGGTTGCTCTGCTGCTCAGTGTTCTGGTTCCTGTTCTGCTTTCGCTGTGGAGCCTATTCCCCAAACCTTTTAGGATTCAGTTGTTAACTGATGTTAGGGTGGTTTGCTGGTTTGGTTTCTGCACATTATAGTGCTTTATAGTCGGTTTGCTTGTTCTGGGGAGGTTGTTCCCTAGCACAAGCCTTTTGTGGAGGTGGCTTAGATTATTTTTTGTTCAGCAAGATCTGCTTGCTTTGGTTTTCTTAAGGGCGTCTGTTCCCTTTTGTACATATGTACTGCTGGTTTCTAGGTTGTTAAGTTTTGATCTATAAATTCTTACATTTGATATAAAAAAAAAGATTGAGAGCTTGAACTTAATTGTGAGGAACCAATGATCGATACACTACGACCCGTCCACATATCCTCGACTGTAGTGTTTAAGATACCATAAACCTGATTTTTAATGGGTCCATTAGACAATCCAGCCTCCAACCACAAATCCAATCAAGTTTTGGATAGGTTGAATGTTCATCCTCATATCTCTCGTGCAATCAAATGTTATATGTTTCATGAAAAAAAAAACAATAACTTAAGAAAAAAGATTATTGAAATCCAACTTACCACGAACTTCTGGGCTCGGCTATCCACAAGTTATTGCACCCCTTTTTGACGCTCCTCATTTCACTTATGAGTTTCAACAAAAAAAACTTCATTGGTCTTGGATCACGTCCAAAAACCGTAGCCTGCAAAAGGAAGTTACTGCTAGTTAAACTTTTTTCATATAAAACAATGAATTTTTATTAAAAACAAAAATATATGTAATAAAACAGAATCTTACCATCTACTTCGCATGTGAAATGAACAAAATGGATTCGTTGGTGTGCGTGGTGATTGAACCATGAATCTACTTGTTTCAGTTCTCTACACCAGACTGAGACTGCTGCACAAAATGCTCATACTTCACGTGTTTGATATAAGTTTCTCACATCACCTTCGAGACATGTGGAGGTCTGAAATCCCTCAACACAACCACGTCTTCCTAACCTAAAAGACCTATTTTTTTTTTGTAAATTTCTTTAATTTATTTTACGCCTCATACCATAAATCACACAACTTATATGGTAAACTGAATTATCAGTTAATATAACAAAAAATAAAATTTGAACATTTAAAAAAAATAAGAAATTTTGAATTCAATCTTACCTAATGACATTGTGATTCCCTCACACCCTTCTAACAACAGCATTGTCAACTTGCTCCAAGTAAAATTTTGTCATTGCATGTCTTTTTAATAAAATAATTAGTTCATTAAAATTAAAAAATTGACCAAATTAAAATAATAATAATTTTTTTATTTATATACTAACCTTGAACTTTTTGAACCATACATTAATCATATAATTCTATTCAAGATTATTAGAAACATGAGTTTACTAAAACAAAAGCACTTCCATCTATAATTTCATTGTGGATGTTATCATGCGAGCATCCTCCACATTTGTATACCTGAAATTCTATTCATTCATTAAAATTAATTATTAAAAAATTATTCATTGTTGTTTATTTCTTAATCCTGGAGGAAAGTAAAACAAACTTACATGTTGTGATCGGGCTTCCACTAAGTAATGTATTTCGCAATATATATATGCTGCTCGAAATGGACACCCTTTCTACGAGGTGGCATCTCATTTGATGAGTCTACATCGAGAGAGGGTGTTTGTGCCTCAAGTGTCTGGCCATGGTCAGCACCTGGCAACTTATGGTCATCAAAAGCGTCGTTAAAAGAACCAATAATACTCTCATATTACTCACTAATGACCTTTTCTTCATCATTTAAACAAATTAAAGTATAAAAATAGAAATAACATTTTCAATATTTTATATTTTAAAAAAAACTCGGCAACACCTCTTATATACAGGAAACTACCTAAAATTTTATTACCTGCAAAATCAACCATGCAAACAACCCAACAAACATTTATATCCCTCATAAAAGGTTCACCAAGCTTTATGCAAATTGGCCATAATAAAGATACAATGAAAAGAACATGATCCAAAGTAGAAAGCAAGACAACATGAATAGATATCCAATATTTTCACATTATTCTTGCTTACAAAACAACTGAAACCTTAACACCAATTCAACTCAATATAGTAAATTCTCATTAACAATTCTAAAAATTTGCACAACACCATAACCAAACAAATCTTTCTCACTAACATAATTAAAACAATAATATTAACATAGTTGAGATAATTAACAACATCACATAAACCAAGATAAATCTATCAAACACAATTGGTAATTTTGTTTTTAAGTGTTAGTGGCAAGTTCCTAAAATTTTTTTTCAACTCTCTAGAACTTTTCGAGAAACTTAATTCATAGGTGATTCTGTCTAGAAGTCTTGGTGGCAAACAATTATAATTTTTATTCCATTGATGATTCCATATGTAATCATTAATGGCATGGTCCTATTGTTTTTCAATTCTCTAGAACTTTCAGATGGACTTGGTCTGTTAGTAACTCTATAGGTATTTTACAGACCATCGATAATCACATTGATGTAAAACAATTTTTTTTCTAGTGTTTTTGTATTCCCTATCTATCCAACCTGCAAATACAGTAAAATCACAATACAATAACACCATTTTTATTCAATAATATAATAATAAAATCACAACAATAAATATTATATTAGTGTTAACAATAGTTTAATATAAAAGGAACAACAAAAAAATTAACATTAAAATCAATTTCATTACACATTGATGTTTTACAAATTAATTAGAATTATCTTCTTATTCTTTAATTTCTTCAATTTCATCATTGTCGTGTCCATCATAATCTTCTTCTTTGAAGTGATGCTCATCAATATCATCTTCATCGACTTCTTTATATCCACTGATTTTCAATAATCATTTAACTCATCAACATCAACAAAAATATTCTTAGCTACACATAAACTTGAATTTTCTTCTAAGTCAATAGACTAAGTAACTCAATATGCATCAACTAACTCATAAATTTGAAAGAATTCATCTCTCGCGGTTGCTTCATCATTACCATCCTAAACAACTTAAACATGACCTATATGTTTAGTTTTCACTATGGATAATCAATCAACCTTAGAATGACTCTTTCTAAAGGAAGAAGTGTAGGTGTAATAAACTTATTGGCATTACTTGGTGAAAATAAAGACATCGTTGATATTGTGAAGTCTAGCTTTTTTATTAATTTCGACCAGAACATGATAGATATCTACTCTGATTCCTCTATTAGTGGTATCAAACCAATATTATTTGAAAAAAAAGACTTTATTTTGCTTGCTATGATATTATAGTTCAATCACTTTTTCTAACTTCCCATAATAATCAACTTCAAACTCATTAGAAGTTGATCTTTTAGCACAAACTTCATTATTATATGTCCTTCTATCCTGATCATACTCTTCAGTATGAAAGACATATTCATTGATGAAATACTCATCATAGCACTTGACATTTATTTTAAGACCCAAACATAGTAAATTCAAACTACCACTAGCATTTCCTTTCAATTGATAAACCTAGTATACAACAATTTACATTTAAAAAGAAATGTGTAATAAAATTAAGTATTACGAGAGATAAGAATTATTAAGTATTGCTTACATGTATACTGAATCACATGGAAAATTGTTCATCTTGTAATTGAAAAATTTAAGATCTAGTCATAAGTGAATTTTGAGATGGTAAAAATCGACGATGTTGCCTATGAGAAATTTCTCAATCTATCAGTTTGTAAGAGTATAAGAGAAAAATTATTTAAAATAACAATTTAATATTATACTTACTAAATAAAAGGTCTCAATTCATCGTAGTTAAATAACACATAATTATATGCATGTCTACATTTGATTTCTATCAAGTATTTTCCCCTCACTATATTGTTTTGTAAAGGTTATTTAGGATGAGAAAATATTGAGAAATTCTCACTCGAAAGCACTTTCCTACTATCATCATGTCTTGGAACGTGGTTGATTTTTGTTCTTAAATAAGGCTCAAAATAATACAAGATAAATATTGAGATCTCTTCAAAAATATAAGCCTCGCATATTGAAGCCTGCACATGCATCTTGTTTTTAACTTTTTTCTTGAGATTGAACATCCACATGAAATTAAATGAATGTTTTAAATTAAAAAAAAAAGACAACAAAAATGTAATTATGATGCATGTGTTATCCCTAACCTCTCGAATGGATACATCTATTTGTATTGGATAAGGCCTCTAACTTTTGCCTCAAACAGTAAATGTATAGGTAGATGCTTCATTAAGTTAAAGA
>Ga0325411_1004607_pt1 | contig 15420 bp, 4 predicted proteins | sample PopdelMetagenome_13_FD_206181 | JGI IMG/M metagenome (GOLD analysis project Ga0325411, IMG submission 206181) | Populus deltoides microbial communities from Bellville, Georgia, United States - Xylem-PdIQD-R4 | ecosystem: Host-associated > Plants > Phyllosphere > Stem > Wood/Secondary xylem... | reverse complement strand
CAGTTTACGGGGAGGAATTTGTTAGAATTATTGACTTGGTCGTTATTGATTTGGTCTACAACGTAATAACTGAATAATAGGCAGGAATTGTTGCTTAACCTGTCAAGTAAGCTAGTTTGTAGGAGGTGATCAGTTCAATTCTGTTTTGATTTGTTTTCCCTTGTATTTCGATTTTTCTGTTTTGTAAGGCTTTATAAAAGCCACAGCTATCTTTGCATTGTTCAATAATCAGAAGTATCAGTTTCCTTTACCTATGACCTTTAAGTTTGTAATACTCAAACTAGTAATTTTTGAGAAGTAAACTCAAGAACTGATTAGTTAAATTATATTTTTTAAAATTAATTATAGTTTTATTTAATAGTTGTGAATCTTTTGACATGATTCGACAAGTTTCACGACCTTCACTTTAAACTGACAGACTCCCCTCCTTGTAATAATTTAGAAGAAATTACTAAAGGAGTCGAAGAAGAGCCTTTAAAAAACTTTATAATAAAAGTTCATGAAATTAAGAAATTTATGAAAAACTTTCATTTTGGACACAGAGACCAAGGCATCAAACAAATTCCCTCGAAACTACAGAGTATAGTTTTTTCTTCCTTTTTTAAAAAATAAAGAGCAGGCAAGCCAAGATGATTTTAAAATTCCCGACAGAACACGTTACATCTCGTAGCATCCACGTACTTGAAAAAAAAAAAAAACACTCCCATTATATTTAAATTGGACTAAAACTTGAGACGCCTCCGTGAAAGAACCGTTTACTTTAAAGTAATTGCCATCGATCAAGGATTATGGCAACACACTTGAACTCAAATTTTGGTGAAAGTTAACAAGAGTGTTAGCACTTAATTAGCACTAAACTAATCTCTCGTGGGCTGCAAGAAGTATACTATAATGGCTCTCGAGATGTCATTCCTTGTGTATTCTTATGTTGCTCAATAAACAATTAATAATATTCTATTAGTTATTTTTTAAAGTTTGCATTAAAAAAATAGAAAAATACAACTAGAAAAAAAATTAATAAAAATATTTTAATGATTTTTCATGGGATATGATTTTTTTATTTATCTATTTATTTTAAAAAATAACTAGAATATATGTATCCATGTGTGTGTACTGTGATAGAGATCCAAACTAGATTCCAATGGCAGGCAACATGAGGCACTATCATTGCCTTTCAGCCTAGGCCGGCGCCGCTGGAGAAAGGGACCCCACCGCACTTTCTTTGATGGGTTCTAAATTCCCCGTAGCAGCCTTGGTTCACAAGGCTCGAACTTCATTCAAATTCTACTAAGGATTTCTTTTACGGGGTAGTATCAAAACTTTAGATTTGACCTTAAACACAAAAATTATAAATCCAAACCAAACTAATTAATTATGTTTGTGGGAATTAAGTGGGTTTTAAATAAAAAATTGGGTCTAGGTGTTTGTTCAAATTAAATTAGTGATATTAGTTCCTGGAGGTTAGACAAAATGCAAAACGAATGCAGGGTATTTGAATTTTTTTAATTAAATTCAATTGAAAATTCTTAATGAAATATTACGATTTAGAATTAATAACTGAATTCAAATCTCTAAAAATAATTAAAAATAAATAAATTAGAGGTTATCCCCTCTATTTTACTATATTGAAAAGGAGAAATTAATGTTAAAACTTATTTTTACAAAAATATACATTTATTCATTATTTTTTAGAGACCATTAGAAAATAAGATGAAAACATTGAGTGTAATATATGAAACAAAATGAATTAAATTATATTTGTTTAAATATATGAATTTAATTTTTTTTATCAACTAAATTAAAATTAAATAATACAATTAAATTCAGCTATAGTTAAGAATCGACTCCAAATTTGGAAAAAAAAAATCATCTCTCTAGTACAGAATGCATAGTGATTTGTAATTATCAAACCATTATAAAGCAGTGACCGAATGTTCTTTGTTTTTGAAATAAAAGGATTGGAGATTCTTAGGTTGACTCTTATATATTAAAGATCAAGTTTTTCTTGAAATTAAGTTTTAGACAAATCATCTAAATAATTGTTTGTTTACTCACACGCAAATCTCCAAGGATTAATCGTCTCTGGGAGTGGGTTCATAAACATCTTCGAAAAAAAGTTGTGCGGGGATTCTAAAGGTTATTTCTGTATGATAAGTAAAAAGTTATTTAGTTAGTGTTTAGTTACGATCTTGAGATAAAAAAAATATAGAAATAATAAAAATAAAAAAAATTAAATAGAAAATGAGTCCAATATAAAATTGTGTTTGATAATAATATACAAAATAAAATAATTTTTTTTATATTCTATTTAGTAACGGTGAACAAAAAAGAGTAAAATATAAAAAAGTTTATTTTACATATTGTTATTAAACTTACATATTTTTTTAAAAAATTAATTTTTATTTTTACTTTAGTTTATATTAAGAGTTGAAATTAATAATATTATAATAACTCTAGTTATAAAACCAGGACTAACTTGATAGGTTGATTTAGAGCCTAAACTGGTTTGAATTTAAGAAAAAACAAAAGAATGATTGACTCGATCTAACCCAGTTAAAAACTCGAGCCTTGCTCCAAATTGACATCGAATCAGGTTTTAAACTATTATAATAACTTTTTTTTTATTATTATGTTGACTCGAGTCAACTTGGCCCGTGACCCGAGCCTTGACTAGTTATTCGAGATTTGCTCCAGATTAACTCCGATTTGAATTTTAAAATTATAATAATAATTATTTTTATTTTTACATGTCTTAGTTGGATAAATTTAAAAATAGAGTTTTTTATAATGATATTTTAGAAATAAAAAAATAATAAATATTGTTTCTGGAGACATGTCTGCTCTGTACATATGTTTTGAAAGTATAGAAATTCACTCTAAAACTGTTTCAGAGATATATCTATTTTTATATCCCAGTTTCTTCAACTAAATATATTTTTGTTTGTATTATTTATATATTTTTTATTTTAGAACAGTATCTGAATATTTTTTTCTCCTCGGTAAAAAAATTTATTGCTACTGACGATTCGAACCTAAATTTAAAATTATAGTGAAAAGCGAGTTACACTGCACTGCAACCTTAAACAGTGTATTAAAGTTATTGTTTCCATGTTTGTTAAGCAATGAACCCGTGTATTGCTATCACATCCCATCCTTGCGTGTCTTAAACAGCATCTAGCTTGTTAGAAAATCATCTCTTTTCAAAAAATATGAATTCGTCATTCAAAAAATATTTATTTGAAATATAAATCTGTATAAACAATGTATTGCTGCTAATGAGATGTAATTCAACTAATATTGATGTTTCATCTCTTTTCAAAAAGTTTTGAATTTAAATCCTTATTTCCTAAGAATTATAAAAATAACAACATCAGGTGGTACATGGGATTTGAGAATTAAATCGCCACTAATTCACATGGCGGAGTGAAGGCGTGATGCAGACACCTCAACTGTCTGGAAGGTCAGTCAGTTACAGAAAATTACAACACACTGTCGACAGATCATTTCCCCCTTTCTGGGCGTTGACCTCCCAAGACGGACCTACGGCTTAGGCTCATATTGCACCACCCACTTGGTTGGTGGCTTGGTGCCTTGCTACTAGACTAGGGTTGGGCTGCCCTCAAGAAATAAAACCCAGCACCCCCTCCATCATTACGTGTGTGTGCTTGGTAATGAAGTATAAATGTTCTTACGAGAAAAATAATAATTAAAAAGACATTAAATCGATAATTCTGACATCCTTAAAATAAAAATATTTAAGAATTCTTCTCGACAAAAAGATACTTTCAAAAGCATTACCAAACGGAGGGGCGAGGGGGGGGTGCATCTGTAATTTGCTCTCCAACTGGATGGCCCAATAAAGAAAGGATAAGCACGTGGCCGAGTTTGTGTAAGAGTGGGCTCTGGTCCATATTGATGGACCTATTTGGGCTTGTTATTGTTTGTAGTGTTTAGTTCTTACTTTGAGCTTTGAGCCCTTTATTAATTGTTTTGCCCTAATGGTCGTGTGTGAGGGGAGGGTCAGCCATGGAAAACTTGTTTGATTTCCCTCTCTTCATTTTCACAGTCTACGCGGCCAACTTTAGCCAGCATGCTTCGTGACTTTACATATCCTCGAAATAAGCATGATTTAGCTCTTAATGTCAGCTAATTTAGCGCACGAAGCAAAACTAAAACACTACTTCTTTTAATGAATAGATAAAAATAAAAAGAAAATTGATGTGAACAGAGGTCACGAACCTGATCGATTCAAGTTATGTCTGTATTTTAAATCGTGTTTCGTTTATTTTCTAATGAAAAAAAATATATGTTTGATTCGAGGAAAGAAAATAAAAACATAAAATAAATATATATTTAAAACAATTTTAAAGTTATATTTTACCGTTTCAAAACATAAGATTCGAGAGGATATATTTTTCTATTTTTATTGTCTTTATTTTTATTATATTAAAACAATAACCAAACATTATTTGATAAGACTCTGTATATCACCGATCAACTAGTCAACAATAATAATTTTTTTTTAGAATGTATATGTTTTTTTTTTGTAAGAGTACATGTAGCACAACTAAAAATTATTAAATTAGCCCTTGGAAATAACAAAGAAAACTAAGTGCAAATACAAAAATAACCTTGAACCTAGGCTATAGAAAATCCACTCTCAAGAGCATGCAAGTCATCTTAATGTTCTTTGAAAATGAAAAGGATGAAAACAGCCATGAACATAAGCTTTAAGAGATTTGAATCTAAATGTGTAATGGTTATTTTACCGTATAAAAAAACTTAATTGCCCTTTTAGAATTCAACAATGACAAATGAACAGTTATGAAATAACCGAATTACCTCTAATAGCGTGTTTTTTTTTGGGTTTTTTAAGGGTAAAATGGGTATATTCCACCTCTATCCATTTCAGTAAAAAAAAAGAAGATTTTTAAATTATATTTATCTAAAAAAGAATATGTACCTTTCCTGGCAATGTTTATATATTTTTTTGTTGTTTTGTTTTTATTTTGGAGAAAGTTTAATTATATAGCAGAATTTCAAGAAGAAGCATGTATAAAACCCAAATTAAGTAGGCGCGTCAAATTAAACTGTAGAACAATATCAATTAGATATTTTTTAAAAATTATTTTTCATGTTAGTATATTAAAATAATCTAAAAATAAAAAAATAATATTAATTTTAAGTAAAAAAATAAAAAAATGTTAATGTTTTTCAAATTTTTTTTAAATACAAAAATAAATAGGATATTAAATACACTTGGTTTTATCAATGGTCAAAAGCATGCATATGTGGTTGGTAGGTGACCATCCGAGCTTGCAAAATAAAAAATAAAATAAGGAAAAAACACATTATGATCCTCTATATATATTATTTTTTACATGGGTAAGGACGGTGTTTTGATAAAAAAAAAATAAAAAAAAATTAAATTGGTGAGATATCTTGCTCTCTTTTGACTAGCCAAAATCGAATCACCCCTTGCTTGCTTATAATAAATTGCTCTTTTATTGCTCCTGCCCGGAAGTCACATCATTACTACATTTTAATCAATATTTAAACGAACAATTTCAATTAACATTTTCTACTAATGGTTGGTTTCCAGTAGTTGCCTATACGGGACACAATCTGCTGTCCCCTGTTTTCATTTAATATATACGTTAGTGTTTATTATTTTTTATTAAGATATTTTTTTTCTCAATGTCCTTGATATAATTAACATTGGTAAATTTAAAGAGTATTTGAGAGTATAATTATCATTATTTTTCAAGGTGGTTTTTGTTTTATAAATATATTAAAATAATATTTTTTTAAAAAAAATATTTTTATACCAGTAAATTAAAATGATCTAAAAAATATAAAATAATAGATTTTAAATAAAAATAAATTTCACAAACCTCCATTTGGGCCACATTTTCAAATAGTTTCTAAAATGTGCACATTGTTTTGGGTTTTAACATTAAGAAAAATAATTATTTACTCTACCTAGAAAAAAAGAAGAAGAGAAGGAATGAGTCAGCACAAAGGAAAGACCCGTGCAAATTCAAAGTCCTAGTGGACACGGTTGGAGGCGGTCAAAATTCACAAGTTAGCAGTGAAATTCCTCGTTAGTTCCCTGGAAGTCTGGAACTGGCCTCTTGTCTTTGACCAGTATAGACAAACCAATACGTGGTAGGCTACAAACGTAGGAGGTGTTAATTTTCGATTCGGAACCACCAATTTCATTGTATTCACAATCTGTTAAATACAAAGTAGCAAAACATGGTAAAAAATAACATAAAAAAGTGTCTTGGAGGCTTTAGCATTGTAGTTGTGAAGTTTTTACATGAAAAATTTATAATCCCGGTAATTAGATCTGAGCCAACTTAAGATATTTTGTCAAATCTGTGTTAGCTTTTCAAACTCATGACTCGAGTCATTAAATCTAAAGCGTCTAATATGGAAAAACTATAAATTTCAATTCTCAATCAATAAATATTGACGGATAAAATCTAAAAAAGTCAATTATACAAAATGATTAAAAAATAGCAATTAAAAAAATAATAATCAAAATTGAAAAACAAAACAAGTTTCTTTATTTGATTGATGGGTGAGATTAAAAAGAAAAATTAATTTAGTAAAAGGATAAAAAAAATGAAAAGAATGAATACCAAAATTGACATAAAAAAATAAAAAAATAAAATTTTAATTAAAAAGTAAAATTAAAAAGAATAATAACTTTTACGAAAGGGTCAATAAAAAAATAGATATAAAAAAATAAGAACCAAATTGAAAAACATAATACCATTAATTTAAATTGAATGGTGAAATTGAAAATCAATAAAACTTTTATAAAAAAAGCTAAGGAAAATATTAAAAATTAAAAGAATAAGGATCAAATTATACAATATCATATTTGATAATTTGGGATTGAATAGTGAAATTTAAAACAAATAAAACTTCTACAAGAAGGTCAAAAACAAAAATTAAAAATCAAAACAATAAAAATTGAAGTTTAAATACCAACAATAAAAAGAGTCAAGCTTAGTTTTTAGGGGAGGACAGAGAAAAGAAGAGGAAAAAAAAAAGAAATGCTTGCTGGTGACAAATCGGGCCATCAACGCTAACACGCGACTAAGAGAACATGATAAATTTTCCTACTACATAGTGAAAGGATAATTTTGAATGCAGAGAAGTGCTGCTCACGCTGCCCGAAGTGCACAAGTGCCTCCCATATGCCTCCAGGGGTCGTATACGTACGCCCATCTTTTTTGTTTTATTTTTTTATCTAGACAAATATAAATTTGCCTTGAACAAATTTTATAATTAAAAAAAGAACTCATTGTGAAAAGCTGAAAAAACCTAATGACCTCAAGTTTTTTTTATTATTTTAATGGTATTTTTGGTGGTCTTACTATGCATTTTAATTTTTTTAATTGATAAAATACTAAATTGTCCCTAAGTTTAAATTATTATAACAAAAAAACCATTGTGAAAATATGAAAAATACCTCTTGATACTATTTATTTTTACTTTCAAAAATATTTTGGTCATTTCACCGTGCAATCAAGATGAGAAACTATTTATTTATCCACACTCTATTTAATGTTGACATATAAACTTTACAAAAAGACTTTAATGCCCTCACAAACCATTGCTAATGTTATTGGATAAAGGGACAAAATCACCAAAACACTATTCCAGTTAATAACATTCTTGAGTTAACATCTATGGTGTTTTTGCAAGTACTTGTGGCTTCTTTTAATATCTTGCATTTTTGTTCTAGTGAATTATATTTTTTTAGTCAACTTTTATGGTGTTTTTTCCAGTTTTTTATAGCTTCTTTTAATAACATAACATTTATGTTATTATGTATAATACAATTTCACATGTTCAAATTTAAGGAAATTAGTAATATTAACATTTTTCTTTATTCTAGTGATTAAGGTATTTTGAACTTAGTTTTTCATGTATCAATATTAAGTACGTCTCTTATATAAATTAAGATAAATCATTTATATTATTTTTTTATTATATTTGAATTTGAGATGCTAATATTGATATATAAGTTATTTGAACTTTAGCCCTTGCATGCTTTGTATAATTTATTTCCATAGACAACAAATTAAAAAGTATATTGTAGAAAATAAATTGTATTTAAAGGACTAATTTCCCACCCATCTTATGTCCTATATATTCTCCTTTATATGAAAACCCTTCTTGCTTTGACCCAAATGGATCATCAAAAATAGATTAAAAATAATATTTGACTTACCAAAAAAATAAATAAATTTGTGGAGCATTAAGTGGATGATTAGTAATGTGGCTGCGGGTGAGGTTTACCCGCAGCCACACTTATCAGTGTCTGGTAAAGCAAATAAAAAAGTGATTTTGTTTGGTAGGACCCACCAACTTTCAATGTCGTGCCATAAGATTTGGAGAACTGCTTCTCGTGGGTATTTTTAATGAACAGTGGAGCATGATCGCATTGTTCATGTGGATAATTTTTTTAAAAAAAACCAGTGCGAAAAGTTTAGTTTTTCCCCCCCTGAAAAACCACTGTAGTTAATTGATTTCACTTGCATTGTTCACGTGAACGTGAACAATATTTTTTTTGTTTTTTTAAAAAATTAGTTTAAAGTGAATTACATTTACTCGTGCTGTAATCTCAATTTTATTCCTGATAATATTTTATCTAATTCTACTACACACTCAAAAAATCATGGAAACTGTAGTTCCTGTCGAATGATTTTTGTATGTAATGAAATTGTAATTTTTTTTTTAAAATTATGTTTTACTCGAAAAACTAGTATTTAATATTATTTAATGACACTACATAAATTAGAAAGATATCGCATGATGACGTAGTATTTGTGGAATTTGATGGCAATTCCAATTATGTTCTTGCCGGGTCCGACCCAGTTAAAAAAAATTCAGTTTTTGTTATTGTGTGCTTAAGAAATCAAGGAAAATATACTTTTTGTTGGATAGATTTCGTATGTGATGACATTGCACATAGTTTAATGGAATAATAAAAAATATTTGATATCAATATTATTTATTTCTTAATATAATAACAGTAGTTAAATCTATAATATTTAAATTAAAAATTATTAATATTAATATATATATATATATATTTTAATTATTTTATAACTTTAATTTAAAAAGTATTTTTTTAACTAAACATATTAAATTACTTTTTATTCAATTTTAATTTCAACCACAATTTTAACTAAACACTTATTTTTTCAAATCAATTTCAACTAAAAATATCTTTCATCAAATAATTTTTTTCAAATTATAATCGCAACAATATCAAACAACTTTAAATGTAAGGTGAGAATAGTGAAGCCGGTGTACAAAGAAAACGACACGGTAACCTCAAACGACTACTAAATTACCAGTCAAACAAAAGTAAACTGCACTACAGTTCTTAAAGCTAATTAATACTAGCTAGACACAAAAAAAAATAAAAAATGCAGAGAGAGGGAGAGAGTTACAATCAGAAAATTCAGATTTCAGACAAAATCAAAAGCAACGTTTTACCCTTTGGATCTTCTCTCTTCCTTTCCTTTTTCCTTCTTCGTATCGACGCTGAAATCTAACAATTTAACTCAATATTTATATACTATTCTTTGTCTCCTAACTGGAAACTTCTGTTTGATTTCTGGGGTTTTGACCGAATTTCACTTCTGGCCTCAGGTGTGTAAATCTCTGTATTACTTATTTTCCTCATTGTTTTTATTGCAAGCAATTTGTTCGTTTTGTTTTTGTTGTTTTGATTTGTTTTGGTCAAATGTTAAGTCTTTTGACGTTGAATGAAAAAAAAAAGGTTTTCTTGTTTTTAGATTGGACGGAATTGAATTGTCTGTTACAAGATCTGGGGTAGCTGTTTTTTTTTTTTTAGAGATTATGAATATTGATTGTTGTTTGATTTTGTGTTGTGGGTTTTGAATTTTTGATTTGACGATTCAGGATTTAATGGATTCACAGTGAAATAATGATAAAAATGGGGAATTTCAGCGAAGAGGAAGAGCAAGAACCAAGCTTTTTCGATACCCGTGAGGAGATATCTTCTGTTTCTGATTGGAGTTCAGATTGTGGGGATTGTAGTCCTAGTGTTTTTAATAGTTTCTCATATGATGATTGGACTCGGAATCCAGGAAGTGTTCAAGATCGGCGGCGGAGGTTCTTAAAGTGGATGGGTTTAAGTTTGGATCGAAATGATGGTTTTGAAGAGAAGTTTGGTGATGATTTCAAGAACGAAATCCAATGGGTTGGTGTTGACAGGACGGAGGATAATAGTGGGGCAGTGTTAAGGACATCGAGTATAGAAGATGACTTTTTGTCAACTCAGTCTTCTATGTCTTCCGAGTCAAATGAAGTTTGGCGACAATCATTTGAAAATGGTACGCTGGATGGGAATATTGTGTATAGAATTAAAAATTTGGATGATGGAACTGAGTTTCTGGTGGATGAACTGGATGGGGATGGAATGCTTAGTAGACTGCATGAAGTGGGATCCAATCAATCTCTTAGTTTTGAAGAATTTCGGAGAACACTCGGCACATCTCCTTTCCTTGAACGATTTTTTAAGAAATATGTTAATGATGGAAGGGATATGGTAGAAGCAAAAAGGAAAGCTAAAAGGAGTTGGCTGAAGAAACTGGGCTTGAAGGGAAGGATTATTGATAGACAAGGGACAGCTGCCTCGAAGCCTTGTGATCTTGAATCAACCACAGGAGCAAAGATGCATAGAGTTAAAGTTCATCCATCCAAAAAGCACACCAAAGAATTGTCTTCTCTCTTTACTGGACAAGAATTTCTGGCTCATAAGGGATCAATTTTGACAATGAAATTCAGTCTTGATGGACAATACCTGGCAAGTGGTGGTGAAGATGGTGTTGTGCGCGTGTGGAAGGTGATTGAGGATGACAGATCCAACCAATTTGACATCTCAGCCACCGATCCCTCGTGTCTATATTTCACAATGAATCATCTTTCTGAACTAGCTTCTCTTGATGTGGATAAGAAGGTAATTGATAAAACGAAGAGACTTGGTTCATCAGACTCCACATGTGTTGTTGTGCCACCAAAGGTGTTCAGGGTATTGGAGAAGCCTCTGCATGAGTTTCAAGGACATAACTGCGAGGTTTTGGATCTCTCGTGGTCTAAGAAAAGGGTTGGTATCATTAGTTTTCTAGAATTCAGAGATATTATACCCGTCCATAGAATAGCTGCGCCTTGAACTTGCATTTATTGAATTGGTGAAGTCTAATTAGCTTTCACCTTCTTTATATTTTCTTGCAGTTTCTATTGTCCTCTTCTATTGATAAGACTGTTCGCCTTTGGCAAGTGGGTTGCGACAGATGCCTGAGAGTTTTTTCTCATAATAATTATGGTGTGCCTCCTGCTGCTTGTTTTAATTTTATTTTAACACGAGTACCATGATCAATGATTTGGTCACATTGAGTTGTTTTATTTCTGAATGATCTCAATTGTTTCTACCATTTTGTTTTTAGTTGTTCACTGATAGTTGTCACTGTTATTACTGTTGCAGTGACTTCTGTTGATTTCAATCCTGTGGATGACAATTATTTCATCAGTGGCTCAATAGATGGTAAAGTTCGCATCTGGGAAGTTCTTGGCTGTCGGGTTGTTGATTATACTGATATACGAGAGATAGTTACTGCTGCGTGTTATCGTCCTGGTGGAAAGGTTGCTGAACTTTTTGCTATTAGCTCCTGCAAAATAACTGAGATATTCAAAATGAGTTAATGTTTAAACATTCTCGTTACTTAATAATGCAGGGAGGACTGGTTGGCACAATGACTGGAAACTGCCTCTTTTATGATATAGTAGGTATGCATTTCTTCAAGCTTAAGCAAAACATCTTAGTTATATTCCAGAAAGCTAGTCCACTGGGAATCTAAAGCAGGTCTGCATGATGCTAATCAATACTATGCTTCTTGTTTTGGGGTTTTGAGGGGCCCTGACACTCTTCTATTATGCTAATGAAGATGATTTGTTGACAAAAGCATTGGGTTGTTCAATATTCACTGATTTTTCTATTCAAGTTTCTTAGGATTTTATAACATTGCTTTTATTGCAGTCTTGTTCTGAATCACACACCACCAATTTTCTTAGTTCTCTGATTTTCTAAGGTGATTTGTTAAATTCCTTAGGTGATGGGTGAATTTATATTTGTATATTCTCTGAACCATAAATAATCCAATCAATTTCCCATTTTTATACAGTAGTTCATGTTGTATGCTGAAAAGAGCTGCCAGGCTGACCACCAAATGATCTTGGTTTTATGATGCAGATAATCGACTGCAACTGGATGCTCAAATATGCTTACAGGGCAAAAAGAAGCTACCTGGCAGGAGGATAACTGGCTTCGAGGTGGTTTACTTTTGCCCTCTTTTTTGTTGACAACTTGCTTCATTCTTGATATTCTGCTGGACAGAGACTCATTTATCTATAATTTTACTCTCCAGTTCTCTCCAAGCGACCCAAGCAAACTTCTTGTCACTTCTGCTGATTCACTAGTCCGAGTTATATGCGGCCTGGATGTCATTTGCAAATTTAGGGGTTGGTTTCGTTTCCTCTATATTAAACCTTCTCTTCCTCTTTATATGGTCCTCTATGGTGCCTTAAACACTGCCACTTTGGATGATCTTGCAAGTTTCCTCTATATTAATCCTTCTCTTCCTCTTTATATGGTCTTCTATGGTGCTTCAAAAACAGTGCCAGTTTGGATGATCTTGCAAGTGAGATCGTCAATTTTGTGTGTCCAACCTTTCAATATTATAGCTTGATGGAATAGCATATGTTCTAGCGTTGGATTTTTCATTAGTTTGACAGTTAACTTGTTTTCCCTTTCAGCTTCGAGCCTTCGGTTTGCAGCAAACCAGATTTCTGCGTCTTTTACCTTAGATGGAAAACATATTATCTCAACAAGTGAAGATTCTAACGTCTACATCTGGAACTATACCAGCCAGGAAAGGACTTCTCGAACAAAGAACATTCAGTCTTGTGAGAGTTTCATGTCTCAAAATGCATCTGTTGCTATACCTTGGCGTGGTATTGAAACTGTTCCTGAAACGCTTTCATCCCCTGAAACTAGCGGGGATGTTAATAGTTTCAGAAGTGATCGTAGTTGTCCGAAATTTTGTGGAGAGATAGAGCAGAAAAGGCTTTCCTCTTCTCCATCAGTCTGTTTCTCTCTTGCCCGTGGATTTCTGTTGGAGTCTTTGACAAGGGGATCTGCGACTTGGCCTGAGGAGAAACTTCCCAGCTCAAGTCAGAAGGCAGCCTCATCTCCAAAATCTAGACCCGAGTTCAAGTATTTGAAGAATGCTTGTCAGAATATGTTAAGTTCTCACATGTGGGGTCTTGTTATTGTAACTGCAGGCTGGGACGGACGGATTAGAACATACCTCAATCATGGTTTACCTCTTCGACTGTGAGAAAAATTAACCATGTGGGGCTTAATTTTCTTACTTAAAGGATACAACAGGGTTATCTTCATGGTGCAGGGGTGATGAATATACCACAGATGAGAAAAAGGGCAAGGCCTTGTGGACTCTTCATAGTTCATTTTGTATATAGTTTAATTAATGAGGCCATTCACGATGGCCATACCATACTTGTATAGCCCTCTTGGCAACAAATTGCCGGGGCTTACTTTTGAAATTGTATACATGCTAACTATACACGACTCATTGATTTGTTACAGTCAAGATTGAAATAGAAGCTCATGGGCCAACTGGCCCGTTTTGTGTATTTGATTGATGTAAAAAAAAAACTGGGCAGTGAGCGATCGTGATTCGTGAAAGCTGCGTATCAATGGGAAACAACGGACAACGTGGTGTTGTCCAAAGGTTGTTCCTGTTCGTGGTCCTAGTTCTCTCGTACTAGGTTGGCTTTTTTCACCAGATGTTATTCCACGTTTTATTTTGAGTGCTTTCTTATTTTGTCTTTATCTTTGCCATTTCCCATGTGAGCTATTTTCTGGTCATGATTGTTCTGAGAGTAAAGAAGATCGGTTGATAAAAAACACAAACCATCAACATCATAATAATTTCTTATTTAACTTTACAGTGATTAACATAATTCACAAACAAAAAATTTTTCATGCATTTTTTAAAGTATGAGACTATCCCTAAAACGTAAATTATGACAAAGCAAAACAATGGATTCCATTCACCTATGACACCCTATGGAAAAATAATTCCAACCATTTATTCTTGTCGCAATGAAATTAAGCATTGGGTTATTTATAGTTAGTTTTTCCTCGAACAATTAATTAATTAATGAATCTAAATTATTAAAAAAAATCTATATCAACTTAAGAACTTAAATTATTTGATAAAACCTCATTAATAATTTTATACTAACGCCTTAACACAACCCCCATTAATGATTTTTATGTAGAAATTAATTTTTAATTAAAATAAATGAGGTGGTAAAATCTGAAGACTCTAATGTCATTTTAAACTTAAATTATTAGATGAAACTTCTTTAATAATTATATATATATATTTTTAAAGGGAAACTATGTTTTATTTTTCTTTCTGAGTCTTAATATACTTATACTAAAATGAGTCCATGTGCAAAATATTTTATTTATAACAATTTTTTTTTGAATTTAAATTTAGAGCTTTATGATAAAATGTAAATTCACTTACCATTCTAACCTCTAATAAATTTATAACCAAACTATTATAGTTTGGGAGATACATAAAGCGTTTTTTCTTTGGAGTATGTCCATAGTTTGGGAGTTTTCAAAATAAATTAAAAAAATGTTTTATTTTCAGTGGGGTATTCTTCTTTTTTATTTAGTTTAACGTGGGTGTCCGGACCAGCTTGCGCACACCTCGAATAATCCCGCGGGCCCTGAAATTGACGACCATGTAAGCCTCCAGTGGCCATCATATAAGTAACCACAGGGCTTGAACTCGAGACTATAAAAAAAACAAACCTTTTAATCCCAAACTTTTATCACTGCACCAGCACCTAGATGATTCAATGGAGTATTCTTTGATTACCCATAATGTTAACCAAGCCTATCCTCTTTTGTAAGACTTGGATTCTTTAAGCCCACTAACCTCCATATCTAATAGTCTAACAGGATTAAATAAATAATAATAAAAAAGGATGAGAATTAATAATGAATCAAATACATTCGTTTAAACGTTTAAAGATGAAATTTGATTCGATCAAATTTTGAGAAGCTGACCAGCTTTTGCAGGAATATTACAAATGTCGGTCCCTTACCTCTAACAATAATGGTTATGTATTATTATTATCAATTTCTGACCACACAAAAAAATCAATAAAAAAAAATTAATTCAAAATACAACAAGAAGATATACGTGAAGAAAGTCTAAAAAATTACCAAGTTGATAATGAAGAATCAAAATAACAAGCAGAAAA
>Ga0325411_1004605_pt1 | contig 15422 bp, 3 predicted proteins | sample PopdelMetagenome_13_FD_206181 | JGI IMG/M metagenome (GOLD analysis project Ga0325411, IMG submission 206181) | Populus deltoides microbial communities from Bellville, Georgia, United States - Xylem-PdIQD-R4 | ecosystem: Host-associated > Plants > Phyllosphere > Stem > Wood/Secondary xylem... | reverse complement strand
GATTATTATCTCACACGAGTTTGTAGTGGAAATAATTTGCAGGAAATCGTTCGGTTGAGGAGCAGCGTCAATGCTTCATATTATTAAATCATATACTTGTAGGCATTTATATTCCAATATATATATAAAATCATAGTCCAAAAGGACAAAAACCATAGAGAAAAAAAATATAGTGATATAATGTATTAAGCTAGCCTCATATGTAAGATAAGTTATCAAGATAACAAAAACCACAGAGAAAAAAAATATATTAATATAATGTATTAAGCCTCATATGTAAGATAAGTTGTCAAGATATTATAAAATTCTACAAAATTCATACGAGTGTTAATTGTTTATGTGTCCTCAAGGGGCGTAGCGTGATAACAAAGGGTTTGAGATCGTCTCGAGTTCGAGTCAGGATGTGCGCATCTTATAAAAACCTGGGACAGCCGAGATTTTACTCGCTCACCTGAGCCCATAAAGTATTCTTTTTAAAAGTGAGGTTTCCTCGAATCCAAAAAAGAAAAGTTAATTGTTTTTGTAATAAATTAATTAATATATCATATCATTTATAAACACAATATATGACATACAAGATTAGTTTACCAAGAAACCTACAAAAAAAACTTATACTTTTCAAACGTGTATAACTTGTTAAAAACAATCATAAATTTATATATAATTATTGGATTGAACGACATACAAGATTGCACTCAAATTTTATTAGATAATTTTACAAACCAAGTTCAATAGGAGTAGCTCATTTTAATCAGACAAAGTTTAGAAAACTCTAAAATTAGACTCAAAAAATATTTTTTTGCTATTTTGATTGTTTTTCAACTTAATTTCAGATTTTAATTACTTTTCTTTGAATTTCCTTAATTTGGTTATATTAGTTTTTAACATCTATATAAATTATTAGTATGTTATTTTTATCATTTGAATTGCAAACTTTTCAGAAGATATTAGAGTTTTTGTTTATTTATTTCTTTACAGCTTCGGGCTCTAACATTAAAACTTAAAAATAATTTTTATTCACGTTATATGCCACTTCAATTTAAGTTAACACTTGTGTGTTTTCCACCCTCTTTAGTTTATGCGTGTGACTTCCCAAAGCTCAAATATATTTTATTTTTTGTTTATGTTTTTGTAATTGTTTAGAATTGTAATAGTGGAAATGATTTAAGTATTTTTTATTTCAAAATATATTAAAATAATTTTTTTTTATTTTTTTTAAAAATTAACAACATCACATTAAAATAATTAAAAATTAAAAAAAATATTTTAAACAAAAATAAATTTAAAAATCACGATTTAGAGCCCGTTTGGCTCTGCGGCTGCGTTTTTTTTAAAACACAATTGCAGCCGTTTGGTTACAAAAAATTGTGGTATGCTGTTCACTGGGTCCCATCTTTTTTCTGCGTTGGAAACGCAGTATTTGCAAAGCAAGAATTGCTTGCTTTTTTTGTATTGTTCACGTAATTGCACTGTTCAATGAACAGTGCAATTAACATGAACAGTGCAAAATGATGCACTGTTCATGTTAAAAATAGTGAACAGTGCAATTCTCTTGCGCTGTTCACTTGCACTGTGGTTTTTTTTTTAGTATGTTAAGTTTTTTTTTGTTAATTTTTTTAAAAAAACTAGTTTAGCGTGAATTTTATACATGATAATATTTTATCTAATTTTATTACACGCTAAAAAATTATGGAAACTGTAGTTATTATTAGATAAATTTTGTATGTAATGGAATTGTAGATAGTTTAATAAAACAATAAATTTTTTTTATATAAAGTATGATTTATTTCATAATGTTACCACAATAGTTAAATCCACAATATTTAAATTAAAAACCATCAATATTAATTTATATTTTTTAAAATTATTTTATAACCTCAATTTCAAAAACATTCTTAACCAAATACATTAAACTACTTTTTCTTCAACCTCAATTTCAACTACAGTTTTAACCAAACACCTATTTTTTCAAATTAACCACAACTAAAATTACTTTTTATAAACCAACTTTTTTTAAACAGCAACCACAATATCAGAATCTTTTCTCTTGTACTTGACATGTCATCATCAAAGCTGAGTAGGATTCCCGACATCTTATTCTTTCCTTCTTTATTATTTATTATTTATTTTTTTTTCTCTCCTGCTTTGGTTATTGGGCCTACATATTCTTCTTCTTTCTTCTGTCATTGGGTCCCTTAATTTTTATGCACAGTAAATTTTATTTTCATTATTATAATTATTTCATCAATTAAACATATTTTTATTTAAATTAGGCAAAAATTAACTATTTTTTTAGTATTCATATTCAAAAATAAATATTAACTTTATTTTAAAAAATTACAGAAAAAATTATCATAATAATAAAATTAAAGTTAATTAAATAAAAAATTCTAGACACAAAATGAAGAAATGAGGTAGTGAAAAAGAATGAAAAATTATTTTTTCACCTGCAAGTGTGTGTAACCAGCAGGTGTGTGTGTGACTCGCTAGAAGCTATAGGGGTGGCTTTTCTTGGTGTCTCTGAATTCAGTTCATTGTGATCGGAGCTGCGATGTATTCCCAACATCTCATTCTTTCCTCTTTTTTTTGTTTTCTCTCTTCAATTTTTGTTATTGTGTCATCCTATTCTTCTTCTTTCTTCTCTCATTTGGTCCCTCAATATTTATATTTAATTAATATTAGTTTCATTATTATGATTTTTTCATCAAATAAAATTATTTCTATTTAAGTTGGGCAAAAAACAACTCTTTTTTTCAGCATTCTCATTTGAAAATAAATATTACCATCAATTTTTTTCTTGCAGAAACAAAAAAAAATGAAATGATTATAATAATAGAACTAAAGTTAACTAAATAAAAAAAATTGAGGGACTAAATAAAGAAATTAGCTAGCAAAAAAGAAATAAATAATATTTCTTATATGTTTGGCCTTGTGTAATATTTTTTTTAGAAGGTAATTTTATTCGATCAGTTTCATTTGTATTTATCTTTTACATCACAAGTTTTTTATGATGTAAATATATTTTTTATTGATTTAAATAAATAAATTCGATGAATATAATCAAGTAAATGTCTTATTTTATGTAATTGAATATATTAATTTATATTTATATATTAATTTTTTTAATTATTATTATCGATTTGTTTTCGTTTATTTACATTATAAATAAATAACTAGTTTATGATATTTTTAGCCTGTTTAGTTGTGCGTTTCAACCTGTGTTTCGCCAAATTTTGAATTTTTTTGGCTAAAATTGAGTGCGGTTTATACTTTTTGGATCGTTTTGATGTGCTGATGTTAAAAATAATTTTTAAAAAATAAAAAAATATCATTAATATATATTTCGACATAAAAAACTATTTAAAAAGTAACCGTTATCATACTATCAAACACACTTTTCATGTGCTTATCATCCCACCGTATAAATAGACAATAAACAAAAGATAGCAGAAAAGAAAATGACACAAAGGACCAGTGATGGGACTCAAAAGCATCAGAGATGTGGACAGATCAAGGGAAAAACAAATTCTTAATTAGCAAACGAAAAATGAATTTAATAATATAGTCCTAAGGGCTAAAAATAAATTCTAGGAGCGTTATTAATAAAGAAAAAGAAACTCCGTAAATTTGTGTTTAGTAATTCATGATATTTTTTTAAAATAATTTTTATTTAAAAATATATTAAAATAATTTTTTTAGATTTTTTAAATTTTTAATATTAGCAAATAAAAACCATGAAAAAATACTAAAAAAATCAATTTAATATTTTTAAGTCAAATTCAATTTCAACTGCAATGTAAAATAACAATTAACTTGTATATTTTAATAGTGTTTAATACTGTGATAGTAGTTATTTTTTAAAATAATTTTTATTTAATAATATATTAAAATAATATTTTTTAAAAATATTTAAAATTTATTTTTAATATTAATTGATTAAAATAATCTAAAATTAAAAAAATATATATTAAAAAAAAGGGGCTGGGCCTGGGACACCGCGTTATCAAATAGCTTCGAAGAGAAGAGGGAACATTGAAAACGTGACAGTGAGGTTCTGTCCTTGGATTTCTATTGGCAATAATTTCAAACTTTAATAAGAAGAAATATATGTTTCTCCAAAACAATTATGAGATAAAGAAAAAGATACTAAAATAAACTTGAAAGTATGAGTGATTATCCAAAACAATTAAGAGATAAAAAAGACAAGAAGATAGAAGGATAATGAATAAGATGGGTAAATATATATGTAAAGAAAAAGCCATTAATAAATTATCTGGGATTGCGATAATGGTGATTGTTTAAAATATTTTTGGTTTAAAAATATATTAAAATAATTTTTTTATATTTTTTAAAAGTTATTTTTAATATCAGCACATCAAAACATCTGAAAACAGAAAAAAATTATTTTAAATAATTTCTTTAAATATTTTGAAAACACTTTTATAATTAAAGAACACAAATAAAAAAAAATCAGGAGACCAAAATAATCATAAGAAAAAACAGAGGAAAAAGATAAAAATATAGAAGAGATAAAAGAAAGAACAGGAAAAAAAAAAAAACAAAGAGAGAGAGAGAAAAAAAACATGTCTCCCACTTCCAAAAAGAAAACCTTGAAGTTACTGGCTACCTCTATCGCTCTCCACTTATCTCCTTCACCACTGTCAATCACAAATCTCCAAGCCACCGAACAACCACTCATTCTCCACCGCAACCAGATCTGCAACTTGACTCATAAAAATCCAGCCCTCTTACAACCAGAAGGTCTTTTATTTATCAGGAATAAACTAGAATATGTTATGATTTATTTTATGCGCATTGTGATATTATTTGAAGTGTTGGGGTTAACCTAGTTGCGTGATATATAATCTCGTGGGTGAACTTGTCAAGAAATAATTTCTTTAGTAATCAATACTCCAGGTTGAAAAAACATGTTACAAAAGGTGTAATGCTTTGATTTTTCTATGGACTTAGTTCGATTTTTTTTTGTTTGTGTATATTAATTTTCAGTCCCGTGCATGGATGAATGGAGGTGCAAGTTTTATATTGGATTTCAACAAATTTTCACAAATAAAAGAGTAGGATTATTTTCATATAAACAAATTTTGTTTTTTATTTTCTTTTAATCAAGAGTACGTAAACCCGATGATAGTATAATTCTTAAACGAGTTATGTTAACGGAAGTTATTTTTTTTAATTATATATATATATATATCATTTTCATTTAATCATGTTGAATATATATATATTCTAAAAATAAGAATTACATCATGTTGTTAGATTTAATTAGATCTCAAATAATTGATTTTAGGTTAATAATTATTTATCTAAGTATGCATATATGATAGTACTTTTATAATTAAAAACAAGTGTGAAACAGCTTAACTAGGTATGTGTAAGTGTAAGTGATTGTCATCTTCTCTGTCATATAACCAATCTTTCATCTAGTATATTTGAAAAATCAATTATATTTTCTGAATTGTCATAAAATTAGGTGACTAATTTTCTTTTTCTTCCTTTTAATTTTATCCTATCAACTATATCATCTAGCCAAAATATTTCAATTGATCATAAAACTAGATAACTAATTCCTTTTCTTTTTCTTTTTAATTTTATCCTATCAATCATAATCAAATCGTCAAAATATTTCAATTGAGAGGTCTAGGGTAATTGGATTTTCAATAAATAAATATTGATTATTTGAGTGCTAAATATCTATATTTTAATAAAATAGTACATGGATGCTCATGTAGTGATGTTAATTAAAACTCAACCGTTAAATGTCACTTGAGTTGCTAACGGATTAAGGTTATAAAAGGATCGCCGAAGCTAGACCTTTTAGCAACATTTCTTGGTCAAAGACAAATAATGTCAACCTAACTTTTGACCACTGCTTGAATATGTTTGGATCTAACAAATTCTGTCTGAAACTTTGGATACAGTATAGATGGTTAATTAATTTATTAGGTTCAGTTTCTTTCTTCTTCTTGTTGCTGTTGTTGTTTTTTTCTTTAGGATGCAGTTTCTTACATATGCTTTATTTTTATTCGCATGGAATATTCGGGTCAGCTTGAGAACAACTTGATTAATCTCTATAAGTTTTAAAGGTAATGATCAGATAAGTTTTCAGGAGCCATTAATACTAGCAATCTTAAGGTTCGAACCTAAAATTATATAAAAAATAACTTTTTGATTGAAATTTTTTATCATTAAGTCTATTCTCCTAAGATGAGTTTTTTTTTTAATCTTTTTGGTGATTTAATAAATGCTTGGATTGTAGAGAAAGAAACGGGGAAACAGCATTGCCCTGTATTATTTTTAGATGAATTTTACTTTATTCTGACAGGAATCAGGAAATAAATTTATTGTCATATTTAAGAAGTTATAATTACAATTTTATTAGTATTTAGCTTCTTCTTTTTTCTCGAATGTATATAATTACAAGTTTTTTTCCATATTCTACGTTTTTTACCTCACACCTTTTGGTTTTCGAAATTATTAATTTACGACTGTTAATTTTTTAATTATTATTTTGATTAAAAAAAAAAACCCTTAAACAACGCAATTTCATTTGGTTTTTTTTTTTTTTTCAGAAGAAGAAAAATCAAAACCCACTAACAACTCAGGTTTTGGATTAGATGAGGCTAGATTAGATCTTATATCTATGCTTGAGAAGGCTTCATAGCAGTCCATGGACTGACTCGGGAGCTTTTCTAAACTTCCACTAGATCCATTCAATACTTGATAAAATTGAATTCCTTGTCTCTCCTACTAGCTGATTTGGTCTCTACATGAACTCCAACACCTCCGCTTGGAGTAGCTTCTTGGAGCTGTAGTTTTTGATATGCATGGCTGGGCTTATAGTTGTAAGAAATTGTTTCTGATATTTGCTAAGGACAATGTTATATTCTTTTAGTCAAAATTAATTTTCCATGTCATATTATTAGAATGACATGTGTCGAACCTGACGTCGCGGCGGCCTTAAAAATAATCTCTCGATTATGAAAAAATAACAGATTTCTGGCATCTTGTTCTTTTAGAAAAAAAATATCTTGTCTAAGGAGTTGCCACCTAGTATTACAGTCACTAGGAACCCTAACTAGTCATCAAAGATTCTATGGCTCGGGATTGGTTACGTAAAAGGAAAGATATTATCACCCCTTAAACATTCTGCCTGAGGCAGAATGCATTGCTAGTTTTGCTTTAAATTTCTAAATGTTTATTAGTTTATGCTATGATAATTTGTTTATAATATTCTTGACTTTGGCACCAGTGAATATTCGAGCTCGAATAATTCCAACTCTGTCATTGGTAAAAATTCGTAGCTATGAAAAAAATTAGATCAATATTTTTTATTCCCTACTCTAGCGTCAGTGAATAAATAAATAAAAATAAATTTATTTTTACGCATGCACATATTTTTTTTATTTTTCTAGCTAAATAAAATAAAATACAACGAATAAAAATAATATAAATTTAAACCGGTATTTTTAATCCTGACTTTGGCGTCAGTGAATAAACCAATAAATTTGCATTATTTTTATTCATGCATACACATTTTTTATTTTTCTGTTTTATTTTTTATTTTTTATGGGCTGGGCCCAGCTCAGCCCATATGGGCTGGGCTAGACCCAGCCCGGTCACTGGCCCAAGCCAGTGACCCGGCTGGGCAAAAATCAAAGAAAGCACGCATGAAGTGATTTCACGTGTGCATGAGCAGAATAGAGGAAATAAGTTAGAATGTGTGAATTAAAATTCAAAGTAAACAGTAGCCAGTGAATTAAAATGAAAAGCGGGGAAAGAGAAGTTTACTTACCTGGTCTGCTGCTCCTGAAGATGAAGATACTGCTCCTGAAGATGAAGATGAAGTCAGTTCTCTCGGGTGGTTCTTCTTTTTATGGTCACTGTTCGTCCTACATTTTTCTGTGGTTTTTGGTATGTTCTTCCATTTTTTCAGTTCTTCCTCTGTTTCTATTTTCCCTGTTTTTTAGTCTCCCCTGCCCTTCGTGGCTTTTTCTTCTCCTCGGTTCTGGGTCTCCTCTTCTCTCAGTTTTCCCCAAGTTTTTTCAGTCTCTCCGCCTGGCTTTTTCGGGTCCCCAGTTTTTCTTTTGGTTTCTCGTCCCCTGTCTCCTCCTTTTCTTTCCCCTGGGTTTTTTCCCGCCCTAATTTCTTCATTGTTCCTTTGTTTTATAGAGTCTGATCGGTGGTAACGGATGGCATGTAGAGGGACGACAACATTAAAACGTCCTTAACTGAGGTGAGCGGATGATTACTGCCCATAATTGCTGGAAACGGTCTCTGGTTAAAGAAGAAGAAGATGAACACGTCCTTAACTATGTTTTGGCCCGTGAAGTTCTGAAAATTTTATAATTAAGCCCCTGGTTTAAACTGTAATTGCCCCTGCATTTCGGCGCTTTTAAAAGTTAGTCCTTGGACTTTAATCTGCTGCAATTGAGACCCCACTTAACCCCAAACTTTGCTATTTATTCAATTAAGTCCCTGATTTCATTAATTTAATTAAATCCAAGTCCAATTAAGTCTAAAACTTATCAATTCTCCAATTAAACCCCTGATTTGATTAATTAAATTAATTCCAAGCTCAATTAATTCTCAAAACTTATCAATTCTCCAATTAAACCCTTGATTGGATGAATTAAATTAATTTCAAGCTTAATTAAGTCTCAAAACTTTTCCATTCTTCAATTAAACTCTTGACTTGATTAATTAAATTAATTTCAAGCTTAATTAGATTAACTCCAAAGTTTAATTAAACCCAAAAACTTCCAATCATGTTGCCCTTAACCCAAATTTTAATTCATTCTTTATTTATTTCATTTTACTTGTTTTTTCATCATTATTATTTTTTTATCATCATTTTTTTTATCCTTTTCCCATGTCATATTATTAGAATGACATGTATGAAAACTAGAAATCTTGTAGATTCAAAGAAAACAAAAGGAGAGAAAAATATATATAAGGAAGAAAAAGTTGTGAGAAAAGGATTCATTTAAAAACACAATTAATGTTGCTCATACAACATTATATGATCTCACCTTAACGCAAATGTTATAATTAAAATCTTTAAATGTTAAAAACAGGTTTTGAAATACTTAATTTATTTTATTAATTTATTTTTTCACTTATCAAAAGATTATTACAACCCTTTATATTAAAAAGCTAGAAAACCTTAATAAAATTGAATATGAAAAATAAAATAAGAATTATTCCCATGAAAGCACAATAATACAAGATTATAAAAAATAAGAAAATCAAAATCAAAATAACTAAGAAAAATATTTATTTTTTAAAAGAAGTCCTACATTAGTCTTTCCAGATTGAAAAGAGCTTTCTCAAATTCAAACCTAAGTCATTAACCATTATTTACCACGAACATTCTTTTATTGTGTTCCACCCCATTATATGTCTCTAAGTTCTTTATGTGAGGCAGCTCATAATGGACTCCTAACATAACACCCTAATCTAGGCCACTCATCATGAATTTCACCACAATTTTTTTATATATGGACTACCCCATCTTGAGTCTCGCCATCAAGATTTTCAATCATAGCAATTGATGCAGAGAAAAACAACATACTAATTCTTGAATTTTTTTTTCCAAGAGAGAACTTTCTCATCTCCTTTTATACAAGCACATTATTTTCTGTGACTTTTTCTAGTCATAATTATTCAACAACATACTATAACTAACCATCAAGATCAATCATTGAGATATAATACTCGCTATTTACCCCCTCCAACCAAAATTCGTTTTAAGTGTAAGGAAAGAATGGATAAAAATGTATGCTTCATTTAAACAAAATAGTATTAGTAATATAACAAAAGATGTTTTAACTAATAATTCAAAGCAATAAATGCTAAAGGGATTCTAAGAGGAATCTTCTATATCTTATAAAATTTTATAAAATAGCACTTGAGGGCCTAGCTGCTGTGGTCAATCGTGTGACTTGTTCCGTCCCCGTCCCGGGTTCGACCCTCTATGTGCACGCCTGTCACCCCCGCGGTGCCTTACCTGTTCCTGGGCTTGCAGGATGTCCAGTGGGCCGTGGGGAATAGTCGTGGTGCACGTAAGCTGGCCCGGACACCCCACGTAAATCAAAAAAAAAAATTATAAAATAATTGATTTTGGTAAATTCGCTACCTCAGGGAAACTAAATTGGCAAGAAAGATCTGATCAGATTTTGTTAAATCTCTTTATTAATTGAAAATGTAATGTTAAGCACGTACAGAGCGGTACATATATATACCAGTTAATTTTTTATAACTCCAATTGAAATTAATTGATCAGCATGAAAAATTACTAGCCTTTGAAAAATAATATAATTGCCTGGCCCGTGTGCACAGGCATAAATCAGAAAAAGCAATTAATTATAGTTAAGCAAAAATCCAAATATCAAAATTTCTATGACTTTTCCACAAGAAAAACCCTATTATTGATCCATCTTGAATTTAATTAAGCAAATTAGTTGACTAATATTTTTATTTTCAAATTATTTAATTGAAAACGTATATCAAGTTAAAGGTCAAAATAAAAAGTTACTAGTAAATTGTTGTAAAAGAATGTTAGTAGTCCATCAACTTATATTAGTTTCGTAATCTGTATTTTAGATCTTTATTTTATTTTTATTTTTTGTGAAATCTCAATTCTAAATTTAATCTGGATATCTTTATAGTTGCATGTTAGCAATTTTCATTTTCTATACATATAATTATATGGTATCTAGGTTGATTTAAGATGAGATCTAGATATAGAAACTCCTTAATTTAAATCATATTTTTGTAAAAAAGAATATTAGTTAAATTTTATTTAATTCATTATAAATTTTATATCCATTAATTTAACTAAATCCAAACAAAAAAAGATAGTTAATAAATGCATGAGATTATATCTAATTACGGGTACCATGAGAACACCGACTTTTGCCCTTAAAGAAAATGCTCAAGGCCGATTTCTTACACTCTTCTCTTCTATAAATACATCAAAAATCTGTAAACAAACTTATTCTCAAAATGGCTTCAATTTCAGTAGCGTTCACAATACTTTCAGTCCTTTTGTCTTCAGTTTCTTTGGCAACTTCTGATCCAGCTTTTGACAACTTTCTCCAATGCCTTCATAACCATATTAACCCCTCAGACCCCATCTCTGAAGCCATCTTCACGCCGGCAAGTTCTTCATTTGAATCTGTTCTACAAGCCTATATAAAAAACGGAAGGTTTTTGACACCTACAACCCCGAAACCCCTTGCTATAATAGCTGCCGGACATGAATCCCACGTCCAAGCAACTATTATTTGTGCAAAGTTTCATGGTTTGCAAATTAGAATCCGGAGTGGTGGCCATGATTGCGAGGGCCTTTCCTATAGATCTAACACTCCGGTTGTCCTCCTCGACATGTTTAATCTTCGGTCCATCGACATTGATATTCAAAACGAGACAGCTTGGGTCCAAGCAGGAGCAACTCTTGGTGAACTTTACTATAGCATTGCTAACAAAAGCAAAGTTCATGCTTTTCCAGCAGGGGTTTGCCCTACTATTGGCGTAGGCGGTCATGTTAGTCAAGGAGGATATGGGAATATGTTGCGAAAATATGGTCTTTCTATAGACAATGTCATTGATGCACAAATAATGAATGCAAATGGCACAATTCTGAATAGAGAAACAATGGGAGAAGATCTATTCTGGGCTATTCGAGGAGGCGGCGGGGCAAGTTTCGGAGTCATTCTATCATGGAAGATCAAGTTGGTCTCGGTTCCTGAGATAGTTACCGTGATCCATGTAGAAAGGTTATTGGAGCAAGGTGCAACTGATATTGTTTATCAATGGCAACAAGTTGCTCACAATCTAGACAATGACCTTTTCATAAGGGCAATGCCACAAGTTGTGAATGGAAGCCGCCCCAATGAGAAGACTGTTAAAGTCTCCTTTATCGGCTTCTTTCTTGGACAAATGGATAGACTTCTTCAATTGGTAAACGAGAGCTTTCCCCTTTTAGGGCTAAAGCAAAACGAGTGTAAGGAATTAAGTTGGATTGAATCCACAATTTTTTGGGCAGATTTTCCTAATGGAACATCCATTGATGTTTTGCTCAACAGGCCTTCAAAACCAGTGACAACTTTTTACAAAACCAAGTCTGATTATGTGAAGAATGTGATTCCAAAGGAAGGGTTAGAATCTATTTGGAAGATGCTGCTGCTTAGAGATTGGAACATGAGGATGGAATGGAATCCTTATGGTGGAAAAATGAATGAGATTTCTGAAACTGAAACTGCATTTCCACACAGATCTGGTTACCTTTTCAAGATTCAATATTCCACATCATGGGCAGATGAGGCTAATATTGACAACCAAATTAACTGGTTAAGAGATGTGTATGCTGGTATGGAAACATATGTGACCAAGAACCCTAGGGAGGTATTTATGAATTATAGAGATCTTGACATTGGTAGTAATCCAAGCAACCAGACAGACTTTAAGAATGCTGAAGTTTATGGGCATAAGTTTTTCAAGAACAACTTCCAAAGGCTGACAAAGGTGAAGGCTGCAATTGATCCAGATAATTTCTTCAAACATGAACAAAGTATTCCTCCATATCCAGTTTAGGAAAAACAAAGGAGCACAATAAATGAATAAATTAAAAAAATTAATGCTACATTTAGTTAACTTTCCCATGATTGACGTCGATCTTATTCTAGTTGTTATAAGAATGTTTTGTTCAATGGAACATTCATTCATGAAGACTAGACTAGTTGGATCAGAACTCCATCAGAGGAACTCTACTACGACCAAACCATACAACAAATTAAGTTATTCATTGCCTCCGAGGCAATTATCATGCCTAATTCGTATTATTGTATTGTGCAATGCGTTTTACAATATGTTGTAGCATGTGTTAAAAGTTGTTTGTAACCCATTTTTTATCTTTATTTTTTAAATATATTTTCAAAAACATAATTTTTTTCCCCAAAAAATATCTTTTCTTTACAATCCAGTCAATTTATGTTCATTTCATTAATTTTGAAAAATCAATTTGAAAGTTAGTGAGTGAAATAATAAGAAAAAAAAACAAGACAAAGAAATAGAGATTAAAACAAAATTAAAAAGTTGTGGTCAACTTATAGTATATAGAAAGTTTTAATTAAGATATTTAGAGAATCACCAATTAAAGATTTTATTGAAGTTAATAAGGAAAGGAAAAAATTCTTCACAATTCAAGAATGAAAGAAGATCTTTTACCACAATGTTTTCAAGATTTTAGATTCTCATTCAATAAGGAAAAAATAAAAAAAGTCTTTTAATATTCTGTGATAATTGAATGAATTTTCTTTTTCTATTTAAAGGGTTCACAACACTATATATTGAGTCCTAAATAAGAAAGAGATAAAAAAATAAAAAAAGAAAAAAAAGTGTAATACGCATGTCTTCACCAATTAGACCCAAACTTAAGAACCCAATATAACCTAAGTATTTAGAAAGAAGATTTTCTTGGTATAAAATTGATTTTTCCTTATTTTTTTTCTCTTATTGTGATTTTCCTCTCTTTTTTATCAAGAGATTCAACTCTAACCTTAAGTTTTTGGGTTTTTAAAAAGGTTGAAAAAACAAGTGAGACTTCCTCTTTTACTATTTTCAATTGAGCTAGGATTTGATAGTTGGTGATTTAAAGAATTGTTTAAGGGTTTCTATGGTGTTTAATATATTAATTTGATATATGGATGATTTAAGAGGTGTAATTGATGTTTTAAGGTGCTAATTTTAGCTTAAAACGAATTAATTGAGGACTGAAATTTTGGGTTTTAAGAATTTGGAGAATTTTAAAGATTGACAGATTGATATTTTGGAATTTCAATAAACCAATCAATTAGTTGGCTTGTTGGTGTCGGTTGACCAGTTTATCAAGCAGTAGGGGTTAATCAATTTTTTTAGGTTCGACCAGTTTAAGATATGTTCAGGATCAATTGGGTGGATCTATATTGGTTTTATAATTACATTTTGATCTCTAATATTAGAGTTGTGGTCTTTTATGTCATGTATTACATGTTGTTTTTTAATATGTTTTTATATTAGTTGTAGGTTCTGTTGATAATATTCCTCCTAATGATCTCTAGTTTTACATTTATTATCTTTTGCTTTTGTTTTCCGGGTGGAATAATCTTTAATATCCATGTAATATAAATAATTTTTGTATATTGATTGAAATCACTCCTCCATTTTAATATTATTTTTAAGTTTTTAACTCCATTTAGCAAGTTAACCTTTGATTGAGAGTTCCTGTTACTTCGATTATTGGTATGCTTTGCTTGCTTCGACAAGGCCTTTCTTCTTATTCTTTTTTATAAGATGTCTTAAACGCTCTATTGTTATACTATTTTTATTCAAGTCTAGATTTTATTTCAAAGATTAAATTTTATTTAGTGTAATACGTATTTGAAATTATTAATTGTTTTTTAGAAATATTTTGAAAAATTATGAAATGTTACCACATTTTTATATATATATATATATTTTTTATAATATATATGCTCTAAGACTTAGTATAAATGGGATGTCCATATGATACCGTTCATGCATTACCAATCAGAGACTCAGAATTCAGGTCGTGATAAAACAAAACAAAAACTCTGCTTTTTATTCTTGTTATTTTACCTAAAATTTGTGAATACCAATTAGAGTATTCTACGATAAAACTAGGGTTTTGTTTTCCTATTTTGCTTTTATCAATCCTATTATTTCATCTAGATGTCCCCTGCAATAAAAGTGATGTTGCTCGGACTACTATTTTGCAAGGCAGTATAGTGTTGACACTGACACCAGCATGAAATACAGGTATGAGAAGGTAAATGACTTCAAACACGACATCGTTTGGATAGCCAGCTGGATCTCACTTGAAGGTCAAAAAAAAAAAAAAAAAGGAGAGAGACGAAGAGCTCAATTTAATACTATCTGAATCTGTTGGTCACAACTAGTTGTCTTCATGATTTTTCATTCTTATACCTTGGTCTTTTGGGCTATCTTCTTGTTTTCTATTATGGTTTTTTTGGGTTTTAAAAAAATAATTTTTTATTTAAAATAATTTATTTATTTATTTATTTGAATCTTAAGATTAAAAATAAAATTTTTAAAAAATATATATTTTTAATATATTATTAAAAACAAATTTTAAAAATAATAATTATTATAATATTAAACACTGCATACATCTGAATACGAAGGTCTAGACAATAACAAAATCAATTTCTTAGACTATTGGGCTTTTCAAAATTAAAAGATAACAATATCAAACAAAATCAATTTAGGTGACTGGCCTAGATGTAGCACCCCTCTTTTGGGCTTAAACTGATTGTGTCATCAATGGACCCAAGATCGGGCCTAAAACTTGTCCAGCCCATCGCCATGAGGCCGGAGACAAG
>Ga0325411_1004604_pt1 | contig 15424 bp, 9 predicted proteins | sample PopdelMetagenome_13_FD_206181 | JGI IMG/M metagenome (GOLD analysis project Ga0325411, IMG submission 206181) | Populus deltoides microbial communities from Bellville, Georgia, United States - Xylem-PdIQD-R4 | ecosystem: Host-associated > Plants > Phyllosphere > Stem > Wood/Secondary xylem... | reverse complement strand
TGGAAAATGTCTCCTTTTATAGGCTAAGATGTGGAACTATTGCTTGGTGGACTAAGGAAATAGTTGGTGGCCAACCATTGATTTGGTGGCTGGTTTTTGACATTGTTGGCTGCTGGTTCTTGAAATTATTGGCAGATTTTTGATATTGTTGGCTGGCCAAAACGTCATTGCTAACATCAGAATTTGAGCCCTTTGTTCCATGAAAGCTGTGGGCAATTGTCTCAGCTTTCCAGCAAAAAAAACCAGAGCTCATTTGAACTTCTAGAACTCAAGATATGAGCTGAAAACCGAACAGTGTTTGAGCTGCAGGACAGGTTCCGACTTCTCCGTTGTTTCTAAGATTTGAACTTGAAAACGGTAGAATTGAGTCTTGGACCCTCATGAAAGTTTTAGGTCTATGTCTTATCTTTCCATCCATATAAACTGGACCTAAATCCGAGTTCTACAAATCCAGTTATGATCAAATAACCGAATGGTGTTCCAGTTTGGAATTGAACCAACATCTCTTCTCTTAGCCTAGTTCTCTTTTTGTCTCTTCACTTTCAATAGTTAATCACATCAATCAATCCTTTGAATTGTGAGATATACCTACATTCAAAACAAGCATTTACCATAAATTAAAGATATATTATATCATTAAACTTGTTATTATAAAACATGCTTTAGTTAGGGAATTTAATGATACTTTAGTGCAATACGATGATATAAAGCCTTAATGAGAATGCACTTTTAAGTACTAATCAATGGACAAGAAAAGAACAAACTTCCCTCGCACATGAGGGGTAAGATAATGATGAAATGACATCTATTTTAGCTTTAACAACCTCTAATCCACGCGAAGAAACAATATGCCCAATAACTATTTCTTGTTCTACTTTAAAATAACACTTTTTCATTGTTCAAGACAAGGTTAATTTCAATGTATCTTTTCAAGACCAAAGATAAATTTTCTAAACACTTATAAAAAAAATCACCATACACCATGAAATCATCTATGAAAACCTCAATTTTTATTTCAACATAGTTAGAAAAAATACACAACATGAATCTTTGAAAAGTTGCAGGTGCATTACAGAGACCAAAGGGCATTCTCTTATATGCATATGTACCAAATGGACATGTAAATGTAGTTTTTTTCTTGATCTTCAAGATTAATAACAATATGATTATATCCACTATATCCATCAAAACTCCTTCAAGAATTTGACATACTTAGGAATTTGTTTGATAGCATTAATCAATAGAATGTTGAGTTCCACTTTCTTGAAAACCTCTAAAATCTCTTTTTCTTTATCCTCTTTCTTAGACCTAGAGGAACTTACAGGAAAGGGGGGGATTATCTTAAAACTGGAATTCATTGAAATAGGACTTACCTTTGGAGTATTAGTCATTGTTTCAGTTTATGGAGGAGAAGGATTTTTTTTTAATACTCAATTTGGTTTCTATCTCCTCTTCTTCCTCCATCTCAATTTGTTTCGACCTTTGCTCTTCAAGTTCTTTCCCACTTCGCAGCGTGATCACACTAACATTCTCTTTTGGATTCAATGCTTGGGAGGGAAACTTTCCATTTATTTATGCCTCCAATTTCCCTACACTTGAAGCTACTTGCCCCATTTGCTTCTCTAAGTTGTGAATGCTTGATCTTGTTTCCTGTTGAAAAGACATGATATTTTGTTGCAATGTCATTGTATTAGAAGCCAAGGTTTTCATCATCTCACAAACATCATCACTCGATGACCCCATAACATTGGAATTTGTGAATGCAGGGGGCTGTCACGCATAATAATTCTGTTGGGGCTGAAATCTATGAAACTTTCGGCCTTGATTACCTTATTGAGACGAGTTCCCATAACATAAATTGGGATGATCTCTCCATCCGGGATTGTATGTGTTGGAAAAATGGATCATACTTCCGCTGAAGTTGTCCATTGAATGCTCCATCAACTGCATTAGCTTGTTCAATGTAATCTTCTCGCATTGTTGGGCACATATCTGAAGCATGTCATTGTAGGGAGCATATGCTACAAACTTTCACCTGTTGTAAATTTCCACAACCAAAGAACACATAAAAGAAGTAAGATCATTAACTTTATTCTCTAAGTTAGAAATACTTACCTTATTTATTAGTTTGCTTGGTAAGTCTCCACGCGTGCCAAATTGTTTCGAGTTGGCTACTAAATTTCTGTTTTCATTTCATTAGATGCTTCTCTTTTGGAAACAGTTATATATAAAATCCAAAAATTAAACAAGCTTTCATAATTATGTACATTTAAGAAAGATATGGGTGTAGCACACCTACCTACTGTATAAGCTCGGCTTGTGCTCCCCTGCTGTTGTTGAGTAGCTCCTATGGTCTCTCCTGTATTCACAAGTATACCATATTATTTATTATTCAAGTTATATTTCTTTTAATAACAATAAAATCAACAAATATTGACTTCCCTTCAATAATTTCTTCCTTCATATTTGTGTTTCCCATTACATCTCTTAAGATCATTATTATTTTTATTTAATTATAACTAACATTAAAAATCTCAGTTTTGAACATGACTTATTTTCATTAAACATTAAAACACATAACTATATATTTTTTAAAGGGAAAGAAACCCAATTTTACCCATAACGCAACTAAATTACACATTTTAGCAATTTGTCAAAATTGCTAGCAAAGACGGCAGCTCGATCTCTCCTCAGAGTTTTACCTATATATAGCGTTCTAGAACTCTAAATTAGGCGAGGTCAGTTTCGTCGGAAAGCTAACATCTTTATATATAACTTCTATGAAAGGCCTTTCCTAAATTTTATCATTTTTAGGCTCGAATACCTTGTGGAAATTAGGGAGACAAATATGTCCAGTTTTCGTCAATGTTTTAAATGAACCCTCAAACATCCTCATTTTTTACTCTCCCTCCAAAACAACCATTTGTTCACATTATAAACAACACATTACAAGCAATTTACAAAGAAAATAATAAATTCTTCTCTTTCAATTCACCCCCAAATGGCCGACCATCTTTGCTTCTTTAACCATTGAATTTTTTTTCTTTGGTATCTCTATATAATTTCACATTGAAGACAATCTTCAATTCTCTAATTAATTCAATTTCACATGATTATATATTTCCCCAAATTCTACACAAGAACCCTAACTTAAATTCAAGATTAATACACCAATTCCTAATCGAATTCAAATTGGCTTACATATTCAAGTTAGGAGCTCCTTACTTGATGATAAATTGGACTTCGATCCTTAACTAGACAAAAACATTTGACTCTTCTCTTTTTTCACACCAGTCGGCCTTCATTCTCTCCCTCTTTCCCCATAATTTCCTTCACTTGTTTCTTGTTAATTTCTTTGCCCAATGATGTTTTCCCTCAATTGATCTAAGCCTTGTGTAAACTTAGCAAATTTTTGTGTTTCTTTCTTAATTTTTGGTAGAAAATTCAAATTTCTTCCCTCCTTTTTGTTATTGTTGCAGCTGGCCTTAAAGATAAGAAACGAGGTATTTATAATTTGTTTTTTTTATTTGATATTTGATCTCATTTACTAAAATGTTTTATTTTTTACCTTTTATATCTTCCTCTTACTATTTAAGTTACACTCCTTTTTATCTTTTGTGATTTCATCCCTCGACATTTAAATTTAATTTTTTTTCTTTACATTTAACCTTACCCTCTTTATCTTCGAGTTAATTAAAACTCTTTTTTTCTTTTTTTATATATTTCAAAATATCTTAGTCGGAAAACTCATACCAAAAAAATTTGTTATCCCTAATTTATTTAATTTGTACATTAACTATCTCATTTTCCTTTTTCAATCTATATTATTTTCAATTTATACAAAAGTTTATTCTCGGGGTTTATATAAACACTTTCTAGGGTGTTAGATTTTTATACTTCAATTTAGGCTTTCTCTCTATATAAAACTATCTCATCAATATTATTGCTTTGTCCTTGCATCTTTGTTTATGTTATCTTTACTCATATTCATAAAAAAAATTAACATATAAAGTTTGATTCATATGTTGTTTGTTGTATTTTTCTAGGTAATGAATGAAACACATCAAAAAGGATATCGCTTCTATCATCCTCTCACTTGATGCATATATGTCAATATAGATGTCACATTTATAGAATCAAAATAATATTTATCACCTTCCCTTTCCACCTTTTTTTTTTTAGGGGTGGACACATAATAAAAAGAAAAAATAGATGAACTTATACTTTAAAAGTATAGAAATTTAAGGTACCTACCTATAAAAAATTTAACTATAATTGCCTATATAAGAGAATAAGACCCTCCCCCACATATTTTCAAGAACATTAGAGGACCAATTTCCTTAGACTTTTGAGGTAATGCTCTCCACTTCATCTCCTAATATAATAGATACTTATTCTAGATTTAAACTAATTTTGTAGCATAATCATAGAAATAAACCACCGAATTAGTATTCTCTAGAATATATAGAAAAAAAAAAATCAAACCATGTATCATCCTAAACGCTACCAAAATCATTACAACCTTTTGTACATGATCTATCATCTATACAAGTTCCTAGCAATCTATATAAAGCTCTTTTTTAACTAGAGTAGAATCAAGAAATAATGATATAAATAAAGGCATTATAGAAGAATCAAACATGAAGTCTTGTTCCTTTATCTAAAGGAATAAAATTAGAAGATGTAAGTGGATGTTTTCTATTAAATATAAAGCAGATAAGACCATTAATAGGTGTAAAGAAAGAATCGTGGTATAAAGATATACTTAAATGTATGGTATAAACCACTAGGAGATTTTTTTTTAGTAAAGTTGAATAGAGTCTAGGTTAATGTGAAATTGAAGGGTAAAAACTCTAGAACCTACTAAAAGCTAAAATCAAGTTGAAAAGAACTCGAGTGATTACCTGAACCTAAAAACCATAGTTATTGGATGAAATTCACAACCTATTAATTATAAAGAATAAAAAAACTATAATTATAAGGGTAAATACCACAAATAAGTATCTTCGATAATTTCCGAAGAGTTCAATGAAGAACCAAGATATGAGCAACTTTGCACACATAATATTATTTCTGAAATCAAAATACTTTAAAAACTAAATATAAGCTAAATAACCCTATTTTTACTAGATAAAATGTTCTAAAAAAACTAGAAAAATAACAAAAGAGTTCTAAATACAATAGAAAAAAGAATCCCTAATCAACTAGAAAAATAGTGCAAATCAAAAATAGTTTCTAAATAATAAAAGAGTCCTTTTGAGATGAAGGCTAATGCTAAAAATCATTAAGTAATATCACATGATCCATTATATATGTCAATTAAGTTTATTACAAGGTTAAAAGCTAAGAATATTAAAGAGGCACTCAATATTTTAATTCAAGATATTTAGGCCAAGTCAAGCATCAAGATTATAAAAAAGGATGATCATGCTTTAACTAGTGTAATCCATACAAAGTAAGGAGTTGGTTCTTATGCTTGAGGCATATAAATTGGGCTTGTTTTCTTAATATATTATTTTATGTTAATTGACATAATTTTAAATTTGGATCGTTAGATCATGCTAAGATTTTATGAGATGATTATAGAAGTCTTTTTTGTTCAATAGGGTTAAAATTTAATAATCATCAAACATTGATAAGACATTGTAATAAGGTTTAGATGATTTAACATATAGATGTGTTGTTTAGAATTAGTGTGAGGCGTGGCAAAAAAAGAAGAAGGTGTGGCTAAAGTCCAACCAAAAGACATGAAAAACAAGAAAAAAGAAAACAAAGTTGTAGAAGGCATGCAAGAAAAAAAGTATTGTTTTAACCCAAACACCAAAACGAGTTTTGGTGCTTTGTTTATTGTATTGTGATGATTGAAATGAACCGTTTCATTTAACTGAGAGTGGAACACACCATTTCACTCAAACAAAACGACTTTATTTTCACTTAAACTGAACTTTCATGTTTTCAAAAATGTCCCTCAATTTATCTTCATTTTGAATTTGGTTATTGTTTTCTATTTTTGGCCAATGTCAAACTTTTTGTAATATTTCTTTTCAATCTCATCCTGAATTGTGTTAAAATGGTCCTTGTATTTTGTTGTCTTTTCCAATTTAGTCCTTGGTTTTCTAATTTTTAATCACTTAGCCAATTTCAACCATTTTCTCAATATTTCTTAGTTTCTTCCCAAATTGCATTTTTTTCCTTTCTTTTTTCTTTTTTTTCCATCATTTTTTAAATATTTTTTTATTGAATTATTTTTTTGCCTTTTTTTCTTAGATATTTGAGAAGCATTTGAAATTTGGATTATTACAATTGACATACAAGTGTTAGGCATGCATGATGATAGGTGATTATGGATTGAGTTTCTAGTATATTTATATTTATATTTAATATTTATTTATTTTTTGTTAAGTATTGGGTAAAATTTTTAGATATTTATATTAATGTATTGAAATATTTCATATATCCATTACTCGAATATTTATATCTTACTTATATAAATTAAATAAGTTCCAAATAATAAATCATAAATTCAGTGAATTTTGGCATCTGTGAAATTAATAAACGAGAATTCTTTGGTTTTAATGTGCTTTTAAATATTTTATGTGTATAAATACCTTTTATAACATGATGGAGCTTTTTTAGATGAAACTATGGGTCACTTTTATATTGAAGATTTGGGGCTCTTGTATTTTGAAACTATGGAAGCTCCTTCTCCTTTTCTTTCCTTTTCATTTTTCGTGGTTCAATCTCATGTTTGGGTTATGTGTTGCAAAAGAGGCCACGCATTCTCTCAAAATAAAAACAAGGGAAGCCCGATTCTGTCTGTCATGAGCACAAGCCCATTCTTATTATCTTAAAGTGACAACGGCCCAGAATCATATATCATTACTTTAAATTTATATGATAAAACTGATCGGTTCAGGGGTGGTGGCGCAGTTGGCTAGCGCGTAGGTCTCATAGCTTCTGAGTTATCCTGAGGTCGAGAGTTCGAGCCTCTCTCACCCCAATTGTTTTTTTCTCTTGTTTCCTTTTTTGGCTGGGTCTAATTTTTCAATTCTACTTTTTCTGTATGGTGGCCAGTTGTCATGGAGCTGCCACATTGTCTAGTTACCACCTGGCACTGAATGAGCTATGGAGACCATGGAGCTTTTTTTCTATAAATGAGGCAAACGTTGTTTCTGTATAGATTTTCAAGAAAATGCTTGAAATCTCTTTAAAAATTAAAATAGAAGGTCATCTATAGCAAAACTCTGACCTAAAATAATCCACACTTTAAAGTTGATAAAATCTTTAGGAGAATTGCTTGAAACATAGTTTTGAGCATTAATGGAAGGTTTCGGTCTATTAAAAGATTTATTCTTAAAGAAAAGATTTTTATGCTGGAAAAAAAATAAAATGCTCTTAAAATGGAAAAAAGACCGATAAAGTATTGATAAAAGTATGATGGAAAATAATGTCAAATCATATATTTAGTGAAGTAAAAAATGACTCATAAAAGATAAAAGCCAAAGAATTCTTTCCAAGAATAAAGTAGATAAAAGATGCAGCTCATGAAATAGATCTTGACTCAAAAAGACAAATTCGAGCAAACGAATGAGCTCACACTAGAAAGAGGAGTTTATAGGAAATCAAAGAATAGATGTAAGGCCCGGCTCATTCCTCCTTGCAAAATATTATCCGCTAAGACTTAGCCCAACTCGGCTTTCAAACCTCACGGTTTTGTTCCTGGCAGTCCACAAGCCCCAAAACACGTCCTACAAGGTTAGGTACCAACTACCTTAATATGTCATGGCTCTGGACACTCTTCTCTCGATGAGTAATGTTACAATAGAAGACTTATGTTTCTAAACCAGAGTATTGCACAATATTTTATTTTACAGGAAAAATCCTCAAAATCAAACTCGAATGAGTCAAAGGTTGACAAAGAAAGAATCCTTGAGTTGGGAAATCAAAAGGGAGAAAGTTAACCTTGTAATTAGGAAAGGAGCTAGCCTTATAGTCAAAATGTTTTGGATTCAATCAAAACTAATATGCATATGCAAAACTTCAGGTCAATTTAGTGAAAAAACAAAAGTCATTGAGAAGACAGGACTCTGCTAGAAAATGATTGCATATGAGAATAGTTGTGAGACTACGATTCTTCTAGTAGCTGTAAAACTAATATTCTAATTGAAGGGAATCGCTAAGATCCATGATTTTAGGTCTATTGTTTTTATTTTATAAAGCTTTGTTTGTCAAAAATCCATTTTTCTTTAAAATAAAACTGCCAAAACAAGTCTAAGGTTGAAACCCAAATAGGGTCTTACACATCGGACCCAAATTTGACCTGATCAGGTTGACTTGAAATTTTTGGTTCAATCATAAACAAAACCAAAAACACTCGTTTGACCCGAAAAACAACCCAAAACCAAAATTAAAACTTAAAACGAATCAAATTTCTAAGGAACACGAAAAACCAAAAATGATCTTAAAAAAGAGATCAAAACCCGAAAAAAGAATAAACACAAAGAATATCGATGAACATTCAAACCAAATCCAGCAACATGAACTCGAATCCAAACCATAATTCATGAAATAAAAGGCATAGAACATTTATAAATCATACAAGGATCAACAATCAAGCAACCAAACTCAACAATTATCAAACACAGTGAACAATTTTGTCTTTGAACGCTTCAACTAACCGGGAGAAAAAACCTAGGATCAAAACGCTAGAACATGTGTTTTTGATCAATTAAACCCTAGATTATAAATGCATGATGACCCACTAAACTTTGGAAACCAAAAAAACAATAAAACAACACATGAAACTAGTACCTAAGGCAAAGTTCACCAGATGAATGTTTGAATATTCAAACCTAGAAATCAAAAAATCACTTTTTTTGTTGCCAGACATAGAAAACACAATACAATGCCTAAACCTTAGGCTTTTAAGCTTTAGCAAATCACATTGTCATAGTTACACAAGTTTGTATCAAAAAGAACAACAAAAAACAACAAATCATAGAAAACATATATGAAATTTTAATTTTCAAAACTACCAAAACTAAATAACAAGCACATTCAACAATGTGGGATTCAAAATTGACTCTTCAACACTTCACGTGACTCAAATAAGACCTAAGAGCCAAGAATATGCATCAGTAAGCCTTAAAAACAAAAAACAAAACCTGCTACCATATTTGGTAAGTTCCAAAAACTATTCAATTTGGACAAAAACAAATGAGGACAAACATCAAAATATCTTCTAAACATTTAGTAAACTCTAACAACTAACTCAAATGAGGATTAAGTAAAGAAAAACAACATTTTCATGCATTAATTAAGATACAAGCTCAACACAATGTATCACCAAAACAAGTTCAAAACATTATTAAAACACGCAAGTAAAAGCTAGAGATGTGCCTCTTGGGCATCACCTTCTAGTTTAGAGAAGGTATATACCTTCGAAGTTACAAACAGTAGTTATTGCATTTTTTTCTCTCTTTTGTAAAATTTTACCTCCATAAATTTCAACTTTTGCAAAGCTAAAGAAACCATTGTGTTAGGCTCTCTAACCTTCACAACTAGAATATCTTTATCAATATTTCCTCTCCTCCCTCGTTTTCTAGCTCTGATTTTCTAAAATGTATTTATAGAGTTTTGTTAGGGTTTTTTTAATGAATTCAATAAAGTATTGAACATGATTGATTAATAATGGACTCTCTAATCAAAATGAGAGGGTTTTAGACGAGTTTTAACACCTGGAAGCTTTATACTTGGCTGGTTTTGCAATGGTGATTTTAATTTTAAGATTCTTAGTGGTTTTGCTAAAATTAGATGGCAAAAAGTTGTTTTTGGCCTTTTGATCTTAAGATAAAGGTTTTGAGCCCGTGATAAGAACCCACTAAAAAGGTTTAAAGTGTGAACACGTGAAAAAAAGGAGTGGTTTTTGCATATTGGGTATCATAGTCATGGCTAACTAAGTTAACCATTTTTTAAGCCTTATCTAAGCAACTCTAACATCATCATCATTGGATACCACCTGAAGTTGGTAGATGGAGTGCATACTTTTTATTTGGATCTAACTTTGCTCGAATTGAAGGTCTTTAGCTTCCCATTCATTCATTTGAAGGTACCAACTCGATCAACCCATAATTTGTCAATGTAGTGTTGACTGATCGTGGACAAGATGTTGTTGAGTTCATAAAAGAAAATGGAATTTTAATGTTTGATTGGAGTAGTTGTTCCTTGTAAATGAGGTGTTTCTCAATTGAATGTTGGTGGTTATAGCCTATGGGGTGGTTGGAGATGCCACATTCATTCGCTTAGAGATGCCTACTTAATTAGTCAAAACTGTCAAAAGAAGAAGATGAATAGTGGTCGAACAACGCGTTACTCAATATCTTCATTAAATCTGAGTGACACGTCATCTAAGTTAAACCCTAAAATTAAGGTTTTAATTACGGATTTGACTAATTTCAATATGATCCTTGGTCTTTTAATGTCTTTAATTGCACCTGTAATGACCTTCTAACTTTCAATTTCTTGCAATTTTACTCATGTCAAGCTCAATTGTCAGCCCCGAAGTTCAGTGCCTTATCCATATCAGTCATTGATTATTGATTTGTGTATTTTTACCTCTAATTGATCAGTAAAATTCTAATTTTCTTTAATTTGGCCTTTGATTTTATCGACTTTAGTCCCTGGAGTTTTGTGCCTTTTATGGTTTGGTCCTTATTTCTAAATTTCTTCAATTAAGTTAATAATTGTCTATCAAACTTTAATATTTATGCAATTAAGCCCCTAATTTGATCAAAGTAGCTTTTCAAACTGCAATTCAACGCTCCACACTTCAGTTTCCTCTAATTAAAGCTCAAATCAAACTTAAAAACAAAATCTTCTTGCAATTAATCCATCAATAAATTCAATTAAACCATGAAAAAATCAAATTAAGTTCTTAAACATCTAATTTTGAATTTCTCTTTTCAAATTGAATTTTTCTTATCAATAGAACCTTCATCAGTCAAAATTGAATTATCAATTTTTCCAATTATAGGTATTTTGATCCTCTCTAATTAATCTTTGGAAATTTTCTAAGCGTTCTTCGTGTCCTCTCCTTTGATAAATTTTTTTTGAATTTTTTTTATGTTTTTTTTTTTTGTGTTGATTTGTCTAATTATACAAGAGGCCTGAACTCTTGTGCTTGTGATCCTCTTTTAACTTAAGTAGAAGGAAAACTTCGGATTAATAATTTGTTTTCCATAGACATGTGTGTATGTTATATTCTGAAAGACCCTTTATCATTTGTCGATATTGTGAATGAAGGCTCATCCAAGTCTGAGATCGATGACAAAATGGGAGACATGTGTAGACCCGAGCGGTGGTCTAGATTCGCGAGGTCTTGATGGGCAAAGCCAAAACAACGTTTTCAACACATTAGTGGTAGTGGTTGGTGCATAAGCTTGCGTTTCCATCAATTTTTAGATAATTTAGAATAAAGTTATTGCTTCTAAGAGATTCCTGCTCTGTGTGATTTTGACACAGATAATATTTATTATTAGATGGCAATCAATTAACTGATTTGTAAAGGTTCTGGTTGTGAACGAAATTACAAGGGAGTAACATATCCTGGAATAAAAGCAAGTGAAAATAGTAATTCTTGTATGCAGAAGCATTTCTGTGTTCCTCTATTTTTCCATCTCTCTCTGATACTCGACTATTAATCCTTACAGGTCCAGGTGCTGTATATAGCCAATACTAGGACCCGCCATTTCCCGGGAGATGCATATTCATTAAAGGTTATCACCGATTCAGGCCACAAGCAAGTGGTCCTTGCCTCTTTAATTTCCACCCCGATTCTTTTCAAAATCTCCACAGGCCATAGATGACTAAACAGATTCTGGTGTAATGAAGCATTTATCTGAGATGAGGACTATTCAAGTTGGTGAAATATTTGCAAGGTGATGTGGGGGGACCTGACTGAAATAGACCGGCGCTAATCATGTCGTCGATGAGCCAAAAGCATATACAAGGTTGGGTGGCTTGCTTGAATGGAGTTGGTTGTCAATCCTATTGATTAATACATGGTTGGGATTTTTCCTGTCTTAGTTTATATTTTGCCTAGACCATTACTGATTCGTTGAAAGTTCATTTACTTTGGTTTGCTGTTTGTGCCATTAATTTGATGCTCGGGGTGGGACTGAAAGTTGCTGACTTTTAGAAGAATACTGGGTGCATACTAGAAAATGATGATGACTCATTTTACGTCATGTGGGTGTATTGGAAAAATTTGTTTAAAACAAGATTAATAGGCATAATTAAAATTGAGATTCATTTATTTATTTTTTAGGTTAAAATTTTATTGGAATTTATTCTTTAACATGAAATAGTAATATGATTAAAACAAATTATAAATTAAAAAAAAATTAATCTCAAAAAATTTTTGGTTTATATGTTTTGAGAAATCTAAAAACCCTTCAAAAATTTATTCCATATAAAAAAAAAAGATTTTCTTATTATTTATATAGTGAATAATTAAATTGGAATAAAAAATACTCAACTTTTTGAAGAAGATTTAAGCAAAGTGGGTTTTAAATCTCATGTCACACAAGTGTATTCAGGCTTTAGGCTTAGCTTGGACTTGTATTTACTTTATAAAAGATTTTTTTTTTTGTCAATACATTAATTTATCCAACCCATAAATATAAAATTGTGATCAATTTCTTCCATAACAATATTTCAACTAAAAAATATCAAATTTAAAACCAAAATTGTTAGGTTTAATTCTTATGCTTAAATTAATTTTAATAATTACTAGAATTAATTTTATTTTAGTTTTGGATCTAAAATCGTCTCTAAAAAAAAGGCCAGAGAAGAGTATTTCTAGTTAGTTTTTCTACATTGTTTTTAGATGCTCTTCTTCACTTATGGGCTACAAAATATTATTTGTTGTTGGTCATTGTTCTGTCCTCGTCGTGAATATAAGAAATTAATCAATTTCTTCTAGAATAGTTTCTTCCAACCTAATATTTTTTTCAACTTAAAAATGACAAATTTATAAACAAAATTTTCAAATTTAATTCTTTCTTAAGGATGGGTAATCAAAGCTAATAATGGAGTGAGTGAATTTAGTCAAAGCTAGAATTAATTTTATATCAGTTTTGGATTCAAAATCTGTTAAAAAACCATCTCAACCCAATAGTTTAAACTTTTAGGTGAGGTCCAAAATATGATTTATATTATTCTCTAACAGACCCCCTCAAATGAAAACTTTTTGGGTTTGAAACTTGTATAGGCCCACATTACATTGTACTTAATTTTTATCAAATAAATGGAAATGATGAGATTCGAACTCATGACCACTTGATCATCAAAGCTCTGATACCATATTAAAAAATCATCTCAACCCAATAACTTAAGTTTTTAAGTGAGATCCTAGGATATGATTTATATTATTCTCTAACAATCTAATTAATTTTTTCGAGAACAGTTTCTTTAAACCGGATGGTTTTTTCAACTCAAAAACTTTAGATTTAAAACTACAACTATCAAGTTTAATTTTGATTTAATGGTATGTAACAGGAATTAATTCTAGCTAGGTTTCTTCAAACTTGGATAAACATTTTAAACCAGAACTATCAAATTTAATTTTTGTTTAATTGCAGGTAATCAAAATAATAATGACGGAAATTAATTCTAATAATTACTAGAATTAATTTTATATCAATTTTAAATCCAAAATCCTCTCTAAAAATGGGCTTAGAGTTTTTCTTATTGACTTTTCTATACAATTTCTGGACACCCTCATTCATCTAGATTTTTCAGCTTAGCTACTCTATTTTCTTTTTTATTTTTTATTCCATTCCAGAGCTAACATTTAGTCCTTATATAGAGATTCTTGATGTAATTTTTTTTTGGTTTGTGGCCCTCGTTTAGAAGTTAGTCTAAACAAGATGTTGTTAAAATACTAAAAAACTTATTATCATCAATCTTTTTGCACTTAATAAAAAGCAATAAAACTTTAGAAATAAAAAATTTATAATTTACAGTAATAAAATTTCAGTTTAATCAAATTCTAAGAATTTTAACAAATAATTTATATATTTTTAGTTTAAGTTTAATATGTTATAAATTTAGCATGCATGCTAAAAATTTTATTAATATTTTTTTTACAAGATTGGATATAAACGAATACTAATATCTAATTTGGTTTGCCGCAAGGTCATTTTGATAACCAGGAGATGCAGGAAAGTCACATGCTCAAATAGCACATGATTTGTACTCCAAGGAAGTGATCGGAGAAGCATGGAACTCTGCTTTCTGCAAGGTTGCCAGGATAGTGTACACAGGTGCCCACACTTAAGCACGTCACATGTATTGTTGGATCATGAGGCTCTTGGTCGCTGCGTGGGTGGGCCTTGGCTTGATGAGGTTGATCTGCTGTGGCTTCAATTTGTGCAATTATTATCAGCGCTGTGTGGCGTGGAAACGAGGCAAATGGCAACATGCCAACACGGTTTCCTCTTTAGAACGTTGATGCTGTGATCATACTCGATTTGATGATGCATTAATTCTTGTCAAAAACATCATCTTCTTGGCCATCGGCAATAACAATGGCCAGTTGGTTTTTTTGCCCAAATTTAATGCTGGATGGATACCTTTACCGTCCAATCATGGGGTGCTGCTGGGCCATCAAATAGAACTGAAAGTGCCATTGATAGCCTTCGGAGGTTGACAATCTGAGTTTTTTTCTAGTGCCGGGTCTATTCGAAGACAACTGATACTCCCTCCATTGCTTTTCACTGGATGATCCATTCATCTTGGTGGGCTGGAATCCTAGATTTTCAATTAGTAACTACTCCATGATCTTTTCATTTCTGTGTTTTCCTGTTTGCAGGCGCATTTCAAATGAAAACGATGTATTTTCCAAGAGGTAGAGCCAAATGAAAGTGAAACAAACATCAAATCGTTGAGATCTTTCATTTAAACACAAAGGGTTAAATTTGAGACTTTTTGCAATGTTAGTTGAATTACAAACTCACTTTGTTGAAAAGATTTTTCGCTAAGTCAATCTATTCTTAGCTTAGTGAACTTGTGATTCCTCTTTATGTTCAGGTTTTCTTCTTTTTTTTAGCGATTGTCAAGGTATATTCAATTATTTCTAGAATGCAAGAATATGTAACATTCAAGCATGGAAATAATGTAAAGATCTTCAAGAAGTGGGATCTATTAACTATATTATTGAAGATATATTATATCCTCTACTGCAGAGGAATGGAATGCCTATACATCAAGATTTTAGTTTAATTTTTTAACTATATTATAAAATGATTAAATATGAATAAGTGTAATTATAATGTTAAATAAGTAATCAATTATTATTATTATTATTACTAATGCCACAAGATAACCCAATTGGTTCTATAAGCAAACAAGTGGTATTACGTGG
>Ga0325411_1004603_pt1 | contig 15424 bp, 13 predicted proteins | sample PopdelMetagenome_13_FD_206181 | JGI IMG/M metagenome (GOLD analysis project Ga0325411, IMG submission 206181) | Populus deltoides microbial communities from Bellville, Georgia, United States - Xylem-PdIQD-R4 | ecosystem: Host-associated > Plants > Phyllosphere > Stem > Wood/Secondary xylem... | reverse complement strand
GTGTTTGTATTGCATAATTTATAATTAATTTATCTTAAATTTGAATTATGTTTGTTGAATATATATATATATATATATATATATATATATATATATATGGTTTTTGTTCAGAAAAAGTTGTTTTTGTTAAATACTGCTATACAATATTTTTTCACAGACAAATATTGAAGTTGAAGATGCTTGCTTTGTAAACATTTAATATTTTTAGCATGCATGGTTAAGTCGGGTACAGTTTGTAATGAATAATATTTTATGGCTTGCTTACGTAGAGGCTGAAGAAGTGAACGACAATCCAATTGAGCAAGTCAGGCTTACAGTTCCAATCACCGATGACCCTACACAGGCAGTCTTAACATTTCGAACATGGGTTCTAGGGTTGGCAGCGTGCATCCTTCTTTCCTTTGTGAATCAATTCTTCCAGTATCGTTCTAATCAGCTATCTATCGGTTCAGTTACAATACAGATTCTTGTTCTCCCCATAGGAAAGTTCATGGCTGCAAAACTCCCAAAGAAACAAATCTCGATCCCATTTACAAAATGCTCATTTTCATTGAATCCAGGGCCTTTCAACATGAAAGAACATGTATTGATCACCATATTTGCCAACTGTGGAGCCGGTGGTGTATATGCAGTGTACATTATTACAATTATCAAAGCCTTCTACCACAGAGGGCTCCATCCTGTCGCTGCTATGTTGCTAGCACAAACCACTCAGGTATAAAACACACACACACACACATGTCAAGAAATGTTTCTATGTATCTTATAATGTTTCCTGGCACTTGATGCAATTCAGTTGCTTGGTTATGGATGGGCTGGTACGTTCAGAAAAATTCTTGTGGATTCGCCTTACATGTGGTGGCCTGCAACCCTTATCCAAGTCTCTCTATTCAGGCATGTACTACTTCGATCTCTCTAGATCTTTCTTCCCTTATCTTGAAAAAACCTCTATGGAAAGTCTGTTAATTAAACACTTGTGTAATGGTGCATGTATATTTATGCAAACTGCAGGGCATTGCATGAGAAGGAAAAGAGAAAAAAGGGAGAACGTACAAGGCTGCAATTCTTTGCCGTTGTCTTCGTTGCAAGCTTTGCTTACTATATTGTTCCTGGCCACTTTTTCCCTTCACTATCAGCTCTCTCCTTTGTTTGCTGGATATGGAAGCGCTCGATCACCGCTCAACAGATCGGTGCAGGGTTAAATGGTCTTGGAATTGGCTCCTTTGGTCTTGACTGGGCGACTGTTGCCTCTTTCTTGGGCACTCCTCTAGCTTACCCTTTCTTTGCCATTGTCAATACTATGGTTGGTTTCATCTTGGTCATGTATGTCCTTGTCCCCATAGCATACTGGTCTAACTTTCGTGAAGCCAAGCGATTTCCCATATTTACCTCTCACACTTTTGATGAAGATGGTCAGATATTCAACATTACCCGTGTTCTTAATGAGAAAACATTCGACCTTAATCTAGTGGAATATGAGAATTATAGCAAACTCTATTTAAGTATCTTCTTCGCCTTCTTATATGGGTTGAGTTTTGCATCTCTAACAGCTACCCTTACTCATGTTGCTCTTTTTGACGGAAAGTAAGCCATCTTCCTCAACATTAATTTTATTTTATTCCAGCCTAATTAATTATTTTTTGTTTGTTTGTTTTGATATAGAATTTTCTTTTGAGCAGAAATATCATAAACATGTGGAAGAAGACGACAACTGCAGTGAAAGACGAGTTTAGTGATGTGCACACAAGAATTATGAAGAAGAACTATGCAGTAGTCCCTCAATGGTGGTTTACTGCCATCTTGGTTATATCACTGGCTCTTTCGCTTCTGGCTGTGGAAGGTTTTGACCATCAGCTTCAGCTTCCTTGGTGGGGACTTCTCCTAGCCTGTTTCATTGCTCTAATATTCACCTTACCCGTTGGAGTCGTTCAGGCGACAACAAACATGGTATGATCTTGTCTTTTGGGAAGCAATACACACACACACACACACACACACACACACACTCCATCACTCATGAACTGTGTAAACATCTATGCAGCAAATCGGACTAAATGTGATCACAGAATTGGTTATTGGGTACATGTACCCAGGGAAGCCTCTTGCTAATGTGGCTTTCAAGACGTATGGCTACATTAGCATGACACAAGCACTCAGTTTTCTCGGTGACTTCAAAATAGGGCACTATATGAAGATCCCCCCCAAATCTATGTTCATTGTACAGGTAAATCTTTATGCTGACCACCCTCTAACTAGTCTATTTCATTTGGATATAGGATACTGACTTGGTTTTATTGTGTCTCCAGCTAGTTGGAACAGTAGTTTCTTCCACTGTTTACTTTACCACAGCATGGTGGCTTCTCTCATCTGTTGAAAACATCTGCAATCCAGACTTGCTTCCTGATGGGAGTCCGTGGACCTGTCCTGGAAGCGAAGTCTTCTACAATGCTTCAATCATCTGGGGAGTAGTAGGACCTCTCAGAATGTTCACAGACAAGGGAGTCTACCCGGAGCAGAACTGGTGGTTCCTCATTGGTTTCCTTGCCCCAGTTCCAATGTGGTTTCTCCAGCGCAAATTCCCTGAGAAAAAATGGATCAAGTTGATTCACATTCCCCTTATCCTTAGTGCCTCATCAGCCATGCCATCAGCGAAAACTGTGCACTACTGGTCTTGGGCATTTGTTGGATTTATCTTCAACTACATTATTTACAGGAGGTACAAGGGATGGTGGGCTAAGCACACCTACATCTTATCAGCTGCTTTGGATGCTGGTGTTGCCTTCTTGGGAGTTATCCTTTATTTTACCCTTCAATCCAAGGATATTTATGGCCCAGCTTGGTGGGGTGCTGACGTTTCTGACCATTGTCCATTGGCAAAATGTCCTACAGCACCAGGGATTAAGGTCAAGGGATGCCCTGTTCTCTAAGAAAGATTGAGAAATTCTACATCTTTTAAACTATAGGAATTTGCGCAAGGAAACTATATGAAAAATTTGGTCGGTGACGTTGATAGAGACTGCTTAAGGGAAATAAAGAAGACAAAGCAGTGAAGTTCATTAATTCAGAAGATGTTTACTCAAACAGGCACAGCTGTTGTACATAACATGTTGTCTTCATTCTAGATTCCAGTATTTGAGTTATTATTGGTTTTCTTTTTTCTTTTTCAATTTATCGTATGATCTCAATGATACCAGTCTCTGCTTCTACAAATGCTAGAATGCATCTAAAAAGTTCTGCAACTTTTCCATGATCATTGATGATATCCTTTGGCAAAGGTATATTCAATAAATTCTTTGATTTTTCAGAAACGAAACATCAAGCCATCAAATGCAATCAATTAATAATAGAATATTTTCCTATCTTCATCATCCAGGAAAAAAAAAGAAGAAGAAGAAGAGATCTTTACCTTCAGAATTGCCTTCATAGTCTCTCAGTTTCACTCAAATTCTTTTCTCCCATTTCTCTATCTCACCACCCTTGTTTTTGTAATCTTTTAATTACATTCTCCTTTTGATGCAGTGGAGCTTGCGAAAATCAAAAGTTATGAACATTTGGGTAAGAATATGACATTATGAGATGAAAATCTAACACTGACATATCACGTGAATGGTCTAACGTGTTAAAAACTACAACACCAGTCATGTAAAATTATTGGCCAAGTCAACTCCATTTCCCGGTTCTTCTGTGGATTGTTTAGTTCCAATATTGCTTTGCTATTCTTAGAAGTTTGTTTAGGATTTCATGGCTAAAATAATAAATGTAACCGTTGGCTCCTAGTTTTATATAACTGACTTGCCTATATAAGGCAATTTAGCTCTGTAAAATATACATCATCTTGTTCTCTATTTTTCCAACTTCTCTCATTTATTCAACAGTTTGGTATCAGAGCCTCACAATCGTGGGCATTGTATTCTTGTGTCTTTTCTTTTTTCTGTCTGTAAAATGGGTGATCTGCAAGTTATTGGCGGAATTAAAAAACTCAACCATACTAACTACAACACTTGGTCTATATGTATGATATCCTACATGCAAGGTCAAGATTTGTGGGAGGTTGTCAACGGAAGTGAAACTTTACAACCAGAAGCAGATGACACAAATGGTACGTTGAGGAAGTGGAAGATAAAAGTGGGCAAAGCACTGTTCGCTTTGAAGACAACAATTAACGATGATATGCTGGAGCATATAAGGGATGTCAAAACTCCCAAAGAAGCTTGGGATACATTTGCCAAGCTATTCTCCAAGAAGAATGATACAAGACTCCAATTACTTGAAAGTGAGTTATTATCAATAACTCAACGCAACATGACAGTTGCTCAGTATTTTCACAAAGTGAAGTCATTATGCCGTGAAATTTTTGAATTGGATCCACAAGCTCCCATTCAGGAAACCAGGATGAAAAGAATTGTTATCCATGGTTTGAGATTTGAATACAGGGGTTTCATTACTGCAGTACAGGGATGGCAAATCAACCATCACTTGTTAAGTTTGAAAATTTGCTTGCTGGTCAAGAAGCTTTAGCTAAGCAAATGGGAGGAGCCTCACTAAGGAGTGAAGAGGAAGCACTCTACGTCCACAAAGGCAGTGGGAACTTCAAATAGCATGGAAATGGTGGATTTAGAAGGCATAATGACAAGATGAAGAATCATTAAGGTGCAGGAAGTAGTTGTGCAATGGGAGGCTGGAAAAATCAGAGTAACAATAAGAAATTTAAAGGAAAATGTTACAATTGCGGAAAGAAGGGTCATATGGAAAAATTTTGTACATTGCAGGAAAAGTTCATGGAGAGTAATGCTGTTACTTCTAAAATTGAAGACGAATGGGATGCTGAGGCATTATTTGTTATAGAAGAAGAAGAAGAAGATGAGCTAGCCCTTACAGCAATACTGTCTGATCAAATCAATTATGAGAAAGATTGGATAGTTGATTCTGGTTGCTCCAATCATATGACTGGAGATAAAGAGAAGCTGCAAAACTTGACAGAATACAAGGGAAATCTTGTAGTAGTAACAGCCAACAACTCAAAATTACCAATAGCTCATGTTGGTAATACAATGGTCTCTAACCATTACAGTGATAATGACGTATCACTTCAAAAATTCTACCATGTTCCAGGTATGAAGAAAAACCTTCTTTCTGTATCACAATTAACATCTTCATGGCATTTTGTTTTGTTTGGTCCACAAGATGTGAGAGTCTATCACAGTTTTGAGATTGCAGAAGAACCGTTGATGAAGGGGTAGAGATTAGAGTCAGTCTATATAATGTCTGCAGAAACTGCATACATAGATAAGACCAGAAAGAACGAGACAACAGACTTATGGCATCTACGTTTGAGTCATGTTAGCTATTCTAAGCTAGCTGTAATGATGAAGAAGTTGATGTTGAAGGGACTTCCTCAACTTGAAGTAAGAACAGACACAGTGTGTGCAGGATGTCAGTATGGGAAAGCTCATCAGTTGCCGTATGCAGAGTCCAAGTTTAAAGCCAAGAAACCACTGGAATTAGTCCATTCCGATGTTTTTGGACCTGTGAAGCAGGCTTCTATCAGTGGAATGCGATACATGGTGACTTTTATTGATGATTTTTCACGGTATGTGTGGGTTTATTTTCAGAAAGAGAAATCTGAAACCTTCTCAAAATTCCAAGAGTTCAAGAGTGCAAAAGAAGCAGAGATTGGTGAAAAAATTTGTTTTTTACGCACAGACAATGGGGGAGAGTACACATCCGATGAATTCTCTAATTATCTACTGGAACATCAAATACATCATCAATTCACATGTGCCAACACTCCACAACAGAATGACATCGCGGAAAAAAAAAACAGACACCTCACAGAACTCTGCCGCATTATACTCCATGCAAAGAATGTTCTTGGATGTTTTTGGGCAGAAACAATGAAAACTGTTGCTTATGTGATCAACAGGTTTCCTCAGCAACGGTTATGTTTTCTTTCACCCTTTGAAAAAACATGGAACATGAAACCTGCAGTCAGTTATTTTCGTGTTTTTGGATGTGTATGCTATGTGTTTATTCCTGATCATTTACGTGGTAAAATTGACAAAAAAAGCTGTGAGATGTATTTTTGTGGGCTATGACAGTCAAAGAAAAGGGTGGAAATGTTGTGATCCTTTAACTGGGAAGTGTTACACATCACGTAATATGGTGTTTGATGAAGCATTCTCATGGTGGTCCTCAGAAAAGGAGACGTTACCAGATTCAGATTCTTTGCATTCTGCCCAGCTTCAACTGGATTTAGGAGCAGGAGAAGTTTCAGATGATGACACAGCATAACATCCATGGCAAACAGGTGTGTATGTACAACCAAGTGAAGAAGGAGAAGGAGAGCCTAGCAGAACAGTTAAACTAAGACGATCAACAAGAATTAAAAGGCCAAATCCTAAATATGCCAATGCTGCTATAACAGAAGACGAGGACGCAACAGAGCCAGAGACATTTGAAGAAGCACAACTCAGTTTGGAATGGAATAAAGCTATGAAAGAGGAATTTGATGCCTTAGAACAAAACCAGACTTGGGTGCTTGTACCGAAACCAAGAGATGTGAAGCCTATTTCTTGCAAATGGGTTTACAAACTAAAACGTCGCACAGATGGATTAATTGAAAGATACAAAGCATGTCTGGCAGCTCGGGGTTTCTCTCAACAGTATGGACTAGATTATGATGAAACGTTTAGTCCAATTGCAAAAATTACAACTGTTAGAGTCTTACTTGCACTTGCAGCTAATAAAAGTTGGAATCTATGGCAAATGGATGTGAAGAATGCGTTCTTACATGGAGAGTTGGATCGAGAAATTTACATGAGCCAACCGATGGGATTTCAAAGTCAAGATCATCCTGAATATATCTGTAAGTTACGAAAGGCGCTTTATAGATTAAAACAAGCACCAAGAACCTGGTATGGTAAAATTGCTGAATTTCTAACTTATAGTGGCTATTCAATGACATCTGCAGATTGTAGTGTGTTTGTCAAATCAGTTAACACAAAGCTAGCTATTGTGCTAGTATATGTTGATGACTTAATCATAACAGGAGATTGTGAAGAAGAAATTCTCCTGATAAAGCAAAATTTATCAGTTCGCTTTCAAATGAAAGAGCTCGGGCAACTCAAGCATTTTCTTGGTCTAGAGATTGATTATACTCATAAAGGGCTGGTTCTTCATCAGAAAAGATATTCCAGCGATTTATTGAAGAAGTTTGGAATGGTTAATTGCACCAATCTCGACACCAATGGAAGCAAATGTAAAATTTTATGCTCTCGAAGGGAAGGATTTAGAAGATGCAACAATGTATCGACAATTGGTAGGCAGCTTGATTTACTTAACTTTAAGTAGACTAGATATTTCTCATGTAGTAGGTGTGATGAGTTGATACATGCAAAATCCAAAGAAACTTCATTTAGAAGTAGTTCGGTGAATTTTACGATATGTGAAGGGCACACTCGATTATGGCATTCTGTATAAGAAAGATGGAGACTGCAACCTAGTTGGTTTTTGTGATGCTGACTATGCAGGTGATCATGATACTCGACGCTCAACTACCAGGTATGTCTTTATACTTGGATGGGGAGCAATCTCTTGGTGCAGCAAAAGACAACCAACTGTGTCCTTATCAACAACTGAAGCAGAATACCGAGCTTCAGCAAAGGCAGCACAAGAGAGTACTTGGCTCATGCGATTATTCAAGGATCTATGTCAGCCAATAAAGGTAGCAGTTACATTGTATTGTGATAATCAATCAGTAATACGTTTAGCTGAAAATCCAGTTTTTCATGCAAGAACTAAGCACATAGAAGTGCATTATCATTTTATTAGAGAGAAGGTTCTACAAGAAGAAATTAAGTTGAAACATGTTAACACAAAAGATCAAGTTGCAGATTTGTTTACAAAAAGCTTGAGTGGCAATAAATTTGAAAGCTTTTGTCAGCATCTCGGAATGGTTAACAGAAAAGACGCTGGTGTTGAGAGGGGATGTTAAAAACTACAAAACCAGTCATGCAAAATTATTGGCCAAGTCAGCTCCATTTCCCGATTCTTCTGCAGATTGTTTAGTTCCAATATTGCTTTGCTATTCTTAGAAGTTTGTTTAGGATTTCATGGCTAAAATAATGAATGTAACCGTTAGCTCCTAGTTTTATGTAACTGACTTGCCTATAGAAGGCAACTTTGCTCTGCAAAATATACATCATCTTGTTCTCTGTTATTCCAACTTCTCTCATTTATTCAACATAACGTATTCTTGAATAGTACATGTAGAGGTTTCAATATATATAAGTGAACCTCCAACTATATGCAAAAGAGTTCTTTCTTTTATACTTTTGACTGTGAAAATCTTCACTGGACGGGGAAAGAAAGAGAAGGAAAAAGAAAAACAGAGCAGAGGAGTGAATAGAGAGAGGAGAAAGAAAACAGAGTGATCGAGGCGAGAAGAAAATAAAAAAGAATGAAAATAGAGGGAATAAAAAGATGGCTAAGAATAAAAAACCAAGAGAACAAAAAAGAAAGTCTTTTTTTTTTGTTATCAGAGGCAAAAGGCAGAAGTTTTTCCATTGGTTTGTGTCTCATCTTTTGCATTCAAAATGTGCAGGATCCGCAGGTATGAGTCTCGACTTCCTTTATCTTTGACATATTTAAAGCTATTTGTTTGGTTTTTGTTTCTTTTCAAAAACTTGTTTTTGGTTTAGTTTCGGGCTTTTTTTTTTCTATTTTGACAACAAAGCTATGTTGCTTGTCTATTGTTTTTTTCTTCCATGGTTTAAAGCTTAGAAGGTTTGCGTATTCTTTGTTTTTACTTCTCGTTGTGAGGAACCATGAGCCTCATAGGTCTTCATCATCCCTGCACTCCTTGTTCTATTGTCTTGATGTCCTAGAATGTTGCATAGGAGAGTTTTCTTCTAAACATAACTTTGTCCAGATGAGAACATAAAAGCGCGAGAGCATTTCCTTTGCAGGGTTTGGTCTTTTTAGCACTGTTGGTCATGTTTTTTCCTTCCTGTTCTTTCAGGGGGGTTTAGTCGGTCATTTGATTTTTTTGTTTATCTAGTTCAGTCTTTAATACACGGGGTATAGAGTCATGTTTCCCAGGTTTCTTTCCTCTTGCATGAAACTAGTATGTCAGCGTCAGAGATTAGGAAAAGAGGATAGGCGTGAGACACGGTTTCTGTTTTTGTTATAAGGCTCTGAGTTCAAGTTTTTTTTTTTTTGTGCATGAGGACTTGTGCTTTTATTTTGAGAATAATGGGCAAACTTATATTCAGGCTTCAAGTTTAAGTTGCTATGTCAAGTCTTGATTGTTTGATTTGAATTGTTTTAAGCTTCCTGTAAATTTTGGAATATATATGTGTACGGCTTGTTTCTTTAATTGTGATTCTTGGTTTAATTGTGTTGTGTTTCGACTAAACATAAAATTTTTCTTGAATGTTGCATATAGTTAATACCATAATATATTTTGAACATTTCTTTAAAAAACAACATTTGAAGTTTAAAAGAAAATGTGTTTTAGCATGGATTTCTTAAATACAAAAATTATTTTCTTGTATTTTGGATTTTACAATATGTTTGTAAACTCTAAAGGGTATTGACCAATATTCCAAAAATATAAAAATCTTATTTTGGGGGAATTTATCTTTATTCACCATTAATATTTGGATAAAGAAATCCAAAAGGGTTGATATCCATAATATTATTGGGAATAATTTGATATTATTCACTGTTAATATCTTGATAAAGAAACCTCAAGTGCTTAATATCCAAAATATTTTTCTAGAGATAACAAGTCATTATCCCTTAATAATATAAAGGCAAAGAGTCCTATAAAAGGTAAATGTATAAAATATTGTTGAGAGTAATACAACTTGTTCATTTTTAACATAAGGGCAGATTTATACCTAAAATGTTATTTAGAACAATTTAATTGCACATCCTTGAAAAAAGCCTCAATTATAATTGAGGACATTTCAAATTTTGATTCCACGATTTATGAGTCGTGAAAGTGTGAAATACTAAGGCAAAAATGGACAATTTAATTGCACATCCTTGAAAGAAACCTCAATTATAATTGGGGACATTTTAAATTTTGATTCCATGGTTTATGAGTCATGAAAGTATGAAATACTAAGGAAAAAATAGGCTTTTAAAACACCTTGAATTTCCTTAGATTTCTAACTTAGTTTTTTTTTTTGTTTCTTTTCCTTGCGATTTGCAAGTCGCGAACATTTGAAATACTAAAGGGAAATGAGCTTTTAATCACATTAAATCTACTTAGATTTCCATCTTAGCTATCTCTTAATTCATAGGTTGTAAATTTACTTCAAATCAAACACAGATTTAAGAGATCTGTATCGGTTCTCCTTGAAACTATATAAACATATCTAAAGGTATGATCCATATTGGCCAAGAATTCTTTCTTTTAGACTTTGAACCCAAGTCTATTCATCATAACAAACTCATCCTAGGAAAATTAATTAGAGGACACCAACACAATAGCAATTGTAAGGCAAACCAAACACCAAGCAGTTTACCTTAAGTAGGGCGTACTAGTGGTGCTAAAACCTCTCATTTACGCAACCAGTTCATTGCCTTAGAATCTCTAAAGACTAGTTAGGGTTCCTAGTGACCATAATACTAGGTGGTGACTCTCTTTTTCACAAAACAAAGACCCCAAAATCAATTCCCTTGCTCCGGGAAGGGTCACCGCGACGTCGCGCTCTCACGAGGGTGCAACAGACATGATGATTAACCAAGACTATTAAAATGATCAAAACATCCTCGTGTTGTAAACATAATAATTTCATGCCATGTATTTGAAAGGCAATCAGTAATAAGGACTTACTTTCTATATTTCTTTTTTCCACTTCCACTATCACCTCTTGTCGAGGTTCCACCTAAAATAACATTGATCTCCAACAATTCTTGGTTGGGTTGGCTGGACTCTTCTCCGTCTAGGTCAGCGCGGGTATCCCTCCTTACAAACTGTTGGACACGTAGCCCTTGTCTATCAACCGTTCGATCTCATTCTTCAAGGTATAGCATTGTTCGATATCATGCCTCTTATCTCAGGAGAATATGCAATACTTATTAGAGGTGCATGTATAGGGAGTGATTTTCATTGGCAGAGGATATTGCACAAATTTATTACCTATAATTATGGTATACACTTGAATGATAATGGTGTTCAATGAAGTGAAAAACCTCTCAAGATATGGCAATCGATCATGGGATGACCTTAAAGATCGAGTTCCGAATAGGGGAACGATTCTACCTAGAAGGTCCTTCAGGTTAACTATCCTTATAAAAACAGGAAGGTTCGTGTTGCAATACACTTGCCTTTTCCACTTGTATATGATTGTTCATGACTTGTTTCACCTTAAGCAAACATTTTTAAGGTAAGGCATAAAGGTCTCTCTATAAAGCACGTTCCCTCACCCTATTGATTAAGGCCTTTAAGGCCACTGGTTTAATCAACTCTTTCATTTTAAGTATCTTCTCATCAAACCTCTTCAAATATGCCCTTATGGATTCACCATCTGATTGGGTAACCCCAAAAAGATCTATAGAACTCTTCTTTATAGGTATACTTATCTTGAAATACGCTACCAGTTTAGGTCATAGATCTCTGAATTCTTCAATAGAACCTGATTCCAAGTTGTCATACCAAGCACATGCAGACTCTTTAAAGGTTATAAGGAGTATTTTGCACATTGCGTCATTATCTTGAACTACCAACTCCAAGCTACTATGCATGTTTTGCACATGTTCTCTTAGATCGACAAGACCATCATAGTTATCCAAGCTCATATTTATAGAGATATAGTCTTGAGGAATCCGAGCATTCAATACTTTTCTAGACAAGAGGAAGCCCTGGACATGATGGAGTTGTAGGTAGCTTCTTGGATGTGCTCAAAGGTTGATCACCTTTTGATTTTTTATCTGCTGGGTTCCAGGGTGTGGAATTACTCTAGTGTGGAATAACAAGAGTGGTAATTGTTATCTGTCTCATAATAATGACAGGTAGCACACCTTGAATACCTGTTTTATGCAAAGGTATCACAATGATAAGAGTGATCCCTCTTAGGACTTGAGCCCACAGGGTGATGGATATGGTCCGAGTAATTAGGCCCATGACTATTATGAGCTTGTGCTAAAAGTGATCTTTTTATCTAGTATTAAAAATACTGATAAATCTTGATCCATCACAAGGGATGAGAAAATATTTATTGGGTATAAGAGAATGAGAGGGAGAGAGCACAAACAAAAGCAACTTTGGTTAAAGGGAGGATAGAGAGAGGAGTGTTGGATTTGATAAAACGGGCATGAAGTTGTTTTTGCTCAAATACAGTGTTGAAATTGTGGGTAAGGAGATCATTATTTTTTAGGTTTTGAGAAGTGAGGGATGGTGGTGGGAAATAGATAAGGGAATAAGATAGAGAGGAAGAGGACATCATTTCCTTTTCCACTTTTAGTTCATATTTACATATTATTCTTGGACAAATTGGGCAACTGGCATACAAAATGAAAAGAAATGGTGAATCAATACAGCAACAAAAAGTTTAGATGAAATAACACATTTTTTTGATGTTGTGGTTCTAAACTGTGATATTTGATTAATGTCGCAATTCAGAAATGCAAAATTTGATTAAATGTTATGTTTCTGAACAGTGAAATCAATTAAAATTTTATTACGATTTAGAACCGTAACATTTAATTAAATGTCTCATTTTAAATCACGATAAAATTTTAATTGATATGATACTATTGTTTACATCAGGAACAATAGTGTCAGCATAATGATATAAAATAAATATGTTATAAGATATTTTGTAAGAGAAACAAATTAGATTCTACTCAATTAGACGTAATTTTAACTAAATTACATTACTCCAACCCTAATTGACAAAATTCATAGCAAATTTAATTAAATTCTCAAAATTTAACATAAAAGCAAACTTCACCAAAATTAAATATAATTCATGATATGAAATCTAATGGATATTTTCATGATTAATTGTATTAAATCAAACCCACATTCATAAAAAATTAAAATAATTCAAAGAAAATATCAAATTCATCAACTTATCATTAATCTTATGCAACGTGTAATTTGTCATAATCTTACTGTATTCATGTTCTATTGCTTGAAATCATCAAGCATAGTTAATTATAATTTTAGCTGATTCTAACAATCCACGCAAAATTCTAATTTGTCAACTTATCTAAAATTAAATGCAACACATAATTAATTTAAAATTAATATAACTTATTTTCATATTCTACTACATCCTATCAACCCTAATTAATGATATTTTAAACTAATTTATCATTACTTCAACAAACCCTGAATTATTCGTTCTTCTTATATCCACACAAAATCTGAGTTTTTTTTTCAATTTCATCCCTTAGAATTTAATTTTATACCAATTATAGTCCTTATTTTGTTGATTGTTATTTGTTCTTCTCTTATCATTTTCTTAATTGAAATTTTTTATTTATCAAATTTTATCCATATTCTTTTGATTGCTATTTATTTTATATGAAATAATTTATGAAATTGATTTTTTTAATTTTATCCTCTTTTGATTATTTTTTTTATTTGTTAGATTTAGTCTTTATTCTTTTGATTGCTATTTGTTTTATTTGAAATAATTTATGCAATTGGATTTTTTTTCCAATTTCATCCTCCTTTAATTGTTTATATATGTCACATTTGGTCCTTGTTCTTTTAATAAACTTGAAAAAAATTAAAAATTTATTTTTCAGTTCATTTTCAATGACATAGCCAAATACCGAAAAATATTTTTCAACTTATTTTCCATGACACTACCAAACATTGAAAAATAATTTGTTTTTTAAGAACTCATTTTCCATTAAAACCACTTTTCAAAAGAAAACTACTTTCCGGCAAATAAACGGGGCCTAATTGTTAAATTGATTTCGTCAAAGTTGTCCACAACAAGGCTTTGGCAATGGCTACGTCAAATGTCATTCGACTATATAAGTGTGTCATGTTACACCGTATGCCTAGTCAAATTTTCCAATGTGAAAAAAAATGTCTAGGTGGTGATAACTGGGATAATTTGATTAATTCGTTACTCGAGATATGAGATCAGGATAACCATGTAAAAAGAAAGAGGAATAAACCACAAATCTCAATGCTCAATAATCTAATGTTAAAGAATGACATTAAGGAAAAAAAACATCAAAGAAAAAAAAATCAAGTCAATTCGGATTAACTTAGCTAACCTGCTACAAGTGAGATGAGAGTGGGATAAGAAATTTAAATTTAAAAAAAAAGACATAGAATAAAAAACCAAAGTTACATCAATACAAAAATTTTAAAAAAGAAACATAAGTATACCTGGGTTAACTTAAATAAGCCAAACTTGAGATAACCCAATAGAAAGGAAAGTGGAAAAATCACAAAGCTGAAGAGCCTATAATTTAATGTCAAAGGATAAAAGTGAAAAAAAAATCAATTTAAAAAAATTCAAAGAAAAATCAATTTGTAAAAAAGAAACTAAAAAAAAAGATTGAACTTAAACGGGGCTAAAATTCAAAACCAATGACTCGGGTCATGAGATTAAAATTAACACATAGAAGGCAAACACGAAAAAATAGCGAAGCAAAATTCTCAATCTTAAATTTAAAAAAAAAAACAAACAAACAAATAACAATCGAAATAATAAGAACCAAATCTAGTACAAAAACTAAATGAAGAAAATAATTATGGAATAAATTCAAAAAAAAATAAAATAACCAAATGATAAAAAAAAAAATTAGTAATCAAAAGAATGAAGACCAAGACTGTAAACAGAAATTAAATAAAATAAAATGTTAAAATTAAAAAAAAGAAAAAAACAATCAAAAAAAAAGAAAAAGAAAGTCAACCACCACGAATTAAACACATACTCCACTCTCATCGGCTGAACCACCATGAATTGAACACACGCTCCACATCCATCAATTATCCCTCCACCAGAGCTTTTGGGTGATTAGTGGTTGGTCATTTTTTTCTCGTCAAACATCGTCATATATGTTACCCAAAAAACACGGGTTATACACACACACTAATAACTTTTTTATTTTTATGATATTTATTCTTTGTTAAAATACTAATTTGCCCCTCATGCAAATTGAAAATAAAAAAATAATCATGATAAAAAGATATAAAAACCCTCACAGCAAGTTTTGCATTTTTTTTTTAAGTATTTTAGTCTTTTAGCCATTTTGAAAAGAAAAAAAAGACTGAAATCCTTGTCAGCCAAACAATTGTTTTTTATTCCAAGGTATTTGTAACTGCACTATACAACGACAATGTAAAAATGTGAGGAATTTAATTTATCTAATTCAATTTGAAAATACCAATTAAACTCAATGAAAAAATCATTTTACCTCTTAATCCACTCTTTTCTTG
>Ga0325411_1004602_pt1 | contig 15428 bp, 14 predicted proteins | sample PopdelMetagenome_13_FD_206181 | JGI IMG/M metagenome (GOLD analysis project Ga0325411, IMG submission 206181) | Populus deltoides microbial communities from Bellville, Georgia, United States - Xylem-PdIQD-R4 | ecosystem: Host-associated > Plants > Phyllosphere > Stem > Wood/Secondary xylem... | reverse complement strand
CAAACGGTTGCTCAACCAATCTCCAGTGATTCGATCTGTTCTGATTGACCTGATGAGATTCTCAGGGCACCAAATTCAGCTCTGTTTTCTCCCACAATTATACTCTGATGCCGAGTCCCTCTTAACACTCATCTTCATTCTTCCAAATTTGTGTTTGACACTTTTAAATCTCAAAAGAGAAAAGGAAGGAAACTGGAAAATCAATAACCATCAAATAGCATTTGGATTCACTAAATTGGATTTTATGGGGAATGTGTTCACAAGCACATGGTGACTTTTGGAATCCCAAGGTGTTACCAGCGGAAAAGAGCTGGAACTTGGCAGTGTGATCTTGTTCAAGATCCTAGATTCAACTCTTGCCGGTGCAAACAATACCATTAAGTTATCGGATTTGGGTCAAATCCATGAAATAACCGCGGTGTATTTGCGGAAAAATCCTTGTCGAAGGCCTATGCAACTCCGGAATTAGTCGGGACTCAGCCTAGACACCTTTTCTAAGCTAAAAAAAGAGACTTTTGGGAAGTTACAACTTACATGCATGAGAAATAGAGTCTTTAACTAACCTTGGTTCCCGTGCTTCAATACGGGTCGGGCCATTTTCCCATCAATGCCCAGCAGCACGTGAGGCTGCTACTTATTGGACGGGAGGAGTTTTTTCCCATCAGGAAGCAAGAAAGTTTATCCAAAAAAAAAATAGTACTATATTTTGATTCAATTATCGGATTGGGCTCTGCTGCCTGTCCTCCAACTAGAAATCCTTAAACTAGGCTCAAGACATCTTGTTTGAAAATTTTTTATTTATTTAAATTTTATACTATTTTTTTTTTTGTTTTAGAATTCTAATTTGTTACCGAGAAATCAATTTTTTTTAACCAATTTAAAAGAGTTGTAAACTTTTTTAAAATGAAATAATAAATTTAAAGTTGAAGTTTACAACCATTTTTGCTTTTCAAATATGTTTTTCTATGATTATTTTCGCTGTCTTTGTGCTTGCGCTTGCATCATATATACTATGCTTATACAGAATAATGAAAAAATCACTTAAATTTCATAAACCATCATATATTTTTATGGCACCTTGCAACCTGTTGTTTGAAACCTTGCCTATTTACAATTTCTATTTATTGATCGATGTAGTTTGCAATTGCATCCTCCATCCAAGAGCAATTTATTGTATTTTAAGGTTAGGAAAAAAAATTCACTTCTTGGTTAATAACCATTAAACTGACCAAAATGTCCCTACTCTTGAACTCAAACCAACAGCATTATTTGCCAAGTTCCAGTTAGTATTTTATGTTTTTTAAGAACAATACCTACATCATCATAAGGATATTTTGGGTATTTGAAAGTTGTTGCCTGAGCTGTTAACCTACTTCTTTTGAGAACGGGTTGAAAAGTGGAATTGGGCCCTGTCCCAGACCCTTTCCGGCTGTATTTTTTTTCAGGCGACTTGAGAGAGGTATACAGGCTAAGAATACCGGGGCCTTATGCTCCTTTGATTTTTGTCAGGTATCCATCCATCCATGAGATCTTTAACATTTTATTTGAAAGCAGCAAGTCCAAGCGAACGGGGAAATATGGGAAACGAATAAAAACCTCTTAAAGATGAGATTACTTAATGATAAATTATTGAGAAATAAGATTTTTAATTAGGTTTTTTTTTTTTTTTTTTTGGATATGGTGACCATCTTCATTAGAATTTTGTGTTGTTTATTATTGATATTTTTCTTTTGTTGTTTTCCGTATGTGTTAGTTGGTATCAAAATCCAATGATTCCTAATGGTTAATAACTATGGATGAAGGATGTATTTGCATAACAAAATGTGCTCAGTTAGAAGGGGATAGGATATTTCTCCCTCGAGAAGGGATGTTCAGGAACTGCTGATATAGCGCATGCAAAGACATATTGCAAAATTGACTTGTTAGTTAACGATGATAAAATTGTAAAGGCAAAATGAAGAATTATCATGCTGATTAACAAATATAAAGAAAAAAAAAGTAGAGGATCATGTGGAGAGTAATCATGGATCCATGACCAATTATGAGAATTCATTTCAAAAGCATGAGTAGAGGATGCAGCTTCTTGATCAGGATAAATATCGTGAAGATTTTGGTTATTCCATTTATAATGAAATAGATGTGGATTGCTACTCTCCATCAATTTATGATGTTTATTTTGATGATGATAATTTTGATAATGATACCATAAATAATGACAATAATGAAAGTGATAATGTCATCAATGGTGTCCTCATTAATAAGTTAGGGGTTAACTGCAAAGATAACGCAAAAGTGTTTAATAATTTTTTTTTAATTTAAGCTATGTTGATCCATTTGATTATAAATTGACTATTATCAAAAATGTATATTTATTCAAGGTTTATATAAATACAACACATGATGATGAAGGAAGTTTAAGGTTTGTAATCCATTACTCTAAAAGCCAGTGTAAGAGGTATTATTTGTCAATTGATATTTTTTATGTAAAATCTAACATGAAAGAGTTAAGTTGATATCTAAAATTGTTGTATATCCAAAGAGAAGAAAGAAAATAGGTTGAAGAGTCTTGAATTCATTTATAAGATCGAGACAAAAATGATTTACACTCGAGGATAGGGTAAACTGATGTAGAAGGTTTATAAGGAAGATTATTTTTCCTTATTTTTATTTTTTCCTATTTATTTTAGAAAATTAGATGTTATGCTTAAAAATTTGGACTTTTATTGTTTTTCCTTTATTTTTTAGATTTTTTTAGTTTCTTTAGGTTGTATGTGGGTTTGTTTAAGGAGTTGTAAACCTGTTAAAAATGAGATTACTTGATGAATTATTAAGAAATAAAGTTTTAAATTAGAGGTTTTGATGCAGTGACCCTATTTGGTAGAGTTTTGTGTTGTTTTTTATTGTTATCTTTCTTATATTGTTTTTATCTATTTTAGTTAGTATACATACAATGTTTAAACTTGATGGATATTGACCCGAACCAAGTTGAATAAAGTCATGGTTAATTGAGATGGTGACACGAAGAGATATGGTTAGGGGTGACAATTTCATCCAAACTTGATGGATATTGACTCAAACCAAGTTGAATAGGTAGAAAATTTTATGCATAGTTTAGGTAAAACTCGAAGATAAAACCTTGAGTTTCAAGTTAGGCACGAATATTATTTTACCCTACTTGAAGCCCTACCAAAATGCATTAATAACTTTAATACTGCTTTATATATATATATATATATATATATATATATATATATATAGAGAGAGAGAGAGAGAGAGAGAGAGAGAGAATTTAGAGTTTTAACTATTAGACTTCCATTAGGATAATATTTAGATAGTGACTAGAGTTCAACAAGCATGGATCTTTACTATAACTGGTTTAGTATGATAAATCATACACGCATCAATATAACTTTTCTAATTTATAAACAAGCAATAAACAAATTATGCCTAGTATGATATTTTCTTAGCTTTCTTTTTTCCTCTCTTTTAATATTTGTAGGATAACTTGTTGGAGGGTGACTTGCCTCACCCTAAAAGCTCTTCAAAGGAGTGTGTTGTTGGCTTTTAAGGTAGGGTGTTGTTTCTTCGTGCTCCAGTTTATGACCTTGACAATAATCTTTTCATTTTTCTTTATCCTCGTGTCTCATTCACTTCATTGGTAATTAAAGGAAACCAACTAGCTTTGTAAACCCGTGAACAAATTTTTTTGGTGTTAAAAAAATTAATTAAATTAAATTAACTTGATAATAAAATAGGTTAATCAAAAAATAAAATGAAATAATATTGAATAATTATAAAAAAGGTTTATGGAATAAAAATTTTATGTACAGAGTTTTAAAAGTGAACCAAGATGAAATATCCAGTTAAATGAAAAATAAAACATGGAAGTTCAACATAAAAGAATTTTTGCAAATAATGTAAATTTGAGAATATAAATATGGTTGTTTATCCAATGGCTGACGATATGAAGAAAAAAAAGGGAGGTTAGGGTTCTTTCATTTTTTCACTAGTTCATGAGAGAAAAGGTGTAATTTCAAGTTAGATTAGTGAATCAAATGGAGTTTTGATGAATTAAGAGAAGATTTGAAAAATTTAGAAAAGGGTTTTAAGCTTAGAAAAGGGTGGAATTGGGAGTTAAAGGGAAAAAGTGGAGAAGGTTAACAAAAATTGGATTATTTCTTACAATTTATTCTTGAATGATTTTTATTATGAGGCAAGAACTACCCATTTTATGATTCATTTAAATTCTAATGTGTTTTAAAGTTAATTATGCAGTGTATATATATTATGGAATGTTAGATTATATAGGTTGGATTGTTTATAATGGTAATCTTGGTTCGGAATTGTCGCACCCAATATCACGACAACCTTTATGTTTCTAGAAAAAAAAATATTTGATATCTTATTCTTAGAGGGGAAAAATGTCTAGTTTAAGGAGTCATCATCTAGTATTATGGTTATTAGAAACCCTAACTGGTCAATAAAAATTCTATGGTACGAGACTGATTACGTAAAAAGAAAGTTATTATCACCTTTTAAGTTTTCTATCAGAAGTAAGCTACATTGCTGATTTTGTTTTAAATTTGCGAAGTATTTGTTGTATTATGCTTTTGATGGTTTGACTATAATATTTATAAATATTTAACTACAAATACTTCTAACTCTTGTTGTAACACCCTTAAATTTTATTTATGTTATATTCGTTGAAAAATTAGGAATTTGTTTGTGTGCATATAAGTGTGTGTGTGTGTGTGTGTCATGATCCATGATCCCTAACTATCCTAACAAAAATTTTAAGCTTATTATTAGTATTTACACATAGATATAATTTACACATTTTCTTTCTTTTTAACACCATAATCTCTAATAAATTTTCTGTAGACATATCCTTCAACTTTAGTTACTTGAGATGACTTCTCCATTACCAAACTTCATAGTTTGCTTGTAAAGTTTACTCCTTTTACCACCTTGGTCCTCATATTAATGGAAACCAAGTAATCACATAAACAATTCAGGTCTTCCTTAATTCCTGATTAAATCCATTACCACCTTAGTCATTTCATACATAGATGACTAAGTTCTATAACCACACCTTAGTTTTTGTTCTTCCGAATGACTGAGTCATCTGTCCGTACCATTTTAGCCATGCCTCTGCGAATGACTAAGTCAAATACTATTCATTTTAGCTTTCCACCCCTTTGGAAACTAAGTCAAAATCAAATGTTTATATCTTCTTAATTTCTAACCATTTAGACAACTAAGTCATACACATTATCTTTTATATTAATTAATTTCATTCATCGAATAATTCTTTTCATTTTTAACCATGTGTTGTCATAATTCTCTTACAACCATGACACAGTTCAGTTCTAATAATTATTAAATGTGCATAACAAAGACAACCTAATCACATAAAAGAAAATGAAAGAACAACTACAATAACTTTACATAGTTAAAGAGCGAAACACCAACCTGCAGTTCTAGGTGTTCGAGCTCGCTCTGCTAAAGTTCCAGCCACGAATGATCCTCTTATAACTAAAAGGAAGGTATTCTTGTTACAATATTCATATCCAGAATTGTAATACGCATATAATTTCATTGTCACGTTACATATTTCAATATTACATATTCCAATAATTCTCGTCTCAACATTAATTCCATTCATACTAATTAATTCTTCTGTTAGTATTTCTTATCAAAAATACATATTTCCCTAACTTAATTTCCCTTAAAATGCATCTTGTATTATCGGTAATAAATACCTTCAATCCTCATTGATTTACACTTTCATACTTTAATTATTTCTTTTTCATAACTCTTTAATTTAATTTTTTTTTGTTTATATTTGATTTTACTAAGCATGACAAAATAACTATGTCATATGATCATCCAAATAAATCCTCACGCCATTTCTTATACCTTCATAATTAACAAACTTGTTCATGAACATATAATTTAATACTCTTTCTAATAATTTGCATTGTAATACATTAAATTCTCTACCTATATATATTAGCATGCATTGACATTAACCATTTATTTACTTAACTTTTCCACATATTATTATATCCCTATATACAACTTAATCATTTATGCATCAACACATCATAATCACACACAATTATACAAGCTTTATTACATTCCATGTCCATCCTCTTTTATTTCAAATGTTATCGGCATTGTTGTTTTTCATAACACCCAATTTTTATCTTCCATCCTTTATTATTTTGCATCATTATCAACCTATCCTATCACAATATTTCAATTTCAACAATTTCACATTTTCCCTCAAATTCTCTCCTAAAAACTGTAATTCAAGAAATCTAAGAACAATACATTAAATCTATTTCTTTCCACCCAAACTTGTTTAAACAACTTAGAACTCATTACCCAACACTAAAACAAACTTCGAAAGCTAACCTAGTGATGCTTTCCTTCCCTTACTTACAACCCCTTTCTTTCCCTTCTCCCTCACTTAGTTTTTCTTCTTAAATCATTGCTTGAGGGAGTGATTTGTTGTTTTACACCTTTTAGATCCTTGATTCTACACAATTTCTACTCTTTCTCTCAAGGTAATTTTTTGTTTCAAGCGTTTTCCCCTTCTCCTTTCCTCTCCCTTCTGTTTTATTCCTTTGTTTCTAGCGTCAAAAGAAGGGAGAATAAATTGCTGGACTTTGTCGGCTCATCAGATTATTTACAAAATTGTCATTGATGAATTTTATGTTATTTACTATCTGACTATTAACATTTTTAAAAATATCTTCCCGAACTCGGATTGCCATAAAATTTTAATCGAATATAGGACTATATGTTATGAGATTTCTCGTAAAATTTCAGTTTAATCTAACTGTCGAATTGAGCATTCTGCTCAATAGCATGAAACTAGTCAATATGAGAATTATTATTATTATTATTATTATTATTATTATTATTATTTAACATTTAATCATTTATTTTAATCACTTTTTTTTAGGGTTTCAAACTAGTATTGACAACTATTACGTAAGAAAAAAAAAGGTAATATATCCTTGACATTGGCATCAATGAATATTGGGGGGTTCAGAATGATTCTCAACCCTAGTTTCAATATTTCTAATTCTAACTTTAGTGAATACTGAGAGTACTTTCAATTTGGCATTAGTGAATATGAATATTCCTGACTCTAGCATCAGTGCATAAATAAGTAAAATTTAAATTGAAAGAAAAATATTTTTTTTTTTGCATTGAAGGAGCCTTCTTTTTTTTTCAGAGAAAAAGAAAAGAAAAATATATTTTATATCAGATTCACATTTTTACAGTATAAGTTTACAACTCAATACTAAGTAAAGTCATAAAAAAAAACATGTGAGGGACCCGCAAATAGATTCAAGAAGATCCCTGAATTTGAATTTTAGAACGGTTATGATTTCACACAATAAGATAAAGACTCTTTCACGAAGGGAGATTTGCCTTAGAGCTTAGAAGAGACCAATGGATAGAAAGATGACATAGAAAAACAATCATACAACAATGCAGCTTACCTTATATATGGTGCACTGAGGGTGATGCGTCTTCCCCTTATACAACCAGTCCCTTACCCGGACTCTCACAAACTATAGGTTTCTTAGTAACTTTAATACTAGGTGACAACTCCTGAATCTTATAATCATAATTTTATGATTATACCCAAACTTTTTTTCTTTCCAACACACTCTCAGGAGGCTTAGCCTGCTATTCGATGTCGCCTCGCGACAAACATAGTTAACAAGACATTTTATTGGGTTTCAACATATCGAGATCATTTACTAAATTTGACTCTTGGAATTAGCTTTGACTCAATAGTTACAAAAATTTAAAAGAATTATAAAATTATTTTTATTATTTTTTACTATAGTTACAAATATAAAAAAAAAACTCATTTAAACAAAAAAATTTATACCATTTATATCTTGTCTATATTTTTATTTTCTATCACTCGACATATAATTATAATTCTAAAATAATAAGTTACATTAAAATTTAAAATATTATTAAATTGGATCTTAGTATTTTTTAAAAAGGGATATTTAGCTATAGTCTTATTTTATATTTCACATCATTAGATTAAATTATTTTTTTTCTTTTAAAAAACTCTTCCTATTAAAGAAAACTTATGTCAAAAGATAGCATGAAATTCTTATATGTCTATATTTTTTATATTTTCCTCACATTTATTTAAAAAACCTCTTTAACATTTGGAACATATTTATTAAAAAATATATAATTATGTTACAATTCATATCACGTAAATAAGCATCAAACTAGATATGAGAAATGTTTGAAAAAGTGAAAAAAAACTTTAATTTTTGGAGGTCACATTGTGTGCTTCCTTCTAAAATTTGGGTTTCATTTAATCTGAAGCTTTATTAATTAATAATTTATTGTGATGAGAACAATCAAGTTGTCACCAAGTTTTTATATATTTTTTATCATCTATGTTATTAATCACTCATTAATTATAATATCATTGACTTTTTTTGTCAGATTTTAATATAATTTAATTTCTTTGATAAAATTATTAATATATAATCAGTTAAAAAATAATTTTATAATTTTACAATTCAAATTTACATTATATTTTTCATATTGTATTAAAAACACACATTTTTTTATAACTTTAATTAGTATGTAAAACACTACCTTCTTCTGTCTATCTCTAGAAAGAGAAACAAAAGGAAAAACAAAAACAAGACAGGTGTTGTTTGGTGAAGACAAAAGAGCAGCCTTTCGGAGATCTCAAGGGCCTTACGCCCTTGCCCTTTACCCCTCGACGTTTCCGAAGTTTGTTTTTAGGCCCCAGTCATCACCCCTCACCAACTCCCTCAAAACCGATCTCTTTGATTCTTCCAAAACATACTGACTCTTTAAAACAGAAAGCTGAGAAACTGTTATCTTTCTAAAAACATGGCTACCCTTTATTCGACGACATGTCGTTCCATTTCATATTCTCTAACACCATCTTCTTCTTCTTCTTCTTCTTCACTATCAATTAACGGGCAGAATCACCATCAACGACTAAACTTCTCTTCTTGTATTGCTAAAAGGGTTTTACCTGTTAAGGTCTCTTTTCATTCTCGAAGAAATTTTCATTTAAATGTGGTTCTCATGCAAGATGGTTAGTCCTTTTAGTTTTATTGTTCTCATTTCTTTTTTCTGAAAAAGATGATTTTTTTTCATTTGTTGTATGAATTGTTTAGCTGATTTATTTGTATATTGACAAAAATGTTTGGTTAAACTGTCTACATGTACCGTTTTGTGCTTTTTGATTGCCGAATGTTTGGTTTGTCTTCTGTTTTATTGCTTGAAAATCCACAAGATGCCCTTTGATCTGTATAGCTTCAGTTGTGATAAGTTCTGTTTTTTTCTTCTTTTAGAAACTGAAAAACAATATAGAAGCAGAGAAAAGTTTTCAGCTTTTAATATTTTCGCAAGTCATTTTTTGAGATATTACTTGGTCGTTTTTTTTTTTTTTGAAAAAATGAATACCTATGCTCTCTTGTTTGTTCTTATTTGAATGGTAACTGATTGTAGGTGCAGTGGCCACTCCAGTGACCCCAGTTGAAAATGAGACTCCTTTTAAGAAATTGAAAGATGAGTTCTTGTCTTCAGTTCCATCAACTGAGGAAATTAAAGAAGCAGCTAGTTTTGATGTAAATAAAGATGAGTCGACTGTCAGTATCACTGTGGTTGGAGCATCTGGTGACCTTGCAAAGAAAAAGATATTTCCTGCACTTTTTGCTCTTTATTATGAGGGTTGTCTCCCGGAGGTTCAATTTTGGATTTTTCTGTTATCCGTCTACACTTGAAAGCTTGATTTCAATGATTGATTGTTTTTAAAGTCTTCTTCTTCAGTTTATGATCATATTCATATTTTAAGTTGTGAAGTTATTTGGTTGCAGCATTTTACTATCTTTGGTTATGCTCGGAGCAAGATGACTGATGCTGAACTTAGAAACATGGTTAGCAAGACCCTTACTTGCAGAATTGATAAGAGGTGATTTTAGTCCTTTCCTTTTTGGCCATGATGCGAAGCTTACATGTTATAAATGCCTGTTATTTATTTGGAGGTTGGGACGTGATATGTATTGCTGCTTCTGGATTTTCAGGGAGAACTGTGATGAAAAGATGGACCAATTTCTTAAGAGATGTTTCTACCATTCTGGTCAATACGGTTCTCAGGAAAACTTTGCTGAGTTAGACAAGAAGCTGAAAGAACATGAGGTAATGGGGATCTGGGCTAGCATTGCAGCAGAATGGAATATCTCTATTAGTAGTGGATAACTTATTGGTGCTTGGCATGTAAAATGAACATTTAACAAAATCTTATTCCACTTGTGGTTTGTGGATCAAAGTGAGGGTTTTGTTGATAAGAATATCACTTTTGACTATGAGTTTATTGGACATTATGCCTTATTGTTATCTGTAGACATTCCTAGTAAGGTGCATAAACTGGGCTGAATGGGTGGTAGGGAGGTTTTGCACTTAAGATATTTTTATGCCAATACCCTGATTTTGTGCACCTTAGCTTGTGGTAATTGCACACAGCTGTATCACATAGCAGATTCTTGGATCACTATGTTGGTGTTACCATTTACCATCTCCAGGCTGATTGAAAGAGGTTTTGATGTAATTACGGCTATAATTGTTGGGGAGATGTGTTTAGTAATCACATGCAGTATTGCAGTGCATGAGTGAAGTATTTGGTCATTAATGTATGGGTCATATGATTTGTACAACCAGTCACTGTAACTATGGATGTGGAATTGTTCATGCAAATTGGGGGCATGTTCATATTGCAAGGATTTAGCACCATTCTTCATTATCATTTTCATGATTTCACTTTTAAATTGTAATTATCATTGTTCTGTACTATTTTCAGTGGCTGGTGAACTATGCAGCAACTGAGATACGATTAGTATTTTATCTGTTGGTTAGAATATCGTAGAATGCCTTGTTTTTTCTATATGGTTAAGATTAACTAGAATGGGGGTTCCTTACAATTTTCTATGAAAGGTTCTACTACTTGAGCATTTATATAATCTGATCATGTTTGATAATGAAATTTGCATGTGCAGGGTGCGAGAGTTTCTAATCGCCTCTTCTATCTATCAATTCCTCCAAATATATTTATAGAAGCGGTAAAATGTGCAAGCTCATCAGCTTCATCTGGTATTGGCTGGACCAGGGTCATTGTTGAGAAACCCTTTGGCCGAGATTCAGATTCATCGGCTGCTTTGACAAAAGCTCTCAAGCAATACCTTGATGAAGATCAAATATTCAGGTAGAAGATTTCTAAACTTAATCAGCTTTTATCGAGGAAATTGGAGCACGATCTGATCAGATGGATATTCCTTCTTTTTTCAGGATAGACCACTATCTGGGAAAGGAGCTTGTGGAAAACCTGTCTGTTCTGCGCTTCTCTAATCTCATTTTTGAACCCTTGTGGTCAAGGCAGTATATCAGAAACGTACAGTTGATATTCTCTGAAGATTTTGGCACTGAAGGACGTGGAGGGTACTTTGCATTCTGAGATGAGAATACAGCTTACAGTTCTACATTCTATCTAACAGCTTATGGCTAAAATTTTTGAATTGGTTTAAATTAGGTACTTTGACAATTACGGAATAATAAGAGACATAATGCAGAACCATTTGCTTCAAATACTAGCCCTCTTTGCGATGGAAACACCTGTCAGTTTGGATGCAGAAGACATCAGAAACGAAAAGGTTATTGTTACTTGCATGAATGTGGGATTTTAGTAAGTTATTTGTTTTCTTTATTCTTAATTAAATATTATTGCTTACTGATTGCAGGTCAAAGTTTTAAGATCAATGAGGCCTTTACAACTCGAAGATGTTGTTGTTGGGCAGTACAAGAATCACACAAAAGGAGGAGTTACTTACCCAGCATACACTGATGACAACACTGTGCCAAAAGGCAGCTTAACTCCAACATTTGCTGCAGCCGCTCTCTTCATAGACAACGCAAGATGGGATGGAGTGCCTTTTCTAATGAAAGCTGGCAAAGCATTGCATAATAAGAGGTGAGCATTACACACTACACTGATAACAAAATGTAACAGGTTGTTAGATGCATGCAACTAACCTGTTCTCTCAGGACTGGGTAATAGGTTATAGGTTATATAATACATGCAATTTACTTATTTTTGTCAGTGCCGAGATAAGGGTACAGTTCAGGCATGTGCCTGGCAACTTATACAACCGGAATTTTGGAACGGATCTTGATCGGGCTACAAATGAGCTTGTTATTCGAGTGCAACCAGATGAAGCTATCTATCTGAAGATCAATAACAAGGTTCCTGGATTGGGAATGAGATTGGACCGTAGCAATCTACATCTTCACTACGCAGCAAGGTAAAATTTAAGACCATTTGAATCATATACAAGAAAAGACTTATTTATAAGCAACAAGTTCTATTTAACACAATTGCCTTGATTGCAAATCAACTTGGTGTGCCCCCATTGTAGATATTCAAAAGAGATTCCAGATGCATACGAGAGGCTTCTGCTGGATGCAATTGAAGGCGAAAGGAGATTGTTTATCAGGAGTGATGAACTGGATGCAGCTTGGGCACTCTTCACTCCTGTTCTTAAGGAGCTTGAAGAGAAGAAGATCATCCCCGAATATTATCCTTATGGTAGTCGGGGCCCTGTTGGGGCTCACTATCTTGCAGCTAGATACAAAGTCAGATGGGGCGACCTTGGTATAGAGCAATAACTCACGGGGAGGTTTTGACACTTACAGCGTAGCGGGATAAGAAGAGCATATCGCTTTGTGATTTTGCTGTCATTTGTTAGGGTGCTGAAAATAATTTTCCTTATCTCCGTGGGTTACGAAAGAGCTCTTGTATTTGAACTCGTGGGATACAAGGAGCATGCCAGTTACTGGTGCAAGCAAGCAGAATTTCCCATTGCAGAAAAGGAATATCCTTCCTTTTGTGATTTGAATCATCACTTTTTTTTCTTGCGTTGCCATGTATTGTTTGTTCTTCAAGAAAAATAGGAAAAAAGAAAAAACCACACACATTGATTGTATTCCCAATATTATATGCTAAATCAAGAACCATCTATATTAGAAAAAAAAAAAAAAGTTGTCAACAATAACTAAAGATGAATATGAAAAAATTTATAAATAGATATAAATTAAGATATATGATTTTGTAACATGAGTCATTATTTAATTTGTTGTGTTTAATGATTTTTTTATTAAAAATATTTTTTTATTTAATCAAATAATAATAAAAATAGACACGCGAATGAAATTTATTATAAAAATATAATTGATTATAAAAATGTAATGTTGTATATAATAGAAAAAAATTACTATTATTTAATGTAAAAATCAAGTAAAAGCCAAGCAATATTTAAAAAAATAATAAATTTAAAATTTAAAGATAAATGTGGATATAAATATTTGATTTCAAAACTTAAGTTATAAACTTGATTGTATTTAATAATATTGTTTATTGAAATAATATTTTATTTAATGAAACAACAATAAAAAAAATGTATAAAAAATGATTTAATAAAATAAAAAATAATTAAATAAGGCTTCACAAAAAGAAAAAATGCCTCCTAAGATTTTTTTTTAAATTAAAAACGTATTTATGAACTAAATAAAAATTAAACCATATCTTTTGGAAACCAATTGAACCAAAACATAAGATTCAAGAGCGTGGGGTTGGCATGGATAGCTTGTACACCTAGTTTTTTTTAAAAAAAAACATTAAATAAATAGTTTAAAAAATCAGAGAAGTAATATTAATTTATTATTTCAAAAAAATACATATTAAAAGAAGATATCAATTAAAAAAATAAAATTAAAAAAAAAAGAGGTTAGGCGTTGTTGGGTTTGGCAAGTCAGGATCGCTCACATAACCTATTTTTGAAAGTGTCCGCACTCATATGCCTTTATTTTTTTAATTTGAAAATAGAGCAGGCAACATGTTATCTGCCCCATAATTATTTGAAAAAAATAAAAGCATGTAACATGCCATCTACTTTTCTCTAGATTCCGGTCACTGTAGGGGTTAGAAAATCATAGTTGATGGTTTTTTAACCTGAAAACCTATTTTTCAACTCAATTTGACTAAAAACACCTATAAATCATCCTAAATACATTGATAAACTCACATATAAACTCAAACAACCCAAAAATTCATTTAAAAACCAAAACCAAAAACCCATGCTCATATCTACCATATAGGGAAACTCATGGTCAAATAACATCTAGGATAAACTCCTAATGAATCTATTAACTTCAAAATTGATTTTTTATGTTAGAATGGTATCAACACAGAGACTTTATCTCTTAATCACTATCACTAGGTGGCTCATAAAAATTTTATTTCAAAAAAAAATAAGAATAAAGTTTTATGATTTGAAAAGTTTCATCAGAGTAAACTATGGTCAAAATTTTAATTCTGCTCTATTATGCAGGATTACAAAAGATTATACAACATCGATGTTTTGGCAATAGCTTAACCATCAACCAAGGGTAAGTGGCATTGTTGCTGATAAGTTTATAGAAAAGCCTAGTTTTACTAGTAGTTTTAGGGTGGGAGCTCAAGGAAAGTCTGGTGGTTTATGGCTTTTTTTTTGGGGGGGGGGATATGGTTGACCTAATGGTCTTACAATCCTCTCGCTATTTTATACATGCTTTAATGGATGATGGCAGAGGTTCATCATGGATATGTACTGTTGTTTATATGAATCCAAAAGATTAGTTGAAGGAGTGTGTTGAGGAGATTGGGTTGTTAGCCAACTCTATAGCTTCCCTCTGGTTAATGATAGGGGATCTCAATGAAATTGTTTTGATTTCAGAGAAAGTAGGGGGGGGGGGCAACAGCTAATGTGAGGAAATGTCTTCATTTTGGTAAATGGGAACAAAATTGTGGATTAATTGATCTTGACAGTGGAGGTCCTAAGTACACGTAGAGAGAGCAAGAGAGAAGAGGGTATAAAAGAGTTTATGAACATCTGGACAGAGGGTTTGGTAATCATGCTTGGAGATTGAAGTTTTCTGAAGCTTATGTTAAAGTACTGCCTCGAGTTAAGTCAGACCACCACCCAATTCTTGTAGAGTTGAATAGCACAGACAAGAGGATGCAAATTTCCAGGGAATCTTTACGGTTTGAAGCAGCGTGGGCCATTTAAGAAATTTTTGCAGAGTTCTTAAGAGAAAATTGGCAAAATGATCGAGGTTTGACATCTTCACTAAACTTGATGACAGTTAAGTGAAAGGAATTGAACATAAGAGTTTTTGGTAACATCTTTGTACGTAAACAGAAGGTGTTAGCTCAACTTGGAGGAATACAAAGAGTCTTGTCTAATGGAGGTAATCAGTATCTGTATAAGCTAGTGTTGGATTTTAACAGAATGAAATGCAAA
>Ga0325411_1004599_pt1 | contig 15439 bp, 4 predicted proteins | sample PopdelMetagenome_13_FD_206181 | JGI IMG/M metagenome (GOLD analysis project Ga0325411, IMG submission 206181) | Populus deltoides microbial communities from Bellville, Georgia, United States - Xylem-PdIQD-R4 | ecosystem: Host-associated > Plants > Phyllosphere > Stem > Wood/Secondary xylem... | reverse complement strand
TCTTCATAGCATTCTCTTTCTCTATTAACGTCCCTGAGATCAGATGCTGCTTGCCATGCTGCTGCCTCAGCCCTCTCCTCCTTCTCGTGCCTGGATGCCATGACTCAATCACTGAAAACAAAAGGTTGTACCAAAAAATAAACAAAGAAGAGAATATTACTAGGTGAACTTTTACTCTTTTTAACTTCTCTTATGACTCTTGCTCGCTAGTTTAGATTAGGTCTTAGAGTTGCTCCGATATATATTCGTGGCTCATAACAGTAACATCTTATGTGAAGATGACGAGTAGAATTGGTTTCTTAGGTGACTGACACGTATTGGACCTGCTGGAGAGCTGAGAGACGTCGTTGTTCATGCAAAGCGGCGAATATGTCGTGTATGTAAGGACAGCTACTTTGGTGTTGAAGGCTAAGCACTTACACCTGTCCTGCGACATGGAACATGAAGATAGCTCTGTTCTGTTGTTATAATTAACCTGAAAGGTCTTTCATCTTGGACCAGGGACCTTTCTCGGCCTTCAACAATGGCTTCTAAATATTTTTCCAAGAACAATGCAAATATAGAGAATTAATTTCTTGGCAGGTTAATTTTTTGTAGATATTAATTTCATTGTCCTTAATTTGATCTAATTTTCATGTTTTAAAGAGAAAATAGCTTCAGAAAAATGATTTCTCATTTTTTTTAAAATTCAAATATTAAAAAGAAAAAAAATATTAGAAAATAAATTTACCTCTATAAAATAACGTTCAAGAACTACGAAATTAAAAGGATTTTAAATTATTAAGAGGGAATTTTTTTTTTCTTTCCTTCATGCCTGCCTTTCCTTTCAACACCAACAACAGTCTCTCTTTTTCTACATCTTCTTTGTTTTTTTTTTTTTTTGAGTCTTTATTAGATGTTAGTGATGAATTTTGTGTTTAACAAGTTTAGAATTTCTAGGGTTTGTGTATGCAATTTGATTTTACAAATTTCTTAATGTCTCGTTGATTTGATTTATTTTTAAATTAGTTTTAGGTAGGATGTAGAGGTTACTAAGCTGGTGAATGGCAGGCTGATCAATAAAACTTGGAGTTTATGCAGTGGATGAAGTGTTATTTTGATTCTGCCAACAGAGAACTTATCAAGTACTTTCATGGTTTTCTTATTTTTATAGTTTTTTCTATGATATTTAATTCAAATAAATTTTGGAAATTATTATTCTGCGATTTTGATTCAGTTTATGCAAAATGCTTAGGAAACTAAACTAATACTGGGCCCTTTTGGTTCTTCATTTTGAAATTAGGGTTTCAAATTGAGTGCTTCTGTTTTGTTTCTAGGGTTTTGGCTTTAAGTCTTATGGTCATAATGGGTATGGACTGGTTTGGCGAAGGATGGTGTGTAAAATGAGGGCTCGTCAATTACTAATCAAGTATAATAAGAACTCTTCAAAATCACCAGGGAAGGCCATTCCTTCGACTTTAAAATCCACGAGGGACCATTTTTCCTAAGATTCCTCTCATTGAGTATCCATCCTCTAATAAACTAATCAAGATTTACATCCATCTGCCACACAAAAAGCCACATATCACAGCAACAAAAGAGATTAACACAACATCTAAACAAAAGATTCTAATAAAACTGCAAAATTTATAACTTAGACCTCAAATTAATCACCTGCTAATATTGATCTTTAATTTCTCTACATAAAAAGCACAGCCGAGAGGCATGTGGTTGCCTATTTGTGGGCTTCTTCTTCTTCCTTCTTTGTTGTTTTTCATGAAGTCTATGGTCACCATCTGCGTAAAAATTGTTCAAATATTAGCTTAGGCCTCAAATTACCTACTAATGTTAGACATTGTATCGTTGGAGATTTGTTTTGTAGCATGTCGTCTTTATTTGTTCACCAAGCAAGTAGGGGTGAAGATTGTCGTGGTTTAATCATTAGAGTTAAACAATTGAAAGGCTTAAAAGTCTGCAGCCTCTTGTTATGTAGGAGTTATTACATGGTTCAAATCAGGAGCCTTTCTATTATTTTCTTTGTCCTAATGAGTAATAAAAGAGGAACACTTTGATACTTTTGGTTGTTCTACAGGAATAACTACTAATTAATGCTTAATTTTTTAGAATTCCCATTAATTATTTGTAGATATTGTTTGATTAAACAAAAAATCTGGTTCATGCAAGCTATCACTTGGCCTCCATGGCATACAACTATTATGCATAAATAAGCTATAGAATAAATACGATTCCCTTTACTATACTAAACAGCATAAAGAAACAAAGTTAACAGGAAACACAGTTGTATGGCGTTGTGTCATTTCTTTACAAGCCTTTTGGGTTAAGCATGGAGTTGAGAACTTGAGACATAAGGAAAACATCAGTTTATTGAATCTCATGATAAAGTTTTGTGTTGACCAGATACTTATGCCAATTATTATTCGTGTCGCAAGGGACATCTCAGTAAGCTATATGTAAGAGGTTTGAAATAAAATAAAATAAATCACCATCTAATTTTATGGTAATTAAAAATCCTAACTGGTTTTCTAGAAATTATAAATAAGAGAATAGTTATATTAAAGGAAGATAAAAATCACCATAAAACATCTTATTTAAAATAAGTTTTTTAATGATAAAGATATCTATTATGCTTATACTATGGGTTTGCATAAACTAATACATGTGTGTTCAATCATTAAAAATTTATAGACCTAAGTCATTAATTTGAAATCCAAGCCTAGCAACAAAGCCTAATCCTCACTTTTAAAATATGAATGCTAGATTTGAAAGAAGATGATAAATTAGGTTTTGGCACGTTTCTTTTTATTATGCAATTTGTAATTTTATTTCACAAAATTTGAATTCACAAGGATATAACTCTTTTAAAGATTTTACCATCTCGAGTTAATTCTTTAATGAAAATAAAATCTTACATTTTCTTTTGAAAAACTACAAAGTTTCAACTTCTCAGGAACAAAACCCTTTGAGTATCATACCACTCATGGGTTAACTCTTTAACTAAAATAAAACAATATTTTATTTACGTAAATCTTTAGAAAAAGCAAGGTTATATATATTTTTTAAAACAACAAAAATCAACTTGTTGGGATGGAATCCTTTTAAGGATTATATTGCCCACATATTGATTCTTTAATGAAAATTTCCTTTATTTAAAAATCTTTTTGACAAAAACAAAATCAAACTTTTAGATGATATAAATTAATTTCTCAAAGATATAATTCCCTTTCGAGGATTACACGATTCCCAACTCCATAATGATCAATCAACATTACACAAAAAAGTCCATATAATTGCCATTAAAATGCAAGTCTCAACATAGTCCATAAATATGTCTATATCTATAAGAATATTATTCACATATTGGAAATAATTCAACACAACTCAGTTAATAGAAATGAATATAATCTAACACAAAAATTATACACCTCGCAAATTAAACAAAACAAAATAAATAACAACATACAACAAAATACACATTCAAGAATAAAAAACCAACACATGCGTTATAAATTATTCTAAAATTAATTAAATCACATATTAAGGTTCAAAATTGACTTTTGCAAGGTGTTGGAGTTGGCTGGAATTGGATTGAAGTTGTTAGAACAAAGAGAAACACAACAACGATGCATGCACCCACGCACTAGAGCCTAGAGTATTGTTGAAGATGGGGCACGTAATTCTCACACGCTTATTTAAAACTTGTAAGAAAATAAAACAAAAAACACACTAACTTGAAAGTTGGATCTTTGGACAAAAGATGGACTAGAATTTGTGCATGGTGACTTAGTAACCTGAGGTTTAATTGATTTCGGTAGGTTTCATTTCAAATAGGGGTTTTTATTGGGTTTGGTTGAGCGGAGATTCACGACGTGGAAAGGTTATGATGAGAATTTGTGATCAATTGAGAGGATTGTTGTGAGGAGTAATGTTGTGGTGACATTGTGTTGTGTAAAAGATCAGAGTTGAGCTAAATAACTTGAACTTTTTTATGACAAGGCTTAAACTTCCTTATTACAGGGTTGAACTTTCTAATGGAAAACCTTGGACTTTCTGATAATAGGGTTAAAACTTCTTGATGATAGTGCTTGAACTCTCTAATTGAAGGGCTTAAATTTCTGACATGAGAGCTTGAACTTCTTGATAACATTGTTGATCTTTTTTATTACATAGCTTGAACTTTCTCGTAGCAAGGTTTGAAATTCTTGATTACAGAGCTTTAAATTCTCGATGACAAGGCTTGAAACTTCATGATGACAGAGCTTGAAACTTCTTAATAACCAGGGTTTAAATTCCTAATGACAGAGCTTTAACTTCCTAATAACAAAGCCTAAACTTCTTAATTACAGGGCTAGACTTATAAATGGCATAGTTTGAACTTTAGATGATAAAGCTTAAACTTATCGATGACAAGGTTTCAAACTTCCTAATGATAGGGCTTAAAACTTCCTTATCACAGGGCTTCAAGTTCCAGATGATAGGTCTGCAACTTCCAGATGATAGGGCTAAACTTTCTACTGGCAAAGCTTGAACTTCCTAATAACATGGTTTTAACTTCTTGATGACAATGCTTGAACTAAAAATGTCCTTTCTTAGAATCATAAATAGGGTTATTGATATAAAACAAAACAAAACAAACACCTTAATATTTGTCAAACCATGTTGTCACACCTGGAAATAAATGGAACTCTCCAAAATAAAAGATAAAAGATGTGAAAAATATAGTTGTCACCTAGTAATTACAAGGAACTAAAAGTCCTAAAAATAAACATTGGCTCTAGAGATTTAGAAAAGGGATTAGTTATGCTTAAAGGAAGAATAAGGTCGCCCTTATCGTATCCTTTCAAATGAAATGTTATCCTTTATTAAGTGTTTTTTTTAAATGTATCTTTTAGTTTCCATAAAAAGTCTTAATTATCTTTTGAGCTTTATTTGCAATTTATTTTAATTATTTGTGAAAAATAAGACATTGCTCCCTTAGAAAATAAAACTTGTCAATTAAATTGTTTTTGAAAAATGTGATGTCAACCTCTTAAAAAAGAAGACATGTCAAATTAGACATTTGTGAAATAAGTGTTCGACTCATAAGGATGGTAAAAATTAGGCTTTTACCTCATTCTTTTAACTAAGTCCACAATAGGTCTGAAAGGTACAAGTCATACTTATTTGAGCCTATGTAGAATCACGTTCACCCAGTTTAAATTATTATATTTCATCCATGAAAGAATATTGCACAACATCCAAAAACAAACTCATGCCTATAAAATAAATCATTTTTTTATTTTTATTTTTTTATTTTTTTTATAATAGTATTATTATTAGGGATATTTAGACTCACATTCATATAAAAATATAAAATGTATAAAAATGCAAGTAAATTCATCCAAGCAAATAACATTCGTATATTTTCATCCATAGAATCAGACACGCAAATGAATCATATGAAAAAAAATAATATTTTTTCACACAAACAAATCAAACATTTTCTCATATAATTATTCTAATGTAAAAGATAAATTTCAACCTTATACAATGAAGCTAATGTTCACCAAATTTAGATGTGTCCATACTCAAATTTGGATTCATTCTCACCAGATTAAAACAAGTCCAAACATAAATTTATACAAGTCTACATGCAAATTAAACATATATATACATGTTCAATCATAAAAACTTTTATATAGGAAAATTAATAATCAATCAAAGGCAGTGTATGGAAAATCAAAAATAGTCTCGAAAGCGACTAGAGTTAATCCAAAAATAATTGAACAAATCTAGGTAGTGGCAGCACGTGGCTTGCATACGTGGGCAGTAGGGGAGGGAATTGGACAGTGATGGCGCATATAGCACATATTTTGTATCAAATCTTACAAAAAAAAATACAAGCAACAAATAGATACTTGGGAGCTTGAATTTGGCCAAACTAGGATAAGAATGCTGATGTTTTTTTATCTTTTACAGTTGACGATAACTAGGGATGAGAAAAGGTGATGAGGTTATTATGGACTAATTTCAAGGTTGATCTATCATTGTTGGGTTCAATGTTTTGTGGTGGAGAAAAACAATTTGTGGTGGTTTTGTTATGGGCTTTGTTAATCATATGGAAAACAGGGTTGGGCAAGTGGTATGGTGATGTTTTTTTATTGTTGTCTTAGGTTTAGTTAAAGAAGCAAACAATGGCCACCATATCAGCGCTGTCATTATGGATTTAGATGGTGGTTACTTAGTCAATTTCTGAATGGAGGAGAGGAACTTGGTTGATTGAATTAGAAATATAGAGCTAATAAGTTAAATAAGATAATTGTGGTGGCTGCTACTGAGAGGTTATTATGATGAATTAATGGAAGGAAATGGATAAAGAAGTTATGGTTGATGTATAGTTGGGAGAGGTATTATTGGTGGTAGTAGTCAGGAGAAACAATTTTGGATGACTAATTATTAGAGTGGGGAATGAAATGGAAGCTCTTCCTCTTATGGTCTTTATGTTGTTTTTGGTTTTTAAATGGAAAAAAATGTCTAAAATTATTGGGTTAAGACTGAGATTATAGGGCTAAGTTTCTAGGATTGAGGGGTTGAGTTTATAGGATTGAAGTAGGATTTTGGGGCTGTATTTATGTGATTTTGGCTAGTTTTAATGGTGAAAAAATTATAGTTAGTGTGATTTGTATTTTGAAAAAGAAAATAAATAGTGTAGTAAAAAAGATGTCATTATTGGAAAATCCAAGAATTCAAATGAGTCTTTAAAATCTTCATCTTTTTTCATTACAATCCATGGCTTTTTGAATTTTGAATTTTTATTAAAGGTTTAATTTTGGATCTTATTTTCAATTTCATTCTGAAATAAATTAGGTTAACTTTTGAATTTGGCTACTTATTCTAGTTTAGTTCATGGTTTTTATAATTATGCTTTATGGTCAATTTTACCCTCATTCTCCTTTATCACTTTAATTTATCCCTAATTTCAACATATTCAACCCATTTTCTTATCAATTATTTTCTCAATTGCATCCTAAATTATTCTTGATATTTTTTACCTTTTTTAACTTAGTCTTTGACATGTTAAATTCAATTATCTATTCAATTTTTATCTCCAATTGTATTTCTACCCTTCTCTTTTATTATTATTATTATTATTATTATTATTTTATTTTTACTATGTTTTTCATCATTTTTATTTGGACTATTTTTTGAATATTTATAACTTAACTAGTCACACAAAAATAAAAAAAAATTGATGAAAAAGTATGAAATGATTAGAATTGACTAGATTTATTGAAAATGCAATTTTTTTTTACTTTTGAAAATATGTGAAAAAAAAATAATAAGGGTCAAAATTTTGGGTTATGACAGTATTAACTTAAGATTAGGAACCAACCTCGAGATGGAAAAAAAATCATTCTACTAAGAAAAATTCAAAGATCAATCAACAACCACAATGATAAGGAAAAAGGTTGTCTAACATGTTAGGACACTACCTTAAAAGCTTAATAGAAGGAAAAAGCACCACAATATCGACTAAAGTCATTATTTTTTGTGTAACAAGAGAAGAATATGGCATAAGCTCTCTAATTATTGTATTAAGATTTAAAAACACTAGGAGAAGGTTGAATAGCTAGAATTCTAAGTTTTAATACAATAATTAGACATATAGAATGGTTTAAATAATGAGCAACTGGAAAAACCTTCAAACTTAGAATTGAGTGGCCATTAGAAAGTCACATCAATAAACATAGTGTTCACTCTACTATATTACTTTAAACCCAAACCTAGTTAACTACCTTATTTGAATTGTGATTGTGTAGATAATACAAAAAAAAGCACATATTATTAAAGTCAACTAGTTAAAGCCACTAGTTGAACAATAATTAGGACTCGTATTTCCTAAGCTAGCATTGGATATGAGTTTCCATCTAAAGCCTTTATAAATAAAAATGAATTTTAACGGTGTGCTAGTATAGAGGATTTTAAGTTGATAATGGTACCTTGCTCTATATTATTTCCTAATACTTGATTACTAAGATTGGTTATAACAAGGCTAACATGATTCCATCAAAATTGGTTATTTTAGATTTTGTAAGGGGCATAATAGACACTATAAGGGTGTTACAAGTGGATGTAATCACTGGGTTCAAAATCTCTAGTTCAACTTTTTTTTGTTATAGAATCAAGGTCGTACTAGAATTTGTACGTGAGCAAAATTGAATACAAGCTATTATGTGTTTGCCACCATCCTTACATCAAGCTCTAATGTTTTAGTTACTAGATGGATCAACTAAAATAGTTAAAGTAGACGATAAATTATTCATGGTTAATTTAAAGATGGAAAACATATGATCATATAGCGATAAAGTCAATCCAATCAAATTTATAGTAATGAATAACATGGGCAAGCACATTGACTTCTCGGAAAGCAAGAAGATAACACATATGATTTATAGTATATTTTTCTAGGTCAAATAACTTGCAATGAGGAAAAATGGCTAAAAAATTAAAACATAAGATTAAATAAATTATTATAACCTAATAGCATTTTTTTATGCTTTTGATGAAGCCTGTAGACATATTAGTCTCTAAAATAGAATTTGTGCAATAGAATTAGAACAAGATTATTAATTGATTTTACGCATATGAAAAGTCTTCTTCTACCACCATTGAAGATAGATGATAAATAGGTTGAAGTTCAAGACGTTAATTGAAGATAACTTCAAAACTAAAGATAACTCTATATTGGCCTTTATAAATTTAAGTATAAAGATTTTTTTTCCTATGATTATGATGAAACGCTTGGATTAGATAGAAGTTTGGTCAAATATCATTCGCAAATTAAGCTTGGGTTTAAGTTATACAAACAATCTCCATAAAAAATGGCTCCAAATATGATTGATCATGTAAAGGAGGAAACTGGATGACTCTTATGAGTTAGATATATCAAGTGAATAAGATTTGCTAAATAGATATCTAACATTATGTCGGTATTTTAAAAATCTAAATCTTGTATATCTAAAAGATGAATATCATTTATCAATGGTTGATATATTGATCGATACAACATTTAGAAATGAAATAATCAGCTTCATAGATGATCATTCCAGTTATATCTAGATTTTCATTATTGAAAAAGATATTTCTAAGACTGTATTCTAATATCATGGTTCTTATATGATATATGAATGAGTAATAATGTCATATAGGTTGAAAAATGCTTATGAAATATACTAAAGGGTAATGAACTTGATCTTCAATGATATGATCAATCATGATATAAAAGTTTATATAGAAGTTTATATGGTAAAGTCAAAATCAAAGTCCATCCATCTAGATAAATTATGTGTTGTCTTTAAATGGATGGCGATACACAACTAAAAATATACATTTAGTGTGCGAGCAAACAATTTTTTAGTATTCTTAGTTCATCAACGAGGCATAAAGGTAGACAAGAATAAAGCACATTCAATCATGAAAACACAACATTCTCATAATAAAAAGGAATTAAAAAGACTTATTGGCAAGATTAATTTACTAAGAAGATTCATTTGAAATATCACGAGGAAGATGAGACCATTCATCAAGCTATTGAAAGGAAAGAGATTTGATGACTTTTAATGGACCGAAAAGCAACAAGTTACCTGTCGCGGGGTGCGCCGTGATGTCATCAGCGATGACAGAGGCTTTTATCATGCCTCTTAATGAGGTGTTGTGTTGAAAAGGTTTTTGGATTTAATCATAAAATTGATTAATGTTTAGGAGTCGTCACCTAGTATTATGGTCATTAGAAACTTATGGTCTGTGAGAGTCTGGGTAACGAACTTGTTGTGTAAAAGAAAGACGCATCACCCCTAGTGCACCCTACCTAAGGTAAGCTGCATTGTTGTTTGATTGTTTTTCTATGTCAGGTTTCTATTTGTTGGTCTTTTCTAAAGTTCAAGGTATATCTCTCTTCATGAGAGAGTCTCTACCTTATTAGATTAAATCATAATCATCCTAAAATCTGAATTTTAGCATCGTATTTATTTACACCTTATATCTTTAATACCTGATGGTGTACTTTATCGTATAATTTTACACCCAAAAAATATTAAAGTCTACATCTATACCCTAAAAAAAAGATAGGAAAAATATTTTTGATATTTTAACCAAACCCTAATTGATGATCATAAACTGGTTATGATATCCATTTTGCATTTTAAAACATGAGAAAGATGCAATATTGGTTTTTATAAAGATATGCTTGGAAATATTTTAGGATTTGGCCGTATGCATGAAACAAATTTGTTTGTTTCTTTTTATCTTTTGAAAAAGGAAACTAATTTAAAAATTTTGAGATTTTTTTTGAATTTTTTTTAATTTTAGAAATATTTTGGAGAAAATCGGGTATTTTAATATCAGGTTTGTATTTTATAGTGTAAATATACAACCCCATATTATGCAAAATTGGTAGGAAAACATTTGAGAAAATCACAATTTTTTTGAAAGGATTTTTATGAATTTTTTTTTAATATAATATTATAATATATATTATATTATAAATAAATATATATTAAATATACATGGGCTGGGCCAGCCCAAGAAAGATTGGGCCAAAATCGACCCAACAAATTTTTCTTTCCCTTTCTTTTTTATCCGAGTCGGGCCCAACCCGATCCGAAGTTCACTGAATGAATAGTGGACATGAATTATAATTCATGCCCACTATTCATGTGTGAATGTTAGGATGTGAATTATAATTCACGTTTACTGTTCACGTTGTGAATAAAAAATGAAGAAGAAGGAGGCTACCTAGTGCGGCGGTGGTCTAGGCGTGAAGGGTGACGAGGTGCTAGTGATAGCAACAATGGAGTTTGGCGGTGGACGACAGAGAAAGAAAAGGAGGAAGAAGAAAATTTGCAGAGGGGAAAGGGAGGAGAGGAAGGAGAAGAGAGAGAGTTGCGGCCGCTATTGCTAAACGGAGGTGTTCAAGTGGCGGCTTATAATGGAAATGGTGGTGGTCAGACCGGTAATGAGAGTGGTGGGCGGCTGAAAAGGCAGCGGTGAGAGAGAGAAGGAACAGAGGGTAGTGTCAGCTAGGGAGGAAAAAATTAGGGAGAGGCTGATTTTTTACCGATTTTGGACCCAATTTTCTTCATTCTCAGGCCATGAAATCCACCCTTATTATAGGAGGTTAAAGAGGGTATTGTCTACAAGGGAAAATTTTCAACCTTTGATTCAGTTGGGAACGATCCCAACTGTTGGTTCAAAATAGGCCTGAGTTGGTCTCTTTGGACCGGCGTCACAGCCGTTGTGATGTTAACAAGCCTGAACGGACCATACTGGGGGATATAGGGATGTCAAGTTACCATTTTCATTCATATGTTATCAATATTAGTGGACATATAAGGCATTAAATGCACCTGAAAAGTAGTCACCCAAGCAGCATTCTCGAGTAAAAATCGGGGAAGACAATGAATAGTGACCAGACGACGCGTCGTCTGGTTCTTTTTTCTTAATTTAAAACGGCGTCGTTTAGAGTTAAATTAGGGATTTTTGTCCAACTTCAATGTTGTCCTTCATCTTTCACTGTTGTTCCATTGTAACCTTAATTGACCCTAAACGTTTGATTTAGTGCAATTTAGCCTTTGTAGAACTTCAATTTAAACCCCGTATTTACACGACTGTTGCACTTTGGTCCTTGATCTTAGATTTTTGTAATTTAACCCCTAATTTACCATTAAAATTTCAATTTTATTCAATTCAACCCCTGGTTTTTGTCAATTAAGCCCATATAGTCCAGCGCCTTTTGCAGATTGGTCCTTAACTGCGAAAATTTTCAATTTGACTCCTAATTGATCCCAAAACTTCAATGTTTTTGCGATTTTACCCCTGATTTCAATCAAATAACTTGGTAAAAATTAAATTTGATCTCTTAAAATTATATTCTCAATTAAGCTCCCAAACTTAATTTTTCACCAATTAATACCCTAATAAAATTAATTTGACTCATTTAAAGTATAATTAAGTCCTTGCACTTAATTAAATCCTTTAATTGGACCCAAATTAATTCTTAAACATAATTAAAATTTATTTTGGCCCATGATTAAATTAAATTGGCTTATTAAAAATTTAATTATGTCTTTGGACTTAATTTTTATGCAAATTCATCAATTAATCATTTAATCTGACCTTGAATTTGCATTTATTTTCTTCATTTTTAAGCATAATGGGGTCCAATTAGGCTTCAAATTTTCTCCAAAATTGCAGCTTGATTTTTCTGTATTTTTGAAATCCTCCTCAGCCTGCTTTCTCCACGTTATCTGCCTTTATTTTATTTTATTTTGAAAAAAAATGAATTTTTAAAAATAACCCAGAACTGGGTTTTGACAGTACGTTTTAATATATACAGACTTTTTTAGCTAAACCTCTAATACTGGCCTCACCAAAGCTTGAGAAGCCTTTAAGTTGTATATTTTAGTAATATAAGGATCAATAAGTAGGGTTACAGGAAAATGACATTATGCATGAACAAACTATATATATATATATATATATATATATATATATATATATATATATATATATATATATATATTTGTATTTTGTTAGTTTTAAATTATGTTGTTATATATTACCATTTGATGTTTATATAATCTGTAAAACATAATTAATTAAATAAATGAAGTCAAAACCTTTTTTTAGAGGTCATATTGGAAAATGAACATTAACATAGTCTGAATTTAATCTAGTTTATATGCCATAAAAAATAGCTAAAGACCAAACTTTACCTAATTTCTTAATTGATAACTCATGCAACAATATCAACCATGAATTGAATTGTATGATTTCTAGGAGTTTGAGTTACTTTCTTGTATCAATTGATTGAATATATCTTCTACTATCTTGATTTCAAATGAGTACTTTTTAATTTCACGAGTCGTTTCAATTATTGTTGCTTCTTTACCAATAGGTTTGTTAGCCTTTTTTAGTTTTTGTAATGCAACAATCTCAAATAGTTTTTTATCATTAAGTTCTTTGTCTGATATAAACTATTGTATAAATTTTTCAAATTCCTCATCAAAGCCCAAATCTACCATGAACGGGCCATTACAATCTCATTCAAATAGCTAAAAGGGCATATTCCTCTAAATAGCTAATTACAATCTTTTCATATCGAGCAACATCAAATATAAAGGTGTAGATATTAAAATATTTTGTTCCCACAAACCTTTTGTTTTTAGTTTCTACTATATCCCATCTAGAATTAACATAATGCATTCTTACACTATTGTCATTGTAGTGCATTTAGTTATTAAAGTCTTTAAACTAAGAGCATATATTTTTATGGAAACTTTTGGGTCTTGGACTATCTTGGTCAAGTCAGCCAATTTCGCTTCTATAGTTGTTCTATACAAGATCTCATTTAAACTTTTATTTTTTCTTGGGATAATTTTGGTCAATGATGAATCAAATAACATGAGTTTCAAGAAAAGATTTACAATTAATTAGTAAAATTAGCAAAGTGTTCCCTTATTGATTGGTTATTCTCTTTAAAAAAAAAGTTTAAATTCAAATAGTTTTATTCTTTTCAGAATTGGATGCAACATATAAGTGTTTAAGATATAAAAATATTGAAATTGCCAACTTATAGGCTATTGAACTACCTAATTATAGGTTATGCTGGTTATATATATGGTTGCTAAGCCATGTAACTTATAAACTTATAGGATAGGTGATACCTCATATGCGTTCATTCCTAGATTGGATTGAGCATGTTACGATGCTTGCTCTATAGATATGTAATATTTAAAATGAAGTTAAGAAGCTCTAAATATTTCTATCAAAGTGCTTGTTATTACAAAATTTAGTGGGATTTACCGCTAGGTGTCTGAATAAAAAAAGTGTTAGATATGCTTATTAGAACTCATTCTGGATTTGATTAAATTGATCAGTTTTGTCTTACATGGTCTTCTTACTACCACATTATTATTGTGGTAAATTATGATGGTTGTATTTTTCATCCCCAATAGGATATCCATTAAATCATGTTAGATAGATTTGGATCATCATAAAAAGACTCTTTCCTGTAGAAAGAGCCGCTACTAGTTGATTGGAAAATTGGTTATGACCACCTGATCATGTCATCAGGTCCCAAAAAAAGATAAGTATAGGACTATGTTGGAGGCACAAAAGCACTAATATATTAGTCAGAAGTTAGTAGAGGTAATGATATTTAAAAAGGTGGGAGCATGAGGGACTACATATGGACACTAGCTTTTTTCCAAAATGTAGTCTTTTATTACTATATGAAATTAGTCAATGAAGAAGAGCCATCATGTGGCATGTATATTGAATGGCCTTAATTAGTTTCATGTACTTCCTAATCATCATTTTTATAGCGACATTCTTTCTTACTACTCTTTTTAGGATGATTATAAGTTTATTAATGATGTTACCAAACTTGTCCCACTAGGTATGTTTATTTGACATATAATCTTATGATTGATTATCATCAACCTACTAATCAATCATTGATTTGTTGAACAATACGCTATCTATTCTTCAGTTTTTCCTTCCATTGAGGAGAAACTATACTTAGAAACTTAATTTTGAGTGGATGTAGATAACAACCTCGCTATACGCTATCTATTCTTTAGTTTTTTCAATCCATTGAGGAGAAACTATACTTAGAAACTTAATTTTGAGTGGATGTAGATAACAACCTCGCTAATCAAACATAATTTGAAGTTGTAAAGTTGATCCTAACAAGTTTAAAAGAAAAGAAGGGTAATGCCAAGACTATAAACCGGAAAAACGCTAAGTAAAATAAAGATACCAAAAAGTTATAAAGAGATTTCTAAATTGCAATAAATTATGTTGTTATATATTTTGTTAGTTTTAAATTATGTTGTTATATATTACCATTTGATGTTTATATAATCTGTAAAACATACTTAATTAAATAAATGAAGTCAAAACCTTTTTTTAGAGGTCATATTGGAAAATGAACATTAACATAGTCTCAATTTAATCTAGTTTATATGCCATAAAAAAATAGCTAAAGACCAAACTTTATCTAATTTCTTAGTTGTTAACTCATGCAACAATATCAACCATGAATTGAATTGTATGCTTTCTAGGAGTTTGAGTTACCTTTTTGTATCAATTGATTGAATATATCTTCTACTATCTTGATTTCAAATGAGTACTCTTTATTTTCATGAGTCGTTTCAGTTGTTGTTGCTTCTTTACCAATATGTTTTGTCGCACCTGACATCGTGGCGGCCTTAAAAAATCATAGATTGCGGAAAAAGAACAGATTTCTGGCATCTTGTTCTTTTAAGGAAAATATCTTTGTTTAAGGAGTCGCCACCTAGTATTATGGTCACTAGGAACCCCCTAACTGGTCAACAGAGATTCTGTGGTACGGGACTGGTTGAGGCTAGGGAAGGTATTAGCACCCCTAACGCACCATACC
>Ga0325411_1004594_pt1 | contig 15445 bp, 9 predicted proteins | sample PopdelMetagenome_13_FD_206181 | JGI IMG/M metagenome (GOLD analysis project Ga0325411, IMG submission 206181) | Populus deltoides microbial communities from Bellville, Georgia, United States - Xylem-PdIQD-R4 | ecosystem: Host-associated > Plants > Phyllosphere > Stem > Wood/Secondary xylem... | reverse complement strand
CACTTGGGACACATGCCATGTGCAGGGGGTGGGCGTGCATGGAGCATAATTGACCATCACTAAACTAATGTACCTTAGGATAGATACAATACAACCTTTATTATAAAGCGGTGTTCATAAATATAATAAAGTGAAGAATGTTGCATATATCCAACTTAATTTTTAATATTTTATAAATTTAATTAATTTAATTTTTTTATTAATATAAATGTCTGGATTAATTTGTGCGTATCTTGATTAATTTCACGGATCCTGAAGTTAACGACCACGTAAGCCTTCAATAGCTCTGAGATTTGTAAGATTCGAACTGGTGATCTTTATAAAACAAATTCAGGATCTGATCAATTGAGTTACACCACTCAGAGTTTACTTAATTTTTATTTATACTTGATCTAGTTGGATATATCTCGACAAGTTAAATATTTTATAAATATTATATATAGTTACAAGTTTAGTATATGTGCTAATTTTTATGGATTGAGTTTAATTAAGACTACGAATTATTCTCAATAAATTAGCTTAAAACTCGTTATAAGTTTTAACAAATAATTTAAGCTTAATATATTAACTGAATTAATTAATTAAAATGAAAGAATTAATTGTAAAAAATAAAAATAAATAAATAACAAGACATATAACAACAATTACTTAAGTTTATTATTATAGGATATACATGCTAGGTTGAGTTTCCTGATCACCCGTAATATTTATTTCTTAAATTTTTTAACTAGCTATTGTCCATAATATTTATATAATCTGATATATAACGGGTTAGGTCAAGTTACATAATGAAAATATTATAAACGGGTTGGTTTTTTTAAACATCTCTATTTTATATTGATTTTTATTTTCTTGGTATAGATATTTCCAACCATTTTATACATAGAATGATTTTTTATTATGAATAATTGTAAGAAACAATCCTTTATATTAACCTCATACATTAAAAAAAAATATATTCTTTTTTTAAAAAATGTTACAATCAATTTCTGGAACCCCGGCGGCTGTCCTTAGCTTAACCTTTGAATTGATTAACAAAATAGAAGGTGAGATGTGCACATCAAAACCAAGAACAGTGCTAGGTTTGAGTTGTTTTTATTACCAAAGGAAGTGACTAAGTTTTGTGGATTTGATGATGTTAATTAACGAACAAGAGAAATCCAGAACCAGACATATGACAAGAAGGAAAACACGGTGAAAATCACTGTGGTGGGTTGCTGTCCTGAAAAGATCAAGAAAAAAATATACTGCAAAGGAGGTCGAACTGTCACGTGCATTCAGATCATCAAGCGGCCTGATCCGGAGCCTACAAAACAAGAAACTGTAGCTGTTGTCAATATCACAATTGTATGCAATCACTTTTGTTGCCAACAGTATCTCCATATTGTTATGTACCTTGTAGAAGGTCAGAGTGTGATATATGGGGAGATGGTTGTTGTAGTTGCCGAAGTGTGTGCAGAAGTGCATATGTTTGTGAAGACTAATATCCCTCGGCGCCATGCACAATCATGTAAAGGGAAATCAAATTTCAGAAGACCGATGGTTTGAGTCAACGTCCAACATCAACCATTGGATTCAAATCCAGTGGTCATGATGGGCCTTAGTGTTGTTGTGTTTATAATATCATCCCTTTTGTGTTGCTGCTGTTGTTTTGACCTCTTTCATCTAGCTAGATGATGCACGACTTTGTGCCCAGCTAGTATTTTCAAGTCAACGGTCACAGTTTTTCCATTGTTGATGGCTTCTTACATGTTTGGTCAGCAAATATGGGAGGCTTTACTACCTAGTCTTTGTTTTTTATGTGCTATCTTATCTTTGTATGGTCCCTTTGGATGGATGCTTTCTTCCAGAGTGCTATATATATATTATCTGTTTCAAAAAACCCCTCGATCTCCGTCAATTCTCTAGTCATTTTTTGCCGGATATAATGCCCAGAAACAACATCATTCGACCGTACTCTGTAAATGATAATTTTCTTATAATATTTTTTTTGTTTGATATAATGCTCAGACAATCACATAATAATATATTTTCTGTAATGAACAACAGGTCAATATTATTTTCTTTTAAATGTAAAAAAATATTACGAGTATAGATAATATTTTAAGCTTCTTGCATCTGATAATTATATCAGACTCAAGTAAATTGTATCAGACAGTCATGTAAGATCTAAGAGCCTTGAGTATGAAGGTCATGCCAGACCCAAAAGATTTAAATATTATTTTTTAATTTTTTTTTCAATAAATCCTTCAATTTGATTTTCTAGTGATTGAGCTTTGAATGTTTTATTATTATTATTTTTCTCTTTATGAAATTACCCTTTCTCAAACAATTTTTTCTTTGTTATCAAATAAAATTGTTGAGACCTTACAAGAATAATTAAAGGGTATCTTTTCATGATGTTGACAAAAATTTATTTTATTTTACTATTCATTTTTGTTTTTTTATAATTATATTATTAAATTAATCAAGTTTATTGAACCGAATTCTAAATTTTCATTAATCTTCTAAAAAGAGTATCATCATTTTTTTACCTTCAAAAAAAATTAACATGTCCCGCAACATTGCGAAAACCAAATCATTTGTTGATGATAATATTAATTCCATATTCTAAAAGTAACATGAGTAGAAGTTGATTGAGAATAAGCTGAAGACAAATAAAAACAATGAAAAGTCAAGAAAAGAGAAATACTAAGTAGTTGCTTTCGCTATCTTCCAATTAGTTTTTTTTTTCCCTTAGAAGCCATTGGGATCATCAATATTAAAGTTGTTAACGTCTTTGTTGAGTATAAACAGACAAAGAATAACCTTATCTCAACTATCTTGGCTAAAACTCTCTTATCCCTAACCCATTGTAGACTACATAGAAAGAGAGCGATATTGTGTTGTGTTCTTTTACTATTTATGTGGATAGTCAATCACTTGAAAACATCAAGAGAAGTTTTCAATAATTTTTGGTTGTTTAATATTGGACTGATTTAGACGAAAAATGAAACGACTTAGATAAGGAAGCATAAGTGAAAAAAATACCAAGCACTTTATCATAGTAATTTTACGTGGAGAGCTCCTTGGGTAGGCAATTCGTCTTATCTTATGAGTTATGGTGACTGTCGCACCTTTAACTAGAACTAAGAGAAATGTATGGTTGGGTTAACATGAGATCCCATCTGGTGACCTCCTTTAACCAAAACTAAAGGAACTATGTGTGGTTGGGTTAACCTAAGATTCCTTTTAGCAATCTCTTTTAATCAGAACAAAAAATATATGTGTTCTTCCCGATGGCAGGGTTCAAACTTGTTTTTACTTTGGGAATTTCATAATAGTAGGGTTCCTCTCACTTTGTAAGGATCACCACTGGCAGGGTTGATCTTCTCGTTTCTTTGAGATTTTCCTAATGGTAGGGTTCGCCTCATTTGAGGTTCAAAACTATAATTCTTTGTTATTATTAACTTAATGATTCTTTATTTGTCCACATTCTTACTGGATTTCACTAAAGATTTTTCTTGTAACAATTCAAAAATATATGTGCAATGCTTTGAGGTTAGATGACATGCATGTCTTTTTACTTGGTTTGAAATATAGGTCCCCCCTCTTTAATGTTTCATTGTCATAGGGTGTCTTTGTTTGTTACCTAAAGCTTTTTTTGTTCTTCTAACGAACTAGCTCATTCGCATGCTAGTCTTCCATTCAAATGTGAGTGTAGTGCCCATTCGGGGCTGTCTACAATGATTACTATTTTCGTTGTTTATCAAGCTTAACAATGCTTCCAAGTGTGGTGTTGCTTAATTCATCATGAAAAAGCTTAACAAGTCATTCCTCTCCTGGATTCTCTAGAGAATTGTTCTCTAAATAGTTGTGTGCATTCTACCAACACTCATTAAGAAGTTTTCTAGTGTCAACCTCATCTTAGATTGCTAATCAACCACGGACTTGCCTTCAGTTGAAACAATACTCTTCACGTATACGTTATCATCAACCTTCTTGGAAACTATTCAATCGTCTAAACATGCTTCTTATATCTTGCAGTAAAAGGCTCTTTGTTGTATATTCAGTGTTTTTATCAATGAATTCCTCTCAGCTTGTCAAATCAGATTATGAAAAGAAATGTATTGGCATCATCAATTATGTTCAATTTGTTACCTATATTTATACAATGAAGTGCACCTTGGGCTTCAAAATAGATGGTCCCACAATTAGTCTTAATGATGTGCATCATTTCGATATTCATTCAAATGTCACTATATGATAACATTTGTTAGGAGTCATAGTCATGTTTCAAAGGGAAAACCAAGATGACAATATGAAAATGTCTTTTTAGTGTAGTATTGTCCCACAATCAATATTGATGGTGTTCATCCTTCCGATATTCATTCAAAAGCAGCTATGTGATAACATCTTTTAGGAGTCATAACCATGTTTCAAATGCAACATGGCTCTTAATTGTTGCTATAGTTTACTAGATCATAGATTGTTCTTGATCATTATTGCCCCTAATTGATTTGAGCATGCTTGTTCTTCTGTCTATAATCAAGAGGCTTTTTTCATTGCTAGATACTAAACATAACTTTGATGGACTTTGCTAACTCATCATTTGATTCTTTCTTTGCCTCAAGTTGATCTAAATATTGTTTGTTTTCCTTTTCAGGATCAACTGTATTACTCCCAGGTGGTCAACTTTTCAAGCATGAGCAAGAAGTGTCAATGTCATCTCTGTCAAGGACTGCAAACTCGATCAATGTTCTTTTTGTTTGACCAACTTTCTTATTATTATTTGATTTGATTGAAGGATAAACTTAAAAACTATAAGAGTTTGGGTTAGACATGTTTAATATTATTATTATTAATATTATAAATATTATTATTGTCATTATTATTAATATAATTATTAATAATTTTTTTTAAAAATATTATTACTATTGAAAAAAACCATAGATTTGATTTGAAGATTAAAATTAAAGATTATTGTTATTGTTGTTGTTGTCGTCGTCGTTGTTATTCTTCTTATTATTATGATTATTAGTGTTATTCTTATTCTTAATGTTGTTATTATTTTATTATTATTAAATTTGAAAAAAATTATTACTATTAAAAAAATCATAAATTTGATTTGAAGTGATTAAAAACTTTAAGAACTTGAGTCAGATAAGATTTTTTTTAATTATTATTATTATCAGAGGAACCAGATCCCAGAAACATAGGTTTAGTTGTGGCACCAAATTCAAGTTTATAATCATTAGTAGTATTCTTATTATTCTTATTATTGTTATTATTATGATTATTAATAATTTTTTTTAAATATTTTTACTATTGAAAAAAGATCATAAATTTAATTTTAAGGGATAAAAAACTGTAAAAACTTGGACTAGACAAGTTTAATATTATTATTAATATTAAAAGTATTATTATTTATATTAAAATATTACTATTTGTATTATAATTAATATTATAAATATTACTTTTTAATCGGGCATTGTAATCAGATCCAAAACTTTTAAATCTAGTTTTATGAATATACCTAACACTCTTGAATATTAATATTTTTTTATGTAAAAAAAAACAACTACCTACGGATGCCATGTGCTGGGTGTGGGCGTGCATGGAGCACAATTGAACATCACCAAATTAGTAATTTTTTTTTATATATATAAATGCCACTATCAATTTCTATAACCCCGGCGGCTATCCTTGCTTAACCTTTGAATTGATTAACAAAATAGAAGGTGAGCTGTGCACATCAAAACCATCTCTTGCTGATGAAAGATTGTGGGGCCTACGGTTTAAACTTGTGGTTGCTTATAGTTATAGTTATAAAATTTTATATGATTATTAATTTTATGATCTGTGAAATTAGTTAAAGCAAATAAGTTGATCCAGACATTTACATTAAACTAAAAAAAATTATAGGGTCAGCAGAGACGATGTTCATGATGGTTGCATCAAGTTTCCACTCTCCCAAGTCCACATTTCCTCATCTTATTGGTCTCAAAATGCAAGGAAAACTAAATTAAGGCCTCACATTTAATTTAATTTATCTTAATTAAATTAGGCCGCCGCCCCCCGCCTCTCTCTATATATACACTCTCCATATTTCCATCGTTTCATCGGATCCACGCATACACAAAACCATGGTAGAAACGGTATGATATATATTTGTGTGTGTTGATTTATCTTTTAATGCATCTCTGTGGCCTTTTTCTTCTTTTTACGTGGATGTCCTATATATGTACAAGTTCTTGATATATAATCTCTACAGCGGATTCTTCCATGTCAGAACATGTTTTGAGTTCTTCCAATCTTTCTGTCTATAAATTTATCGTGAGATTTTCTTTGTTTTTCTATTGGGATTAATCATGGTGAGGTCCTATATGAAATGCATGCACTAACTAGTACTGTTACAGAAAGTCACAGAGATGGTGATTAAGGTGGTTGACCTTGGATGCGAAAAATGCCACAAGAAAATCAAGAAAGTACTGTGTGGTATCCCTCGTGAGTCTTTTTTTTCTCTCTTTAAGAACAGTGCTAGGTTTGAGTTGTTTTTATTACCAAAGGAAGTGACTAAGTTTTGTGGATTTGATGATGTTAATTAACGAACAAGAGAAATCCAGAACCAGACATATGACAAGAAGGAAAACACGGTGAAAATCACTGTGGTGGGTTGCTGTCCTGAAAAGATCAAGAAAAAAATATACTGCAAAGGAGGTCGAACTGTCACGTGCATTCAGATCATCAAGCGGCCTGATCCGGAGCCTACAAAACAAGAAACTGTAGCTGTTGTCAATATCACAATTGTATGCAATCACTTTTGTTGCCAACAGTATCTCCATATTGTTATGTACCTTGTAGAAGGTCAGAGTGTGATATATGGGGAGATGGTTGTTGTAGTTGCCGAAGTGTGTGCAGAAGTGCATATGTTTGTGAAGACTAATATCCCTCGGCGCCATGCACAATCATGTAAAGGGAAATCAAATTTCAGAAGACCGATGGTTTGAGTCAACGTCCAACATCAACCATTGGATTCAAATCCAGTGGTCATGATGGGCCTTAGTGTTGTTGTGTTTATAATATCATCCCTTTTGTGTTGCTGCTGTTGTTTTGACCTCTTTCATCTAGCTAGATGATGCACGACTTTGTGCCCAGCTAGTATTTTCAAGTCAACGGTCACAGTTTTTCCATTGTTGATGGCTTCTTACATGTTTGGTCAGCAAATATGGGAGGCTTTACTACCTAGTCTTTGTTTTTTATGTGCTATCTTATCTTTGTATGGTCCCTTTGGATGGATGCTTTCTTCCAGAGTGCTATATATATATTATCTGTTTCAAAAAACCCCTCGATCTCCGTCAATTCTCTAGTCATTTTTTGCCGGATATAATGCCCAGAAACAACATCATTCGACCGTACTCTGTAAATGATAATTTTCTTATAATATTGTTTTTGTTTTAAAATAAATTTTTCATTCCATAAAACCTTATAAACAAAATATAATTAAAGACTGGCTATGCAAATTATGTTAGTTAATTGATATATAATATATTTTTCATTCCATAAAACCTTATAAATAAACTCATATTACGCAGACAGACCATCTTATGTGATTAAACAAAAAGGTCAACAAGGTTGGTGAGATGTATAAATATTATTGTAGGGTCACGAAAGTACTTACAATTATTGCAAATAAAAGCAAAAGGTTCCATTTTCCATGGAGATGGTGATGGTGCTGTGCACCTCATAAACTATCTCATTTGATTCCTTAAATAGATTATAATTTAAAAGACTTTGGTAATTACTTTGGTATAGTCCCTTTGGATGGATGCTTTCTTCCAAAGTGCTATATATATATATATATATATTATCTGTTTCAAAAAACCCCTCGATCTCCATCTATTCTCTCGTCATTTTTTTGCCGGATGAAATGCCCAGAAACAACATCATTCGACCGTACTCTGTAAATGATAATTTTCTTATAATATTGTTTTTGTTTAAAATAAATTTTTCATTCCATAAAACCTTATAAACAAAATATAATTAAAGACTGGCTATGCAAATTATGTTAGTTAATTGATATATAATATATTTTTCATTCCATAAAACCTTATAAATAAACTCATATTACGCAGACAGACCATCTTATGTGATTAAACAAAAAGGTCAACAAGGTTGGTGAGATGTATAAATATTATTGTAGGGTCACGAAAGTACTTACAATTATTGCAAATAAAAGCAAAAGGTTCCATTTTCCATGGTGATGGTGATGGTGCTGGTGCGTGCACCTCTGTTTCTTTCACTTTCAATTACTTTCTTCAATCCTTGATCGTTTGATTCCTTCTGTGGTGTAAACGTGACCATGCTTGTTTCCTGGAAAATATGGTGCAAGCTCAGCCATGCCTCATGATCCATACGAGATAATGAAATTTGGATCATTTATTATTTTATAAATTAGGATTGGACTTGGAGAGAAGAATTAATAATCCCTTTATCAACATACATAATAATCGAAGACCAATTTCCTTTTCATGTAAAGCTCAGCCATGCCTCATGATCCATGTATAGTTTTATGTGAAGCCATGTAAAGCTCTTAATCTACAGATTATCATTGGTTGACGTTATTTGACTCGTTTCCTCCTTTACACATTAATTAATTGGTACCATGGGATAGGTTAGCGAGCTGTCAATGAAAATGTAAGGAAGCAATGGAGATTTTGAAGGGGTTATGGAAATCTCCATTGACTTGTACGGAAGGAATAGTTGTTAATTATACCCTATTGGTTGATTCATAAAATTTTTGATTTAAAGATTGACTCAGGGGAAGATGAAAAAAAAAAAAAAATGATGTAACTAAACTCGATTTATCCGAATATGTTTTTAATAATTTTAAACAAAAATAGTTTTGGGTACCGAACAATGTTTTCCATGGCCCGTGGAGGCATAATATTTCAAAGTAAAATCACCTTCTTGCACGGTGAGACCGCGACACTCTAATGATGTTTTTTTTTAGTAATAGTTATGGAAATCCTAGAACCAATAAAATTAAATTTATTAATATTTAATTAAATGGTTGTTTGTTTTTAATCATTTAATTTTGTTTTATAAACTATCTCATTCGATTCCTTAAATAGATTATAATTTAAAAGACTTTGGTAATTAGTAGTAATTCTTACAAATTCTCGTGGGACGATACTCTACTCATCACTTTATTACTTGTTACTGTTCGTGTACTTGCGAAAATTAACCATTAGTAATCAAGGTGGTCAAGTGTGTCGCGAGGTGCGTGCGCGCCGCGACGTCGTCTGGGGACGGCCAAGGCTTTTTATCATGCCTCATGTGTGAGGTGTTGTGTGTTGGGAAGAGTTTTTTGATTTAATCATAAAATAATATTTAGGAGTCACCACATATTATTATGGTCACTACGAACCTATGGTCTGCGAGAGTCTTGGTAAAGGACTGGTTGTGCAAGGGGAAGACGCATCATCGCCAATGCACCCTACCTAAGGTAAGCTGCATTGTTGTTTGATTGTTTTTTTCTAAGTCGGGTTTCTATTCGTTGGTCTTTTCTAAGGTTCAAAGCAAATCTCTCTTCATGAGAAAGTCTCTACCTTATTAGGTTAAATCCTAACCTTGTATCTTTAATACCTGAGGGTGTATTTTATCATATAAGTTTACACCCCAAAAATATTGAAGTCTACATCTTTAATACCTGAAGGTTTTTGATATTTTGGACAAACCCTAATGGATGATCATAAACTGGTTATAATATCAATTTTTGGATCAAAACATGAAAAATATGCAATTTTTTTTAATGAAAATATGCATTGAAAATTTTTAGGATTTGGCCGTATGCATGAAAAAAAAAAATATATTTTTGTTTTTGAAAAGGGCAATTAATTTAAAAGTTTTTTTTGAGATTTTTTTAAAATGTTTTGAATTTTTTTTTGAAATATTTCGGAGAAAATCAGATATTTTAATACTGGATTTGTATTTTACAGTGTAAATATACAACTCAATATTATACAAAATTGGTAGAAAAATATTTGAGAAAATAAAAAAATTTTGAAATGATTTTTTTTAATTTTTTTGGGGCCGGACCGAACCTGACCCAAAGGAGATGTTAATTATTTTGTAGAACGTGAACAGTAGTTCACGTTCTGCATGCAACTATACAGTTGCAGACGATGAGAGAGAAAAATAGGAGGTGACCTGGTGGAGGGGATGGAGTTGCTGTTACTGGCCTGAAGTGAAATGGGCGGGGGTGCTGGTAGCCGGAGTCGGCTTTAGGAGGAAGAAGAAAAAGTTGCAGAGGAGAGAGAAAGGCTGGATGGAGAAGAGAGAGAGCCGCGGTGGCTGCTTAGTGGTCAGTCGGTGATTGTGTTGGCTTCATGTGGTGAAGCTGGTGGCTGAAGGCGGGGGTGGAGGAAGAAACGACAGCTATAGGAGGGCCAATAGAGAAGAAGAAAACGTTCATGGCGATGCAAGTAGGCTACTGCTGTTATGGAGGAGGAAGGGGAAGCGAATGGTGGAGAGGGTGGTGGTCAAGCCGGTGATAAGGGTGGTGGTGGTCGCGGTTGGCTGTTGGGACGACGGGGAGAGAGAGAAAGACAGAGAGAACGTGGCAGAAATCGGAAAAAGGTTGTTTTTTTTTGCTTATTTTGGACCCGATTTTGCTCCTCTCCTAGAGCCTAAAATCCACCTCTATTTATAGGCAGTGGAAGCGGGCAATCTTGTCTACACCGAGGAAAAATATCAGCCCTTGATTCAATTGGGAAGGATCTCAACTATTGGTTCAAAGTAGGCATGGTGCACTGTCAAATTTGCAGGAAAATATTGACCGAGTTGGCCACTTTAGGCCGATGCCGGGCCCAACATGTTGTCATTCCACCTGAACGGACTATACCCGGAGATAGAGGGATGTCAGTTGATCATTTTCGTGTAAGTTTTATCAAATTTGGTAGAGTGTAGAGGAATTAATTGCACCTGCAAAGTAGGTAACCTGAGCAGTTATTTCAGAGAAAATTGAAGAAGAAAATGAACAGTACTAGAGTTTTGTATTTGGCCAAAGTTCATTTTAGTCCTCCCTCTGTAAATTTGATTTAACTACACCCATAATTGACCCTATACTTTTAATTTAGTGCAATTTAACCCCTACAGAACTTGAATTAGAACCTTGAATTTACACGCCTTATGCATTGTGGTTCCTAGTTTCGGTTTTATTCAATTTAACCCCTAATTGATCATTAAACTTTTAATTTCTTTAATTTCACCCCATGTTTTTGCTAATTAAGCCCCTATAGTTTGGTGCCTTTTGTAGATTGGCCATTGGCTGCGAATTCTGTCAATTTGACACTTAATTGACCTCAAAACTTCAATTTTTTTGCAATTTTACCACTGATTCAATCAATTAACTTCGTAAAAATTAAATTGGTCTCTTGAAATTCCAATCTTCTCAATTAAGCTCAAGTTAGGCCACCAAACTTAATTTTTCACCAATTAAGCCCCAAAAATAAAATTAATTTGACCCTTTTAAAGTATAATGAAGTCCTTGCACTTAATTAAATCCTTCAGTTGGACCCAAATTAATTCTTAAACATAATTAAAATTTAATTTGGCTCATGATTAAATCAAATTGGCCTATTAAAAATTTAATTATGTCCTTGGACCTAATTTTTATGCAAATTCTTCCAATAATAATTCAATTTGACCTTGAATTTGCATTTTTATATTTTTTTTATCATACTAGGGTACAATTAGGCCTTAAATTTCCTTTAAAATTGCAGTTGTATTCCCCGGCCTGCTTTCTTCACTTTTCCAGCCTTTGTTTGATTATTTTTTTTGAAAAAAAAATGAATTTTAGACCCTGTTTGTTTGCTGAAAAGTAACAAATTTTACAAATTAAAAAGTTGAATGAGAATGAAATTAAAAAAAAATATATAATTTCTTAAATTATCTCAAATAAAATAAACAATAATTAAAATAATAGAGATCAAATCTAAAAAATAAAAAAATTGAAAGATGAAGAAATTAAAATAATAATATTTATCATTTCATAAATTATTTCACATAAAATAAGTAATAATTAAAAGAATGAGGATCAAATTTGATAGATAAAAAAATTCAATTAAAAAATGATAAGGGAAAAACAAATAACAATTATAAAAATAAGGATCAAAGTTAATATAAAAATTAAATTCTAAGGGATGAAATTGAAAAAAAATATTCAAAATAAAATATATATAGCAATCAAAAGTTTGAGGACCAAATTTGATATAATCAGCAAATAATATTACATTTCTAAATTTTTCACAACTTCTGGAAAGTGTTTTCCGACCAAAATAAAAGTAAAACACTTTCCTGAAAACCAAGTTAAATTTTTCTTTGACTGGAAAGTTTTTTTCGTTAACCAACTTTTCTAATGGCAAACAAACACAAGAACGTTGGGAAAGTGGTTTCCCAGAAACCACTTACGCAACCTTAAGGAATAACCCAGAATTGGGTTATGACAAAGTGTGTGGACTAGGAAGGAGTGGTTGGTAGGTGAGCTATTTGTTCAGATTTTGCAAAAGGAAACACACCTTCATGAAAACGAACATGACGAGAGACATATATACGTTGAGATGCTAAATCGAGACGATGATAACCAAGATGAGAGTAACTATAACCTAAGAACACACAAGGAGATGAACAGAAATCCAACTTATGAGTATGGTATGAACAAAAAAATAGAAAACAAAGACACCTAAAAGCACGTAGAAAATCATAATCAGGAGTATAATGAAACAGACATTCAAAAGGAGACTGATTTTGGAGGACATGAGTAGGCATGCGATTGATGATATATATTGATGATTCAAATGTATAATTCCAAAATCATAACGGAATTGGCCTAAGAAGATAAGACCAGTTTCGACAATATGGAGATGACGACGTTCAACACTGCTATTTTGGTCATGCATATGAGATAGATTAACCTATGATGAATACTAATAGTTTGAAAGAAACTATTTAACTTACAATATTCACCACCCCAATCAGTTTGAACAGATTTAATTTTGCAGGAAAACTAACACCAAACAAGCACTTGAAAATGCTGGAATATAAAAAACACATCGGATTTTGTAACAAGAGGATAATACCACATATATATATATATATATATATATATATATATATATATATATATATATATATAACAAAGTAACGAAAACCATTAAAAAAAAACATAGTAGCAAGGCCTCAAACATTACTAAATATTAAATCAAGTAGGACAACAGTTTTGTGACCCGTAGGTCACAATGACAGATGTGAAGACTTACCAAGCGGACAAACTTAACACTGAACAACAAAGCGTCTAGAAATACACATTATTTTATTTTTGAAAACTAACAAATTGAAAATATAGGAAGTAGTGACTTTGAAAGTTTTTAGGAAAGGAAGAGATTTGGATAAAGCCGAGAAGTTGTTCGATGAGATGCTTGAGAGAGGTGTTAAGCCTGATAATTTTACGTTTTCGATGATATTTAGTTGTGCTAGGTTGTGAAATTTAGCTGATAAGGCAGTTGAGTGGTTTGAGAAAATGCCGAGTTTTGGGCTTGAACCTGACGATGTTACCTTTTCGACTATGATTGATTCGTATGGGCGGGCTGGTAATGTTGAAAAGGCATTATGCTTATATGACCGTGCTAAAACGGGGGAGTGGCGGCTAGATGCAACGACGTTCTCTACATTGATTAGGATTTATAAGGTTGCTGGGAATTTTGATGGGTGTTTGAATGTTTATGAAGAAATGAAGGCTTTAGGTGTTAAGCCAAATTTGGTCATATACAACATTTTGTTAGATGCCATGGGAAGAGCCAAGAGGCCTTGGCAGGTGAAGAAATTCTATCAGGATATAATTGACAATGGGTTGTCACCAAGTTTTGTGACATATGCAGCTCTTCTGCATGCGTATGGTAGAGCTCGTTATGGAGATGATGCGTTTAAAATTTATAGGGAAATGAAGGAAAAGGGGTTGGGATTGAATGTAGTTCTTTATAATTCCATATTGGCTATGTGTGCTGATCTTGGCCACGTGGATAAAGCTGTTGAGATTTTTGAGGACATGAAGAGTTCTGGAATCAAGCCTGATAGTTGGACTTTCTCATCCATGATTACCATTTTCTCATGCTGTGGGGAAGTGTCGGAGGCAGAGAATACGTTGAATGAGATGTTCGAAGCAGGCTTTCAGCCTAATATTTTTATCTTGACATCACTTATCCAGTGCTATGGAAAAGCCCAACGCATTGATGATGTTGTGAAGACATTTAACCGAAGTTTTGAATTGGTTATAACTCCAGATGATCGGTTCTGTGGCTGTCTTCTGAATGTGATGACTCAAACACCAAATGAAGAGCTCAGCAAGCTTGTTAAATGTGTTGAGAGGGCTAATCCGAAGCTTGGTTATGTGGTTAAACTTTTGGTAGAGGAGCAAGACAGTGAAGGGAATTTTTGTTGAAGTTTGGTACCAAAGCTGGAATAGGATTACTTAGTTGTAATCTACTACATTGATATCTATCTGTTAGCTGATAGCTATCTATTTGTTAGCTGATAGTATTATCTAGATTAGGATATTTCTTTCAATTCATTTGTTTAAGCTTATCTAGGATTAAACTAACTTGTTATACAACTCCTTTGATAAAGAAGAACATAGCTAGTACGTTTCTTTAGTGTTTTATTTTTCTGTAATGTTTGTTTCCTTCTATAAATAAAACACTGGGGATGACAGTAACCACCTGAGACATTTTCTGCTCCTTGTTCTTTCAACTGTAAAGACTTTGTTCTTTGTTCTTTTTCTCAGTTCATAAACATTAGTCTGTTCTTAATATATTAGTTTTTCCAACAATTGGTATCAGAGCTTCTTTGATCTTTGAAGGGTTTGTGAGTGAAAACACGAGAGAATAGTAAGGTTAAATCAAAGCTTTCTGCTTTGAAGCTAGTACGTTTCTTTAGTGTTTAATTTTTCTGTAATGTTTGTTTCCTTCTATAAATAAAACACTGGGGATGACAGTAACCACTTGAGATATTTTCTGCTCCTTGTTCTTTCAACTGTAAAGACTTTGTTCTTTGTTTTTTGTTTTTTGTTTTTTTTCTCAGTTCATAAATATTAGTCTGTTCTTAATATATCAGTTTTTCCAACAATTGGTATCAGAGCTTCTCTGATCTTTGAAAGGTTTGTGAGTGAAAACACGAGAGAATAGTAAGGTTAAATCAAAGCTTTTTGCTTTGAAGGGTTTGTGAGTGAAACACGAGAGATTAAGTGAGTATTTTTTTAAGCAATGGATTCTGCAAATTTCTAGCAAAAACACCAGTGTTCACAGGGCAGAATTATGGTGTGTGGGCTGTAAAAATGGAAACATATCTCAAAGCTTTTGACTTGTGGGAGATAGTGGAGAGTGATAGGCAACCCACTCCACTAGGAAAC
>Ga0325411_1004593_pt1 | contig 15446 bp, 8 predicted proteins | sample PopdelMetagenome_13_FD_206181 | JGI IMG/M metagenome (GOLD analysis project Ga0325411, IMG submission 206181) | Populus deltoides microbial communities from Bellville, Georgia, United States - Xylem-PdIQD-R4 | ecosystem: Host-associated > Plants > Phyllosphere > Stem > Wood/Secondary xylem... | reverse complement strand
TATATATATATATATATATATATATCGGTGTTTTCAATTATGGGTTGAATACGAAAAACAATATACTTTTGGACCTATTAAAACATATAATATTTGGATTAATTAATAATTAATTAGTACAATGTAGTTGACTAACAATTTGTGCAACATACAGCTGATTTCGGTCTGAAAAATTAATTAATTAGAGAGTATACGTGAGTTTTTAGCCTTTTCGATTGAGTTTTTTAAACGTACGAGGTGCGTTGAAAATAGTTGATTGCCTAGAATAAACGCGAGAATTCTCGACACCAAAACTTGGCCGGCCGGCCAGCAGAAAACAGAACTTAGGCGCAATCTATACTTCTATACATATTTCTATTGTGTTTTTACCTGATATTCAGATCCTGTTTATTTTATATCTTGAAAATATTTTTGAAAAAATAGAATTTTTAAATTTTTTTAATATTTTAATATCAAAAATAAATTTAAAAAATATTATTTTAAAATAAAAAATATAGATATTTAGATATTGGAGAGCCCGGATGGAATTTGACCTCCTTGTAAATAACATAGAAAATTAGTGTGTTGCCATCTTCGCGCGTGTGTGTATATATTATTTGGTGGACCCACATATCTTGTGGGATCTCTACTGTCGTTAACATTTATAATATTCATGCAAAATGTTGTCGTTCCTGTTATTTCTTGTGGTTGATGGACTCGTGTTGGAATAGTCATCCTAGGAATCTGCTTAATTTCCATGGACAAATTAACTTGCACAGGTCAGTCTAAAAACAAAAAACTTTGAGAGAAAGGTAAGGCCATCAAGAAATATCATTATTAATTAATATAAACAAGCAAGAATACGTAGGGAAGAACGACGACGACGACTCCAGGCCAAAATTGCAGTCAACGACACCGTTAATTTCTACTCAAAACGCTGAAAATACAACCGCGTTTTAAGCATATATATATAGATAGATATACACATACACACACACAAGCCCTTCACTTCTTCCACTCACAGCTTACAAGCTATTTACGATCGCTAATTCTCTCAGACTCGGGCGGGCTCCGAAATTCAAATGGAGATGTCCCTGCAAGTAAGTCCTAGGACAGCAAATAAGTTTCCAATTATGATGAAGAAATGGTCAAGGCAAATATCCTATAAGCACAGGACAATTTTATGCAAGACGACGACTAACGAGGTAGTATTTCGAAAAAAGATGAACTTCTATGAAGTTCTTTCTCTTGGATCTCAGAATGTAGGGTTTGATGAGATAAAGAAAGCTTATAGAAGCATGGCTCTGCAATACCACCCGGATGTATGTCCTCCCTCAGCAAAAGAAGAGTCTACAAAGCGATTTGTTGAGCTTCAAAAGGCTTATGAGACATTGTCTGATCCAATTGCTCGTAGAATGTATGATCTCGAGTTGGGTATGGTTAATTCTGTAGGATTTGCGTTTGAAGGGCTTCCATCGGAGGATAGGAAGAACAGTTTTCCAAGGGAAGTGTGGGAAAGGCAACTGCATGGATTATATCAACGATCATATGCCCGAGTGGAGAGGAGGAACAATGGATATACTCATGTTGAAGTTATCTAACTTTTTATTTATTTATTTATGGTTGATATTAATTACTTTATTCTTACTGTAATATGTAGATTGTTCTCTAACAAGAACTTGTATAAGAATTCGTTGTAGATGGAAGTTGCTGCAGAACCCAACTCATGAGCCAAGGCTATTTCGATTACTTTTTCAAGGTAGAATACATTTGCACCGCGTTCTGAAATTTTTTTTATTTTTTTTATTAAAATTTAATATTTTGTATATTTTAAATTGTTTTAATGTGCTGATATCAAAAATAATTTTTAAAAAATAAAAAAATATCATTGACATGTATTTCATCATAAAAAGTTATTTGAAAAGCAACTACAATCACACTACTAAATACTCTTTTAGAGTATAATAACAGTTGTGTTTTTAAATGTTTTTTATTAGAAATATATTAAAATAATTTTTTTATTTTTAAAAATTATTTTTGATATTAGTATATCAAAAAAATTTAAAAATACAAAAAAATTAAATTTAACTTTTTTTTAAATTTTAATAAAACATAATTTACACGGTATTTTCAAACTATTCCTTCCAAACCCTATTCACCTTTTCATTTCCAAAAACGGGGTTTCATAGCTCCTGTACTCATGTCAGATTGGAAAACCAATTTCTCTAGGAATTATTACGACTTACTAATTCGTGTATTGATTTATAGGAAATATTAATAGAGAGTAAGTGTTTGCCTTATGAAAAATGTTATGCATACAAATTAATTAAGAAATTTACCCATTAATTAAGAGTCCATTGGACCAATATATATATGGAGAAAAGATAACGCGAGTGGATTATGCAAATATTAAATGATTTATCAAACATAAAAAGGAGCAATTGTCTCATCATTTTATATGAGGTTTTGTGCGATTTGTTTATAAGTATACCATTGCTTTTGATTCATAGCTTAAATATTTCATATTTCGTTAAATAATTATAAAAAAAACATAGTATTAAAATATTTTTAGTGTAGTGGTTAAGAATTTTCTCATATAATATAGTATTCAAAACTTTAACAAATCCAAAGTTTGATCAAGATTATTGGGTCGTTTTGATAAAATTGTAGAAAACTTGTTTTTTTTTTAAATAAAAACATAAAAAGTAAACAATCAATTGTTAAAATATTTTAAATCCAAAAAAAATTGTTTTTCTAAAATCTTGATATAATCATTATTTTTTATATTTTCTAATAAAAAATTAATCTCTCTGTTTTGTTTCTAAAAAATTAATCTCTCTGTTTATTGGGCCCAACATATATACGTTGAGCTAGATGCCCTAATCAATATATTGGACTCTAATAATGGACTGGTCATGGGCTCCATGTACAAACGGCCCATATGTTGAAATGAATTTCACAGCTATTTCTTATAACCGAAGAGACCTCCAGCTCCATTGAAACAAGTTTCCATTTTACACATTAAAATTGTATGGTTCTTCTTCGAGTCATGAGGATTTATAGTTCCACGTTTCTTGCCGTGAGGAATTCATCAATCGCGAGAAGCAACCATTGTTTGAACATGAAGAGAAATAAATAAAACAAAGTGTTTTTGTTTTTGTTTGAAACCCTGAATCTGAAAGCTCCAAAACTTAACTAACAGAGTAGAAGTACACAGGCAGAGGTTTGAATGAAGTAAAATGGATTCTTGCAACAATGCTGTGACATTCTATTTCAATCTATGTGTTCATGAAAAAAGGAAATATATGTGTTTATATATATAAATATATATATAATTATTGCAAGTACTTGACATTGAGATCCACATGGCACCTTTTTTTTTATTAAGTGAAAGAAAGAAGGAAATAAAAAAAAATATGATGGCGAAATGATTGGAGATTATCTCACTTGAGGTACAAAACCGTTAGCTTAGGATGAATCTAATTATGGGGAAAAGAAATAGAATAAGGAGTCTCTTTCATATATTTATTTAAATTAACATATTATTAGCATTATCGAACATTAATCACTGCATCATGGTGGCATTGGAAAACCTTTCTACACTTTTCAGGAGAGGAAATGTCTCCATGCATAAATATGTCAACATTAATGTAGAAATTGCTGCCTTAAGAAGCAAGCAAGAGATGGAGAGAACCGCCGTACGTCGGAGTTTGCTGGGCATGAAAAGCTTCATTAAAGCAACGTTTCACATAGATGATCCTGATATTTAGGCTTCATTTAGCTTTTCCCATCACTTGTTTGCTTGTGACTTAACTTATTCTTAAGGTGATCAATCGTTTTCTTGTATTCACCGTACGTTGTTTCTCAGCGACAAACCCAAAACACTCTCGAGATTTTAATATAAAGAAAGGAGAACCTTGAGGAAACTGTCAGGATAAAGCTCCCATTGTTTCTCTTAGATTCTTAGCTCCACCGCCCAGAAAAAGAAGAAGAAGAAAAACCTGAGAGAGCAAGATTAAAAGGATGTGTTTTAACCTAGGTTACAATTTTAAGAATGGAAAGCTTGTTCGTTTCATGAAGGAGAGTGATCGCGACGATGGAGAGGAGGAACGCAAGGGCTTGCTGTTGAAGGAGATTGAGAGATGGAAGAAGCAACAAGAGAAGTCAAGTGCTCCTGCAGAAGCATCATCCACATCCACCACCACTCCCTCAAAGTGCAATAACCATTAATTTAATCTCTTCTTGATATTTCTCTCCTCTTTTTTTTTTTTGTGTGATGTATATTTAGTGATTTCCATGCATAGCCATCTCCATTTCTTATTGATTTTGCTCAAGGAGATAGATGCAATATTATCATCACTTCACATTGTGCAAGTAAGCCTGTTGGTGGGTGGGTGGGTGTGTTTTTCTCTGATCTCTCTCAATATTAATCTTCTTTTGCAAAACCTTATTTTCTTTTTTAATTTATGGTAATATGCATTTACGGAATTAGTTTCATTGGATAAGCATCAAATATATTACTAAATTATTGTAGCATTTTCAAGTTTGCATCTAAATTATATTTTGTGTTAATTTTATTAGTAAACTATTTCGATTTCTCAATTAATTGTTTTTTGTTAAAATACTTAGATCCAACAGATTGCTCAGATGTTGACAAGTTTTATTCATGTCCACACACAATGGGCCTTCCATGTGCCTAAGGGCCACGGACGATCCAAGTGGCCTAACATTTCATTTCAAACTATTGCTTCGTTCAAGTGATTTGATAACGGTGAGCTGATAAAATGGTGTTTGTGATTTGGTTATAGTTATTTTTTAAAAAAATTATTTTTAGTAGTAATATATTAAAATAATTTAAAAATATTAAAAAATTATTAATTTTAAAATAATAAAATTTTAAAATTTTAAAAAACACCGGTTGTACGGGTTTCCAAACTGTCTCTATAATTTTTCCTGTGGCAGTTTTCCTACACTCTATTCTTTTTTTGTAACTTTTTTTTTGGGTTATTTAATTTACGATGAATTACCATTATTTTCTTTGTTGCGATGGAATTGCGGCAGATAATCGAAGTTTCCATTTTCATTTTCCAAGCTTTTCTTATTTTTATTTATGAAATATGAGACGAAACTTATAAAATATTCCCGGGACAGAATTTTCCATCGTAACTAATTTATCGGCCAAGGTTTTTCCTACCGGATTGTTTGATGGCAAAATTGTTTTGCTATGGATTTTGTGCGTTTAGTGATGGGAATTATGTGAATATTGATAATTTTTCTACTTTTTTTTTTATTAAAAAATATTGCATTTGCTAGGATTGGTCACATGCATTGTCATCAAGAGATTATGGCACTGCAATAACTCCATTTCTTTTATCAATTGCAAGACTGGCCTTGGTTCGCGAATTAATTGAATATATGTGGATTGGTCACGTGACTTACACTTTCAACTCATTACTATAGATGTTACCTCCACTTGACACATTCATTACTGTTTTTTTTTTTTAACCCGTATGAAACCCATATACATATCAATTTTATTTTTATGTAAAAAAATATTTAAGAATTGTTGATATGGTTTTTAATAATTTTTTTTAATTATAAACTCAAAATATGATAAATGTTAAACGATGTCTTTTTTAAATATTATTACAACGATGTATTGAATGATATTTTTTTTTCAAATATTGAAATAAGAACGTGTTGGATAGTATATATTTTTTTCTAATATTAAAACAACGATATATTAGATCCACAGGTGTTAACTTGTTAAACTACAAACGGTCATGAGATAGTAATAACTTTATAAAAAGCAAATCAAAATAAATTATAAAGATTAATTCCTAATCAACTCAATATTAAATGAGGAGATTCAAAAAAAGATAAATAAAAAAAGACAAAAAATGACTCGATTAACCTGTCAAACATGTAACTCAGATCATGAGATCTGAATAATTTCATAAAAAGCAAATATACCCCAATTTCCAACCAATATTGAAATAAAAAATAAAAAATAAACAAATTAAAATAAAAGATAAAAAAACCCGAGTTAACTCGGGCTAACTTGTTAAATCTGTCACCTAAGTCATGAGACCATGATAACTTCATTAAAAACAAATAAAAAAAAAGATTACGAAGCTCCATTTCCAACAGATTCAATGTTGAAGGTTGAAATTGAGAAAAAAAAATAAATCCATGAGATTGAGATAACTCCACAGAAAGAAAATTGAAAAAAATATAAAGTTCAATTCCTGAACAAACCTAATATTGAAAGTTAAAATTGAAAAAAAAAACTAAAAAAAGAAAGAGATTGAGTTGGAGGGTTATATATATATAATTTATAAAGGACAAAATGATAAACCGAGTGAACTTATCAAACCTATGACCCAGGTCAGCCCGATTGGGATAATCTCATGGAAAACAAATCGTAAAAAACTATGAAGTCCAATTAAAAATAAGACCCAAAAAATTATTAGAATTAACTCAGGTCAACTTGCCAAACTTGTGACTTGGATTTGATATCAGGATAACCCCTTAATTAAAAAGCAAATAAATATTATTTATGAAACTCAATTTCTAACCAACATAATGTTGAATAATAAAATAAAAAAATCAATTAGAAAAGAAAGTAAAGAGAACGATTTGAGTCCACTTGAGTTAACCCATTAATACTATGACTTAGGTAATGAGATCAAGATAAATTCATAAAAAAAAAACTAAAAAAATTATGAAGCTCCATTTCCAATAAATCTAATGTTAAAGGTTGAAATTGAAAAAAAAATATTAAATCCATCATACCGGTATATAATCCAACATAAAGGAAATCAAAAACATCACGAAGCATAATTCCAAAAACAACCTAATATTGAAGAATGAAATTGAAAAAAAAAAACTAAATAAAAAAAGATTGGGTTGTTGAAGGGTTAACTTGGAAATAAAAAAAAAACACTATTTTAATGAATTTTTTTTTGTGGGTGTGACTACAGTGATTTAGCCACTGGTCATAAATATTTTTTTTCAACAAAAAAGTAGGATATGCATGCTTTTCTGACGACTTTTCTTACATAAAAAAATTAAGTGTAAATAAAAAAGTTTATGCAAGTATCTCATTAAATAAATCAAGAACCATATGTATAAATAAATGAATAAAAAGTCATTAATTAACTAAAAAAAATTAGAAAATTCAAGAAACACATGTAAATAAAAATATTTGATCTCTCAACATAAGATATTTATTCGATTGTATTTACTGAATTTATTTATTAAAATTATATTTTAGTTAATTAAATGATAATAGAAATAAAAACACACATAAAATTAATTGAATAAATTAAAAAAATAAAAGATATTAAGAAAAGTTATAAATTAGTGTTAAATAAGGTGGAAAATAATAAATTATGAGAGAAATTTCTATTAATAGAGGTGAAAATCTCGATAAATATTATAATAAATATCAAATAAAATAAATTAATACATGAAATGTCAGCATCGGTGCAAACCCCATAATAAATTGAGTAAATTCTAACAGGATGAAACAATTAGCTAGAAGAAAAATGTATGTGAAATGGGATGAAAGTCTTTAGAAAATCTGAATGGAACTCCGAATAAAGTAATATAGGATTTGTGGGTAGATAATACCGTGCAAAGCCCCAGTTTTAAAAAATTGTATAATCAGTGAAATTCTTAATAGAAAAATAATAATAAATATGCTATGATTAGGGGTGAGGGTCTGAGGGAGTTAATTTATAAATATCGATAAATTAAGTAATTAAGCAGTCTGTAAAATTACGAGTGGCCGAGTAATTTAATTACATGGAATAGCAGTAATGGTATTTTTATAAACAAAACCAAAATCCCTTCTTCCCCTTTGCAGTTATGGCCGACAGCCAGTTAAGAGAGAAGAAAGCTTGATTCTTCTGTTCTTTTCTTCAAAATTTGGTGGGCTCTCTAAAAAATTGAGGCTTGTAAAGTGTATGAAGGAAAATTACATTAGGGAAAAACAATCCTTCCTTTTCTTTTAAAAGTTGGCCGACAGTTCGGGAGATAAAAAAAAAAGGGGTTGAAAACTTGTTCTTCACTTCGTCTTCGTTTCTTAATTCTTAATGAGGGTTTGGAGTAGAGAGAGAAACAAACATGCAATTGGAGAAAGAATTAGGGGAAGTTTTGCTAAGCAACTCACCAACTGAGTTCAAAGTCTTGTTTGTAAGGTAATTTATGTAGTTAATTGGATCTTCTTTTAATTTTTGATAAATGAGATGAAGACTCCCAAATTCTCATTTCTAGGGTTCATGAGTAATGCTGGAGAAATGGGTGTTTTGTAGAGTGAAATCATGAAAAGAATTGAAATAAATCAATGGGTAATTATCATCCCTAGGGCCGACCATGGGGGAACATTTTTTAAATGGAAAATTTGTTTAAATTTTCTTGTATTGTAGGTTTATTATAAGCTTTGGGTTTAGGTATGTAAATTACATGTTCTATCCATGTGTTGGAAAAGAATAGTTATGGGATTTTAAAAAACTTGGGTTGATGATATAATTTTATGTTAATTGAGGATGTGTGAATCTAATTTATTAAGATTGGGGGTGAAATTGAAAATATCATATGATTGAATAGTTGTTGCTATGTTTTTAGATAACATAGGAGTGTGGAATTATGAGTGGAATTCTGAGTTTGACATAGATAAGATATATTTTGACTAATAACTTGGTTAATTGGTGTTTGGTAATTGATGAAATGAGAAATAATTGAAGAGATTGTCAAAAGGTGACCACCATCATCTCAATATAAAAACAATTTTTATTTTAAAGTTTTTTTAAAAGTGTCATATTTTTATCAGTTATCTAAGTTGTTTTTAGATCCATTAAATTAAATAATTAACTTTGGATCAGCTTCCATGCAGTTTAATTTGAAACTTGAGTTAGGCAAGGAGCCGAGTTGGCAGGTTTCAAGATCGAACCGCTTGATTGGTTTAATAATACTGCCAAAAAAATCTCTAGACTCTTAATATTTTTTTAAGTTTAGAAAAAGAATAATTTTACCCACAGCGAAGTGTGCATGCGAATATGCTAGTAAGAAAAGCTAAAACATACGGGGAAAATATTGTGGATTGCTACAGTGTTTCACCCACATTGTTTTTTTTCTTTGAACATACGACTTTCTTTTCTTTTTTTTTTTTGTTATAATTTTTTCAAAAATATTTTTGTTGATTTTATTTTTTTGTATTGAGATGGTCGATAATTTAACTTTGTAATTTTTTGTATTTTATCTTTTTATAAGGTTAGCATGGTTTGTGAGTTTGTTGAGGTAACTCAGGTTGCCCCAATTTATGGATTTGGTGGGTTTTTTTAATCGAACTTTGTTTTTTTATAGTCTATTTTTTTTCATATTGTTAAAAAAATATAGTTTTAGAGAAAAACCTTGTTATTAAATTTTATGAAACAACAAAAATTAAAGGATATGAGGAAATCATCGTTCACCTAACACCCATTGCATTGTGGATTACAATAGTAATCCACAATGTTTTGCTTTCTTTTTTCTTTTTTTTTCTTTTTTCTCAAATATATATTTGTCGATTTCATCTTTTAAAATTGAGATTGTTGAGAATTTAGCTTCGTAATTTGCTTATTTTTATTTTGCCTTTATATGAGGTTGGTGTGGTTTACGAGTTTGCCAAGGTAACTCAGGTTGCCCCGGTTTACGAGTTTGGCAGATTGTCTTTTTTTTTTTTCTCTCTTTTTTTTAATTGAACTTGACTTTTTTATAGTCTATTTTTTTTCATATAGTTAAAAAAATAGTTTTAGAGAAAAGTCATGTTATTAAACTTTATAAAGTAACAAATATTAAAGGGTGTGCAGAAACCATTGTTCACCCACACACATTGCATTGTGAATGACAATAATAACCCACAATGTTTTGCTTTTTTTTTTTTTAATGTTTTTGAATTTTTGTTACAATGTTTTTTCAATTTTTTTTTGTCGATTTCATCTTTTAATATTAGAATGATTGAGAATTTGACCTCATATTTTTTTTTCCTTTTATTTTACCTTTCTATAAGGTTAGTATGGTTTAAGGGTTTGCTAGGGTGTCTTTCTTTTTCATTGAACTAAAATTTTTTATCATCTATTTTTTTCTCATATAATAAAAAATAATAGTTTCATAAAAAATATATTATTAAATTTCATAAAGTCCATGGACCTATTTACAGGTTTGGCTGGTTGACTTAGTTCGCGGGTCTGGTACGTTTAAATTTTTTAAATTAGTATTTTTTCATCCTTAGATACTGGGTTAATTGGGAATTAAGTTTTACAATTGGTTTTGTTTTTCCTTTTATGAGATTATCATGATCTAAAAAAATATCTCGGTATTGGGTTGATGTTTGATTTCGTAATTATCTCTTTTTGTTATCATATAGTTAAATCAAAAATAGATTCGAAAAAAAAACAAATTATAATCTCATTGGAGTCCATGACTCGATTCATAGGTTTGACGTACTAACCCGGCTTACCTGATTCATAAGTTTGACGAGTTTACCTACCGATAAGATATATATATTTTTTGTTTTTAGTTTTTTAATAGTTTTTAATTTATTTTTTTTGATTTCATCATTTAATATTTGATTAGTTGAAAAATAGACTGCATTATTGATTTTTGTTTGCTTTCTAGAGATAATTGTCTCAAATAAGTGTCTATTTTTAGGTTAGTGCTCAATTTTGTGAGCATATGTTTTTATCATATAATTAAATAAAAAAATTATAAAAAACTTGATAAACCCAATAGAGTGCATGACCTGGGCGCGTGGAGGGGTCGATCCAATCTGTCATTGTCTTAATATTTTTTTTAAAAAAATCATCATCTTGAAGTTTTTTTAAAAACTAAGTCATGTTTTTATCGATTATCAAGGTTGCATTTGGACATTTGAAATCGATTGATTAATGTCGAGTTAGCTCTCATATGGTTTAATTAAAAAGTTGAGTCAAGAGGTTTCAAAATTAACCCATTTGATCAGGTTTAATAACATTATTAAAAAAAATTCTCCATGCTCTTAATATTTTTTTATATTAAAAAAAATGATTCAAACCGCAACAGAGCACGAGCCAATATACTAGTTATATCGTAAAATGTGTGCTTGAATAAGTAAAGAATTTCTTTTTTTTATATACATATTAAATAACTTTTACCAAATAAAAATAATCAACTCTTTATCTATTTCTTATGTTGAAAGTAGTAGCACTTAACCTTTAATATTTATTGTTGTTAAACTTATATATTTTTAAAAATAAGTAGATATTTATTTTATTTTATTTTATATTAAATGTTGAAATTAATAATATTATAATAACCTAGATTAATCCAAGTTTAAGAAAAAAAATGGGTTGACTTTCCCGACCTATGACTTGAAATTTACCTTAGGTCGACTCCTGAGTCATGTTGTAAACTATGATAATAATCATTTTTTATCTGTATGTTGACTCGGATCAACCTGTGTTGATCTTCCTGGTCCATAACCTGGATCTTGCCTTGATCAACCTCCAAGTCGGGTTTTAAAACTATGATAATAACAACTTCTATGCTTACATTGAATCGGGTCAACCCATGTTGACCCTCTTGATCTGTGACTCGAGCCTTTCCCTAGGTTGACCCCCTTGATCTGTGGCTCGAGCTTTGCTATGCGTTGATCCCTGATTCAAGTTTTAAAACTATGATAATAACTGTTTTTATTCTATGTTGACTCTCCTAACACGTGACCGGAGCTAAGCATTAAAATTATGATAATAACCACTTTTATCCTTATGTTAACCTAGGTCAAAGGCCAACTCCACTTGTCACCTGGGTCTTGCCCAGAGTCGACATTGGAATCGGGTTTTAAAGCTATGATAATAATCACTTTTATTCTTATGCTAACTCGGGTCAACCCGACCCATGACCTGGACCTCAACCAGTGACTTAGGCTTTGCCCCAAGAATCTTCTATCGAGTTGGGTTTTAAAACTATAATAATAACTATTTTTATCCTTATATGTCTTAGTTGGACAATTATTAAATTGAGAGTTTTTTACCATGATATTTTAGGAATAAAAAACAAAAAACATTATTTCTGAAGATATGTCATTTCTGTACCTTTTATTTTGAAAATACATAAATTCAATCTAAAATTATTTTAATAGTAGATTTATTTTTATATTTTTGTTTTTATTTTTTTAATCAAACATGTTTTTATATCCATTGTCTTTATCATTTCTATCCCAAAATAGTAATCGAACTCTATCTAAGTTTTCCTTTTAGAATTGATGTTAAAATTAATCTTCTTGCAAGCACGTTATCCTGCTTTATATATATAAAAGATCACCACTTATTTTAAATTCAAATTCCTAATTTTCTAAATTGGAGTCCATAAAATGAGTGATGAAGATATTCTATACAACTTATTTGTACGAGAAAAATAATAGATTTATGAAGATTTTTTTTTTATTTCAAAAAAAAAAAACACATGTTTTTATAATCTAGATTATGAGTTGTTACAAACTTGTAGCTTTGATTTTTATAAGTCCATTGTTTAGGGAGGTAAAAAAAAAGCTAAATTAGATATTGCAGTTCATGTTATTTTTCAAGAATATTTTTATTTAAAAATATATCAAAATATATTTTTTAGTTTTTTTATTTTATTTTTAACATTAAAACATCAAAACAATAAAAAACTACTAAAAAAACATTAATTTAATTTTTTTAAATTAAAATTACTTTTAAAAAACACTAAAACAAAAATTACCGTATTTTCAAACACTTCATCAAATAAATAAAAAAAAAGAGTAATACAGGTTAGTTTACAGTCAGTCTGTAGCACTATCAACCAATTAAGCTACTAGATATGGAGCTTAGCACTAACAAACCATGGCGAACAGAACATGCAATAAAGAGTAAAGAGGTACATTGAATGTAGACATAACTTTACAAAATGGCACTAGCGTCGCTCCTCCCCTTCATCTTGAATTCACGAATAACTTAACTCCTTTCATCATCACCAACGGATTTACAATTATACCAACCACAAGAAATTATGAAAGATATAACTTTGACTTTTGATGTTTTATCATGTCTTTTGGATAATTTATTTCGAGGCATACATTTGTAAGTGCTTTTCTGTTTGTTTTTTTTCTTTTCCTGTGGTTTTTCAGTTAAAATAATTAAAAATTGTTTCATGATGTTTTTTTTTTATTAACTTGGATGTTAGGCCACCTTACGCGTATCTGGACTAATCTCACAGATTTTGAAGTTAACGATTATATAAACCTCTAGTGACCATCATATTAGCAACCACAAGGCTTAAACCTGAGACCATAGAAGAAGCAAACCTGTTAATTTCAAACTCTTATCATTAAGCTAGCCACCTAGTAAATGGTTTCTTATTATGTTTAATAATTAATATGTAGATGGATCCTTTTAAAATGTAATTACCATTTTAAAAATGTAATCGATAAAACTATAATTATTTTTGTTTGAGTGAAAATGAAAGATCCTAATAATGTGTTTTTATTTTGTTGAGTTGTTTGAGAATTTATCATGATAAAATTCAATCATGTTTATTAGCGTAACCTTAAAATCACGATATCTAAATCTGGAACTATTAATATTTGTGTGTTCTTTATAAGATTATAAACTTATTGAAATATATCTAATTTAAAATATAAATTTTCTAAAAGTATTTAACACGATAAAATCATAATTACTAAGTAAAATAATATTCTAAATAAAAATATATAATTATAATCTCTAATATAGTTGCGTTAAACAAAAGTATATTGATCTACACAACATGAACAAGAATAAAAGATCAAGATTTTTCACAAAAAATAAAAATATATATAGTTCAATAAATAATTAATATGAGATATATTTATTTATAACTTCTTTAAAATACTTAAATCTTATGTCATTTAAAATAAATATAAGGGTCTTTATAACAAACAAAAATGATTTCTAACAGTCAAATTGGTAATTTAATTTATTTTGACATGTATTCTAAACAATATAATTCAATTCAATTCAACTATGCAATTTAGTATTTTATTTTAAATATCAAAATTATAATATATTATTAATTGAATTTAAATATGCTTAATTAAATTCAATATGATTCCAAAACTGGCTTAAGTTACCGAGCAGGGATAGTCCTCTGTCCCCTTTTCGACTTGTTAGAAAAAGAAAAAGAAAAAGAAAAAGAAAAAGAAAAAGAGAAGACAGTAGTTGAAAAGGCAAATAATGATTGTACATCGTGTTCTGGACTTCAGTCTATTTCAGGAAACAACCGTGTACATGTACGTGTCTCTCTTTACTTAGCATCCAGCCTTGAACATGTCCTGATACAAGCTTGGATTGTTCGAACAACTTGGATTATTAAAATAAACTTGGTGAGGTAGTGTTTCAAGTTATAATAACCTTTTTTTTTTATTTAAAATGTTTTTTTTAAAATATATAAAAATAATATATTTTTTAAAATTTATATTTAATCAGGATATCAAAAAAACGATTTAAAAAAATTTCATTTTTTTTTTTAAAAACTAAAAGCTTTTAAAACAAAGGCTAAGTTGATTGAAGAAAATATCTGGTCAGGCAACTGGATCAAAGAAATATCTGTGCAACTAGTTGAAAATAGGTTGGACCATAGGGTTTTAATAATTAATTAAGGTATTTATGTTGCGTACCAAAATCAAATTCCTCCTCAATGGTATCTTGAATTCACTATCAACTCTTAGATAGATGCATTAAAAAAAAAAAAAAGAATTTCTTGTGATTTTCTCTTAGCGCAAGGATAAACTCTCCTCAAAAACCCCAAAGACATTGATCAGTTAATGTTCATACAAAACAACGACAAACAAGGAATTCATCAGGAATTTCCCAAGATCTTGGAGGGGCCGGCTCGTCTCTTCTGGGCTCTACCATAGTACCATTGCATTTGTCTTGCAGTTACTTCTTCTCAAATAATTTTGTTTTCTATGAAACAGTCTTTCTTGAGAGAATATATATTTTATAAAACTGTTTAATTTCAAAGTCAGAAAATCCAATTACAACAAATTTATTAGACGGCAACTGTGTTTCATAAATAGTCGATTAAATTGTAATAGACCCTGTCTGGAGACTGACATATTTCAATGGGGTTGTGCAAAGTTTGAATTTTTTTTTTAAATAATTTTTTTAATGTTTTTTTGAATTATTTTAATATATTTTTAAATAAAATATATTTTAAAAAACAATTACTACCATGCTCTTTAACATCATCCGAATCTAACATCATTAACCAGGGGCAATGAATTTACCCTCCCTTGCACCCTCATATTTGACTCTCCATGTGTAGTTTATGGAAGGAATTTGCATCCCACCACTTTCACAGGTCATCTATGCGACCTAAATTCGCAAATCATAGGTCTTGGATGGTCTCCTTGTAAAAATTCCTCGACCTTTGAAGTTGCCTTT
>Ga0325411_1004592_pt1 | contig 15448 bp, 7 predicted proteins | sample PopdelMetagenome_13_FD_206181 | JGI IMG/M metagenome (GOLD analysis project Ga0325411, IMG submission 206181) | Populus deltoides microbial communities from Bellville, Georgia, United States - Xylem-PdIQD-R4 | ecosystem: Host-associated > Plants > Phyllosphere > Stem > Wood/Secondary xylem... | reverse complement strand
AAAACACAAACTGGATAAGCTCCCTGGAAATGATGGCCAAGCAACATGAAACTTATTCCATGTGATTCTTACACAAGTTCATCACAGGCAGCCAAGGACGTGACAAGCGTAAAATGAACAAAGAGAGCACAAATTAAAGAGAACAATATGATTTCATTTCAGTGGGAGATATAACAATAACAAGTACATACAAATTATACACCATACTCGTATGGGCAAACCAAAAGACATTGATCAGATCACTAGTACAGGCAGATATCCTCGCTTGAATCCTTGAACAAACTCAAAATCAGTCTCCTGACCCAATTGACCATAATCACATGGTGCTGGTATTCTACATGTCTAACGACACTCGCTTATTCTCGTGATGTTCGGTGTTTTAAGAATCAAGCATTCCTTTAATAGTGCTATTAAATTTATCTAGCAACTTTAAGAATTGCATGGCTATACAGTCTTTACATGGAGAATAGAATGGCAGAATACAAAAGCCCCTATTGCTCTTTGGGGAAAGATACTTGTCCTGCAGAAACCCAGCACTCTGCTTAAAAAACAGCCTCTATTGCTACGTCAGTGTTATGCAAGCATAAGTTCTGGCTGATTGGACCCTATCTATCATCAGGGGGCAGTGTTGGACTTTTGGAGCACATATCAATCTTGTGCAGCTCCTTCATCCGACTAGCCGGATTGCATAAACCTGATATTGTTCGTTGATCCATTAATTAAGGTTTTATCAACCAACAGAATAATTCAAGAGTTCGCCATATTTTGGTACTACACTTAATTAAGAAAATTCCTGCCATTGTCTATTTATTAGTTTGTATTCCATAACATAACTAATAAATATGGCACTAATGATGGCTACTGAAAGAAACCTTAATGGCATACAACTACAGAAATGATATTGTTTTGTTGTAACATGCGAGCTTCAAGTTTTCCCATTTACTAGTTCAAGAAACCGATATATTCATTGTTCTTGTGTTTCCACAACAATAATTCAATGGGCTAAGAAAGGACCTCAAGAGAAAATGCATTTGCCCAATTGCTTGCGTGAAAAGGGAAATGTCTTTAGGAATTCAAGGAATAGGGTATTACCAGAACATTTAGGAATATCCCAAACTGCTATAGATGTTGGAGTGCATCGGGGATCACATATGGCTCGGTTATCTTCATGATAAACATTCATTGCAAGCATCCACGATCCAATGGTGACATCCTCATTGCTGAACATTCTCAAACTGAAAGCTAAAAGATGCATCTACTTAGCGAGAGCACATCCAAGGGAAAACAAGACTACAGCATGACAATGACTCCAAAAGAAAGGAAGAGAATAAAAAGGCTTCTGTATGAAAACTCGCTCCAATATGAGAATTCAGTAGCACTAGAGATAGAAAAAAATTGCCCCTGAATCCAAATGAAGTTTAGATCAGTATGCAGTTCAGACAACACAGACCAGAAGACTTAGTGGGCATCATCTTTTAATTCAACCTCTACTTTTTCCTATGTTATGGCAGGATAGCTACAAATCCAACTAATGTGAAGGCTTGTAACAGCAGCCATACTGTTTCCTCTTTTAAAGTAGCTTCCATATCCAAGAGATCTACTCCTGATAAAGAAAGTATTTTTAGATAATGGCCTTGGGGACAATTGAGGAATCGGGATGGTGAGAAAGATCACCAAGGAGAAGGGAGTCAATCATCCTATCATAAACAAGTTCTCAAAGACAGGCATTTAAAGTTGGACAGTATGTTGAAGTGAGGCATTGAAGACATAAAAGCTACCATTGGCAAGCATAATCACAGAGTAAAATTTAAAATGGCAAGATTAAAGAACTTACTAAATCAAAACTGAAAATTTACTGGTGTTTATAGTTCTAAATTCTAACTGTTTTCAAAATCCATTTCTGGTGATCCAACTTCAAACTTGTCATGAATCTGATTTTCAATTAGCACATAACAATTAACATGGAAAGCCATCAATTGACCAATAAAAGAAATGTATGCCGAAGTCTACTGAAACCTCCATCAAAACAATAATCATGCTTAACCATGCAAAGTAGGTTATTAGAAGTGCGGATTATTAAGTTGGCTGGCTGGATACATAGGATGACGAACATAAGAAATCAATGCAAAAAAGTCCTACATAAATGACAGACCTGTTATTTCTAGCAGATGCTAATGAAGCCACAACCTCTGCAGAAAGAACATATATAGGTCCATAAGCATGCAGGAAGTACTCATTTCCTATCAGATGTCCCGAATTCTCATACCTGAATTGTTGAAAATTACCTAAATCATGCAACTAGCAAGAACTCACGCCAACGAACTGTAAAAAATAATGACAAATCCAACAGTAAAAAATATGTGATCATTGGATACCATTTCATTTTAGGATCAGTGATCACTGGTCCTTTCTTCATGCATCCAATATAAGTCAGTGAATGGGTTCTTTCCTTAGCGAGAAGAGTTGCAAGGCGATCTAACAAAGAAAAAATATCAACATTCATTGCAGTATACCTTGCTGATAAATCATTAGACTTGCTATTGTATACCTGGGCGTAAATAGATATCATCGTCAGCTTTGACATAATAATCTGCTTCAAAAAGCTTAAAGGCTGCCTTGAAAAAGGCCAACCTAATAACAGGAGAAAGGTATTACTCCACAAGCTATCAATTCAATCCACATTAGGAAACCTTAATGCAGAAAAGGAACTATTACGTTTTGTATGGAAGCTTTAGATATTCTTCCTCAACATCTATGAGCATGAAATCTCTGTACTTATCCACCTCTTTCTCAAGCTGGGCCATTTTCTTTGCATCCTTTGAGCGCCCTATTACGTACCTAAATGCTAAACCAGTAGCTTGCTCCAACCTACAATAAAGCAGCAGTGAACTTGACCTTTTCAATAAGATCATAGTATGCTGGATCCATAAATAACCTGATTTCAAAGCAAAACTTCACAGCAGAAAAAAGAATCTAACTAGGATAGAGAAAATATTACTAAATTATGTATGAGCAAAAAACAAAATATTGCATATCTTCCTTGAACAACATTATAGGCTCAGACAGAAATTGATAACATCTATTCCTAGACCTTCAAATTGAAGATCTCATAGAGCTGGGATTATCAATGACATCACTGCCACCAAGTTCATCAGGACTGTAAAATATCAAAGTATAGTAAAATATCTTACTCGAAGAATATTATTAGGCTCAGGCAGAAATTGAAAACACATAATACTCCTAGACCTTACAATTGAAGATCTCATAGAGCTGGGATTATCAATGATCATCATAGCCAGCAAGTCCCTCAGGACTTGAGATTATAAAAGCAAAATGAACTGGAACAGTGTTATAGGCTCAGACAGAAACTGATAACATCTATTCCTGGACCTTCAAATTGAAGATCTCATAGAGCTGGGATTATCAATGACATCACTGCCACCAATTTCATCAGGACTGTAAAATATCAAAGTATAATAAAATATCTTACTCGAAGAATATTATGAGGCTCAGGCAGAAATTGAAAACATATAATACTCCTAGACCTTCCAATTGAAGATCTCATAGAGCTGGGATTATCAATGATCATCATAGCCAGCAAGTCCCTCAAGACTTGAGATTATAAAAGCAAAATGAACTGGAACAGTGTTACAGGCTCAGACTGAAACTGATAACATCTATTCATGGACCTTCAAATTGAAGGTCTCATAGAGCTGGGATTATCAATGACATCACTGCCACCAAGTTCATCAGGACTGTAAAATATCAAAGTATAGTAAAATATCTTACTCGAAGAATATTATTAGGCTCAGGCAGAAATTGAAAACATATAATACTCCTAGACCTTCCAATTGAAGATCTCATAGAGCTGGGATTATCAATGATCATCATAGCCAGCAAGTCCCTCAAGACTTGAGATTATAAAAGCAAAATGAACTGGAACAGGTGTTATAGGCTCAGACAGAAACTGATAACATCTATTCATGGACCTTCAAATTGAAGGTCTCATAGAGCTGGGATTATCAATGACATCACTGCCATCATGTTCCTGAAGACTTGAGATTATAAAAGCAAAATGAACTAGAACAGTGTTATAGGCTCAGACAGAAACTGATAAGATCTATTCCTGGACCTTCAAATTGAAGGTCTCATAGAGCTGGGATTATCAATGACATCACTGCCACCAAGTTCCCCAAGACTCAAAATTACTAAACTACAATGAAATATCTTACTCGAAGAATGTTATAGGCTCAGACAGAAATACTAGAACAGTGTTATAGGCTCAGACAGATATTGATAGCATCTATTCCTGGATCTTCAAATTGAAGATCTCATAGAGCTGGGATTATCATTGACATCACTGCCACCAAGTTCCCCAAGACATAACATTATATGGAAGTACAATCTTACTAGAATGTATTGCAACAGAGAGAGGACATGATATTCATCGCTCCTTTCATTAACTCATGGCCCCATTTGGCTCCCCCGAATAGGAATGAGATGAGGATGCGATTTCCATTTAATAAAATTCAGATTTTGATTATTATGCAATGCAATATCTACACGGCCTATACAGAGTAATTTCTTCAACTTAAAATACAATAAATCGGTATTTATAGAATTGCCTCATACAGCAAGAATACAGAACGGAACATAAAAGTGACAAACCATTAAAAGCATCGTATTTCCTAATAAATCATCGTTGCTGATCTTGATTAAAAAAGAAACATAAAACATCTCTCAAGTTCTCGACTTTGTACACAAAGATTATGATTTTACCTCAAAAGTCCATCTGGGTCAGAAGGAAACCAAGTACTTCTAAGTGCAGCCCGGCGACCACCCGATTCAAACCCGGTTTGAATCCCGACAAACCCAAGAAGCTTAGGCCTGTCAATCAATGCTCCGTTATCATCACCTCGGGTTCTACCCGAACCCGAATAAAATGCTCGAAAAGTGTCCTCGGATCTGCCACAGCGAAAAACAGGAACAGGTTTGGGTCTGCGGATTGCTGAGATAGCGAAGATTGTGCCAGAAAGTCCAATGAGAAGGGAGATGAGTGAAAAGACTAGAAGAGGTAGAGGGTAGCGGGTTGAAGGAGGTATAAAATTGGGTTTTGATGGTTTTGAAGTTTTGGGATTGATGGTGGTTGGGATGGCGGAGGAGGAGGGGTGGCGGTGAGAAAAGAGGGGCATTTGATTTGGTGGAGAGAGTCACCGTGTTGGGTTTAACTGGAAGAGTGAATGTGAAACTGAAGTGGAAGTAGGGTTTTAAGGGTGGTATAAATACTGTTACTACTTATAAGCACCAACGCTATGCTATTGCCTGATTTACATGCTTTTTTTTACTGCACAGTGGTTTGGAAAAAGTAAAAACAATAAAAAAAATAAAAGAGAGTTTAGTAGTGTTTTAGAGTGTATTTTATTTACAAATATACTAAATTAATAATTTTTGTATTTTTAAAATTATAATTTTAACATTATCACATTAAAAATAATTTAAAAAAAAACTTAAAAAAAATCAAAAATACAGTTTGTACGCAAAAAAAAAAAAAAACCACCTTACTTCTCACAGCATTGCCCTAATATTTGAACACCATGGCTAAAAAACAAAGAGGATACCTTCTTCTTAATGAAGGGACCATGTTGACGGATCGTTCTTCCAGTTCTTTGAACGATTAAACTTTCATTTTCGTAAAAGGCATGGCCTTTACAGTTTACAAGCAGCATCTAAGAAGGACGTAGCTACTTTCGAGAGAGAAAACACTCAAGGAGGCTAGAGGCATCGCCGCCCAAAGGCCAACGAATCCCATTAAAAGAGGATTTGGAAATGTTTTGGGTTGTGAAAGACGATTGATTCCAGAAGGAAGGAAGAAAGATGGTTCTATGGTAGCAACGAGCGGCTGTGAAGTGGAAGAGAATGGCGAGGAAGATCGTTATGTATTTATAGCAGGGTTGCATATGTTAAAGACTCGTGATTTTAACGTTTTACCCTAGCCGTAATTAATATCCATATGGTTGCCAATATACATGGGTCGGGTCGGGTCGGGCCTAGCCGTTTTCAAAATAATGACCCATGATCTGACCCGATAGATCCATTTTCCAGCATTTTGGGTCCGGATTTATTTGTTAATTTAAATACCTTGAAATTTCTTCCTTGAAAAATAATGTATGGATAACAAACTACTTGACCAAACCAAACCTGTTTATGATACACAGAAAGAAGATGAACCATTTTTTGTTTATCTAGTTCACAGATTGCCTGTCCTGAGCGGAAGAAAGAAGAGGTTTGATCTTGCTCTAACTACGTGATTAGTTGTTCATATTAGCTTGGCCGTGACTTTTTCTTCTGATCAACTTGAAGAATGGATATAAATTTTAATCCTTTTTGTGAGATTGAGATTAAAAGGATCGAAGGAAACGGATGGAATTATTTGATCTGTTGCTTGATCACATTCCTGGATAAAAGATTGAGATTAAAAGATGGAAGGAAACAAGTAAATGGCTATTATGAAAAAAATTAATTTTAACATTAAATTTTAAAAAAAAAATTATAAATTTGAGGAATTAACTTCTAATTTATTCTTGTAATATTTTTAAATATTAGATTATTTTAAAAATCAATTCTTAACGCTTAAAAAAATTTGGTCAACCCCTAAATGAAAGATTGGTTGAGCCGTTGAGGGGCTATTTTCAGAGGTAGGGGAGTACCCATCCTGTGCGCAGTGAGACCCCTCCTAATCTAATCTTGAAACCTGAGCTACGTTAAGGAGAGTGGTCCTTGTTTATATTCAACTCTATTTACACCGCAGTTACTTCTTCATTGAATTTGAATCCACGAAACTCTCTAGAAAAGAGCAAAATGTTAACGCAACTGGAACGATGGCAAAATCTCTGGTCCGGGCGGATTAGCGATTACAGTTGGAAGTTGGGCAAGTAAGCTTATTAAACGCAGCCCCGCAAGACTGTTTGACCACCCCCTTGCCTGCGCGGTGTGGTCAGCCCACCACCAGGCAGGTAGCTAGTTTCTTTAACTCCGTGCTAGGACCCCGAAAAGGAAAAACGAACAAGAATACAAGGCTCAGGCTAAACTTGTTATGCATTGTTTTCAGCCATTGTTATCATACCTGGGTTTTGTTCGGCCAACCAGATTTATCATAAAACAATGCACCATTTAAGCTAACTTGACTGGGTTGTTCAGGTTAATTGTATCATAGATTGACTCATGAACTCACTTAAATTTAATCGGGTTACTTATAAAACAGTTTAAACAAAAACTTGAAAAACCGAATCAATCTACCAAACCGAGTTTGATGACCATGACTTCAACTGAAGTCGTGCTCGAATAAAAGAAAGTCATTTATCAATATAAACAAACAGCACCCCCAACATTACAAGACAAAATGACAGCTTTGGTTATCTGTAGATATGTCCACCACCAGCAGTTGGTGGAATTGCCTTCCGTCTTTCTTTTTCCGGGAGGGGAAGAGAGCAACCGTCCATTTTAGCGCACGTCGTTTTGTGAATATGACACACAAAGGCCATGCTTCTAGTTCCCTTCTCCCCCCGTGTCTTGTTTTTCTTCTTCTCCTAAAACCAGTTAAAAAACCGATACACGAATTTTTTGCATGTTTTGCTCTCAAGTGAAGACCCAGAGCGCCAAAAAGATCGAAACTAAACAACTCATCCAAAACTAATAAACTCAAGCCCAGATTGCAAGTGGAGATATCAATATCCAGCCGCGAGGAAAAGCATGCAATAAGGGACTTGATGAGGCACCCGAAAACAAAAGGTCATTACATCAAAACTTCTCCAAAGGGCCCATATCAATGGACTAATTCAATTTTTTTTAAATAAGAAACCGAAAAACGCCCGCGCTGATAAAAAGAACATGGACTTATTTGGTTTTCTTAAATATAAAACCAAACAAGGTTGAACTGAAACATTTGGTTCGAACTGATTTTTTATTCAGTTCGGTTAAAAAATAATGAGAAATGGATTCAATTGGATTTTTTAATCGAAATCATATGGAATCCACCAATGCTCGCCCCCGCCAGGTTTGATCCAAAAAGGGCTTTGCAAGTTGAGCCACGCGTCATGCAAGGTAGCTATCACATCAATCGCAATCACCAATCATTTATAGTTTGATATCAGCTGATATTTTAACGGATCTAAGCCCACATAAATATAACCCAGGACTAAATAAATGATCAAATAAAAATATCAGACCAAGTACGAGATGGCCCAGCATATGAACTGGGAAATAAGATCATATAACATGACAGATAAATTAAAAGGAAAGGGGTGGCAGCAGTGTCATTTATTTTAGCATTAGACTTAGGTTTAACGTGAATTGTAACTGTAATATTATAGTTTTGCTCCTCCTAATATAAAAACTTGGTCTAGCTGACAAAGGTATTTGAGTTTTATTATTATTATTTGAACAGTAAAAATACAAAAAATGCAATCCTAGTATATTGAGGCATTTTTTGCATTTTCAACTTCAAATTCACAATAAGTTAAAAATAAAATAAACAAGGTTATTTTTATCATTTTAACATTGTTTTTTTCTGTTATTAATAGGTAAGATTGATGGCAGATTTGTACTTTAATATTTAATAGGTATTAAAAAAAAAGGGCTGAGGAAGTTAATGGAATGCTCTTGAGGTAGAAAAAAAATCATTTGTCAAGGGTCATTTTGGTCATTTTAATATTGAATTATTTGTTATTGGTGGGGTTAGAGGCATATTTGCACTTTAATATTTAATAAATATTAAAAAAAATTGACACATGTTGCACGTGTCAACGCGTAAAGATTGATATGGCTTGGGACGACGTTGCCTAACGATTAAATAGAAACTTCTAGGGCGATATTTGAATCCTACTGATGGGCCTTTCGTGTTTTATCAGCGCATATTCTAAAACGAACCTCCAGCTTGACATAATAAGTTCTTTTTTTGTTTTCTTACCCTGTTTTTTCTTTTTTATTTTCACACATAACTCTCTAAATTTCAAGAGTTGCCTTTCAATTTGTTTTACCTTTTGATTTGGTCCATTTTTTTTTATTTTTCATTTATGTCTTTGGACCTTTTGTAAAGTTATTATTAAATCTTAAATTTTCATTTGTTTTTTTTCATCTTGGTCCTTGTTTTTTTTTAATTTTTTCTTCTTATCCCTTTTAAGCAATTTTTAGTGGTTTTCAATTTTACTCTTTAATTTATTTTTATGGTGCATTATTTTTTCAATTTAATCCTTGTTTTTTAGAATTATTTGTCTTCTTGTTAAAAAAATTATATTTTTTATTCCACCTTTCAATCGAATTTTTTTTGTTAGTCTCTAATTTATTTTTTTATTTTAATTTTTATCCTTGTTTTTTTAATTGCTAACTTTCTTTAATCATTATATATATATATATACACACACACACATTAATTTTATCCTTCAATATTTGATATATCAAGGGTTGTGTTTCGTGGTTTTTTCATGTATGGTGCTTCTAGTTTAATAATCCGAATCATGAGTTTGAAAAATTAACGTAAGTTAACATCCAACTCTATACTTCCATATGTTTTTTTCAAGTTATTGTGGTCTATTTTTAAAAAAAAATTATTAATTTATAATTTTTATATATATTTTTATTATTTAATTAAAATAAAATTAATTTATTTCATCGAGATATAGCTATAACCCGAATTGACACGCTCACGGCATCTAAATATCAATTTTTATATATAAAAAAATATATAGATTCATGGTATACATTAGACCCACGACGTAGCGCAGGCAAAGGGAAGAATTTTACTTACAAAGCCCAATTGCGTGTAAGAATTTCATGAGTGGAGTCTGTAAAGATATGATTATGTGATGTGAACAATGATAAACTCTCTGTCAGAACTAACAAGTCAGATTCCAATTGTCTAGCCTGAGTGGACGACTTAGGCACAAACCAGAGTCATTACCTGATGTAAATAGACATGTTCGAGGTCCTTTCAAGTAGATAGAAAAACAAGATCCAGTTAACGTGTCTGGAAAGGAACTGCACATTACAACAACTTGGATAAGCTCGTAATAAGCCGTGTTTGGTAATGCGGCCCTCAAAATTTAATTTTATTTTTTGTTATTTTTTTTATATTTTTAAATTATTTTAACATGTTAATCTCAGAAATAATTTTTTAAAAATAAAAATATATATTATTTTAATATATTTCTAAATAAAAATACTTTAAACTTCAATTGTTATCAAAATCCTAAACAAGTATTTAGTCTTGACCGGAGGAGAGAGGAGAGGTGACCTTTCTGTTCCACCAAACTACACTATACATGACAAAAAAAAAGCGTCCAAATTTCTGTCGATGGCATGTTTAGTTTTTTTTTTCCTAAGATAATAATAAAAGAGAGAGAAATAGCAAAAAAATAGAGAAAAGAAACAACACATTTCAAAACTTAATGTGAAAATAATATAATTTAACCAATTATAAGTGTCATTTACAATTTAAAAGTCACATGTGACACATGGACTGTTTTTTATTAAATGAGTTGATATAAATTATAACGAAGAAAAAAAATATAAAAAAAAATGATGAAAATATACTAAAATTTTAATTGCAACACTATTAATATTATAAAAATTTTATTGACAAGATAAATCAAATAATATTAAAAACGGTTATTAATGATGAATAAAGTGAGCCATGCTTATTATACAAAGATTTGAAGACTCTTATGGTATTATAGTCTTTATTGATGATTTTTTTTATATCTCTAGATTTATTTTGTTAAGATATATCAATATATCATTATGAACTTTGATGTGATTTTAAATTTATTTTTTCTTTCATTTTTTTTTCTCTTTACTGTAACTCGTTTAAAAAGCCGTTTGGAACACACACGGCTCGTAGATACCATAGACTTCTCGCTAAGCAATGCCATCTCTCAATTATAACGGTGTTAATTTTGTTTTTTACTGTGCTAACTTTGAAAAAAGACAGACAATCGCATCTTGGTAACACTGTGCCCTTTATAATTATTGTGCCTTGTTTATTTGCTGGTGGGACACAGAAGGGTGTGGTGCTCATGGAGGTATATCCTCAGCCGTTAAATGTTGCCCAATCAAGGGAAGTTTGAAATAGTGCTCAGGGTATTTTTTAAAGTTTTTTAATTTAAAAGCATATTAAAATAATATTTTTTTTATTTTTTTAAATTATTTTTGATATTATCACATTAAAAAAATTAAAAACGCTCAAAAAAATTAATTAAAAAAATTAAAAAAAAATTACTTTAGTGACACAATAAAAAAAAAGTTTGTGTACCGAAATTAAAAAAAAAGGCTTTCTATGCACTAGATTGAGATAAAACGAAAATTAGCGTATCTCTAATGGATTAAGGTTAAAGGACACGTCATTAGATAATGTAGCAATCAACAAAAAGTAGATGGATGGACCTGATTGTAAGCTTTGAGGGAGTTGGTGTACTCGAACAAAAAAACACTGAAATCCATGTACTCGATTGAGGAAAATTAAAAAGTTAGTGTACTACTAGTGTAATTATTCCTTTACTTTCATGTAATGATCGTACAAGACAGTAAAGTTAACACGCGATTTGATTGGTCTGGAAAAAGTTAAATGTATTACCGTTTACTACTAGGTTTGATAACGGTGATTGTGTCATAGTACCGTGTGAAAATATATTAGAATGATTTTTTTTAATTGTTTTGATATTAATATATTAAAATGATTTAAAAAATAATTTAAATAAAATAATAATAATTTTAAAAAGTATATTTTTTCATCAGGCTCATGATGAAGGTTACGGAATAGCTGGCAGATGGTGTGGTTCACAAAGCAAACGAAGAAGATAAGTCATTATCCATCAAGGAAGTAAATAATTGACTTTTAGTGTTAATTGGATGACGTTTAACTATTCACTCAGCGATATTTATGAACAGTGTTTAATGATAGGAGCGTAATTAGTGGACCAAGCCAGATTTTTTAAAAAACAAGAACTGAGAGTGGGTCTTTGACAGCAGTATTGTCCGCGTTTTATCATAGGACGGTAAACTTTCTTTTCAGCATAGAAAAATTATTTTAAAAAATAAATCCAAAACCAGAGCCACCCAAGCAGTTGGTAATCGAAATAAAAAAATATATAACAACATAAAAATAAAAATAAATCAGCACAAGTCTATCCAGAGTATAAAAATTATGATATTAAATAATAAAATTATATATATATATATATATATAAAAACTCGGTTAACATAGGTTAACTCACAAACTCCTCTGCTCATACACTCCTCCGTGACAATGAATATAAAATTAGAATAATCTTGTAGAAAAAAAAAATCATATTAAAAAAAAAACAAAGATTGATCTTTAATAAATCAATTGATAAATAATGAAATTAAAATAAATAAATTTAACAATGATAAAAAAAAAATAACTTGCATTAACATTTGAAAGCGGTGGATCATAAATCCGAGACTAAAACTATAGAAGTCAGAACAAAAAAAAAAACAAGGCAAAACTCTACAAAAATAATTAAAAAAACAGCTTAAAAAAAAGAAAAAAAAAACTAAGCAAATCTCCTTAACTTGATTGAATTTTTAAAATTTACAACCTGTAAAATCTTGGATATGGGTTAAATAAAGAAACTTAATTATCAACTAATTTAATCTTAAATGATAAAATCATGAAAAAACATATCAATTTTATAAACTTGCAAAAAAAAAGATAGCAATAAAAAAAATTAGAAAACAATATGATAGGAAAAAAAACCTATGGAGGATAAAATTATATAAAAAAAATTCTAAAAAGTGATCACAATCAAAATAAATAGAAATAAAAAAGGAACAAGACTGAATTTAAAAGATAACAAAATAAAAGATGGTGAAATTGAAGAATATTTTGTAATTTTATGATGCAGACATGTTTTAAATTTTTTTTAATGTGACTCGAGACATAGACATGACGGAGAAAAAAATCAATACATGGACAAACCCAAAAAAAAAAGGAAAAGCGCCATAAATACATAGTTAAAAAGATCATATAGAACACAAATAAACTAGAAACTAGGAAGAAAAAAATCATAGCCCAATCATTAATGATGTAAAATGTAAAATGATAAAACTGTAAAAAAAAAAAAAAAAAAAAGAAGAAACAGGCAAACCTTTTAAATCTAAGCAGATGTTTAAAACTCGCAACTCATTAAATCTTATATTATAATTGAATAAAGAAGTTCAATTCCTAACTAGTTTAATATTAATTATCCAAAGTAAACCCGACAAATAGCAACAATTAAAAAAATTCAAGAAAACTCGGGTTATTTTTAAAATTAATAAAAAATTCTAATAAAACCAAAATATAAAAATAGTTTTAAAAATTCATCTTAAATTAGAGAAAAAACAATAAAAAATGAGAAAAAATTTTGAAGAAAAAATAAAATAAAAGGGATAAAATAGAAAAAAAGAAGTTGATTATAAACCAATTTTAAAAACTTGTTCAAGCATGGTTGCGGTGCCAAACCATGGTAAGTCGTGGAAAACACGTTGCCTCATTGGATTGAGGCGTTGAGATCTTTTAAACGCTATCCCAGAAAGTAGTGTTTAGTTACCAAACGACCTCACACACACGCGCTAACAAGTTTTTTAAAATATATTTAATATATCTCAATTATATAAAAAAAAAACTCACGAACGACCTTCAAATCTACAATAAAACTAATGTAAGATAACAAAAAAAAAACCCTTATAAAAGAGTTAAATTGATTTAATATTTAAGAGCATCAACATAATTACACTATTTTAATTTTTTAAAAAATAACAGAACATCCCTAAATAACATGTATTGTATTTTTTTATGGGATTAAGTTTTTATTTTTACAGGGTAATAAAAACAAAATGATCAATCCAACCCCGTACAATCTGTAAATGAATGTTATGTTACGGTGAAAAACCCACATTGCCCCTAATGCCTAGTTGAAAGGCTTTTTCAGTGAGCAGTGATATCGTCGAATCACTATTCTAATGAATAGTAATTTGAGTCTTGAATTGCAATAATTTTCCCCTCACTTTTAGTTTTTTTTTTTTCTAATCTTGTTAGTAGATGCCAAGACAACAGAGATAGAAATGTATATGAATGAAAAGATAGGGGTAAATACATAAAAAATAAGTGTATTCCTAGAATAATTTTGAAGTGTTTTCTTGTATTTACAAGATAGAAGATTGACAAGTTTATGTAGATAACAATTATTATTTTTTACCTGTAAATTATATTTGTAAAAAAAACTTTTAATTTCAAACTTGTCAAACATGTAATGATAAAAGTTATTATTATCATATTTTCAAAACCGAGTTTCAAAACTGACTTGAGGGTTAAGTCAGGTCATGGGTCGAAGAGTCAACCATATTATTATTTTTTGGTTGAAAAAGAGATAAAAACAACATTGTTTTGACCATTAAAAAAAACAAATCAAATAGTTTTTCTATACGATTTGTACCCCTGGTTGACCGGATCGTGGGAATAACCAGTGTTTTTGATCGAGCCAAACTAGTTCAATCATCTCTTTGGGTTTTTTTTTTTTTAAATATCCGGACACTTTCAGGAACTGAGTTGTTTGGGTCTCGAGGCAACCCGCGAAGCCGATACAAGTTTTATATGCAGGGTTATTATATTGTTATTAATTTCAATACTTATTGTAAATTAAAGTTTAAAAAATAACATTTAATTCTTTTTTAAAATATACAAGTAATACATGTTAAATGTTAAATATAGTTTTTTATATTTTATATTGTCTTATATATCAAAATCAAACAAAATATAAAAACAATAATTTTATATTATACACCACTGACAAATACAATTTTATCTTCATCTTTTGTTTTGTCCTGTCTTCTTTGTCATGTTCATCTTTTCTGTTAACCAAATTATACCTTAGTTCTTCTTATCTGGACCAAAGTTGATGGCACTAAAATAGATGCGTGTCTTTTAAGAAAAAAAATTATAGTGCATTTGAAGTATCTATGTTAGTGCCTCTTCTAGTTATTGTTTTAGTTTATTTTAAAGAAAGAAATAAAAACAAAGAGAAGAGAAAAAATAAAATATATAACCCTTAAAAAATAATAAAAATATTTATATCTAAAATTTATGTTTTTTATATCTATATATATTTTTCAAAATGAACCTAAAAAGTAAATAATTGAATTAAATTAAAAATGTTTACCTTCTCCGCACCATAAAATCACTACAATTAAAGATGACAGCTTGCTGGCACGAACTGAGGTCAGGGTGACTTCATTTTTTTCTACATGGATAATCATGTTTTTTCCAGGGACATCATCAGGATTGCATCGTTTTCTTCTTACAGCAAGCAAGGACTTTTCTCTAAATTTTATAAGAGTTTCTTTTGTAATTTACTAATTTTTCTTGAAATTAAGTAGATCATGGAGTATATATTTG
>Ga0325411_1004590_pt1 | contig 15451 bp, 5 predicted proteins | sample PopdelMetagenome_13_FD_206181 | JGI IMG/M metagenome (GOLD analysis project Ga0325411, IMG submission 206181) | Populus deltoides microbial communities from Bellville, Georgia, United States - Xylem-PdIQD-R4 | ecosystem: Host-associated > Plants > Phyllosphere > Stem > Wood/Secondary xylem... | reverse complement strand
TGTGGTCTGATCACATATTGAGCACCGATGTTCATGTGGAGATGGTTTTAAGAAACTCACCTAATCTAACTTCGGTGTTAAGAAATAAAGTTGGATGGTTTCTATTCCTTGCTTTAGACACTGCATGCTGAAGATGCCCGGTTTGTCTGCCCATTTTCCATTTATTTTCTTTTTTCGTTAAATATTATTTATCATATTTGTGGCTGCCTTGTCCTTTTTGTATCTCCTCTCCTCTCCATAGATTTTGAATGGCTTTTACAGGTTTTAGTGGAAACTTGTTCCTTTTTATAATTAGCTTTTGTCGTAACTTAACTGTAAAGAAACCAATTATCCATCCCAACTCTCATCCATTTCTTTGCTTTTTGAATTTTCGTTTTATTTTAATATAAATTTTTTGTTTTTTGTTTTAAAAATACTTTTAAAAAAAATTAAACTTTTTTACTTCAACTAATTTTTTTATATTTTCAAATTGTTTTAACATGCTAATATTAAAAATAAACTAAAATAAATAAATAAACCATTATTTCAATAAATTTTCAAGAAAAAAACAACCGCTATAAAAAATATATATATTATAAAAACCGTGATCAACAGACAATTCAACCGTCCCCTCCTAGAAAAAAAAATTATTTCACCTATGGTATTGTTCATTGAATTAATAAACTAAAATATGATTTACCTGTTATTTTAAATATTTTCGAAGATATTAAAATATGGAAAGGTACTTCTCATACGAGCACCAAACTCACGAGATATAAAAGAAGGTAATGATATTAAATCGAGTACATTCCATCTCTTTTGTTTCCCTTAGCTTGGACTGGTGGTTATTTGCTGTAGAACATTCCTAGATCATTGCCCCTTGTCCCCTCCCCCTCTTTACTCCATCTTTCCTTGGAATACACATCTTGCATGATTGTTTCATTCACATAATAGTGTTCAAACGACAGTAAAATGTCAATGATCTAACTCCACCAAATCCACATATTATTCAGCGTCTTCAGGGTTGAAATCAGCAAGTTGTAGAATCAATAATACATTAACTTCAAAAGAACAAGCATCAATGATGCCGAGAACAAGTCAGGGTCAGGCAGAACTCGTTTTGCTGCCGAATGGCAGGTTACAAGTTGAGTTCTTTTATGAAACCATTAAAATACCAACTTCTATTTGAACGAGGCAGAGAAAATAAATGACTTACTAGGAAAAGATCCGTGCACCTCGTGTGGACAACGAACCAGAGGATGAAGAAAACATCGGTATATAACCATGCTGCTGTTCATGAACCAACCATAAATCGGACATGTCCACAGACATAAAATGATCTTGCCATGCTGAGGAGTATGGTCCACTGGAAAATAAGACCCCGACCCACAATTTCATGACAAGGCAGGGACGATATTCATTTTCTCCCAATCAGCTTCATCCTTCATATCATACTAGATTTGGCTTTCTCAAGTTGATTTTAGCCTTCGTAATATAAGACTTGGCCTCCCTGATGAAGCTTTAAGGACATTTAAAACTCAAAGCAGATTCATGCATGACTTGACCAACTTTCTTCTACATTTAGCAAATTGAATTTGCCATCCCAAGACCAGATTTGGAGCCAGGGGGGTCTACGATCTACAAGGACTCGCAGACTAGCATCTTACCCTCTGAGTATGAAAAAGTCAAGTTGATTCTGTCCAACTACACCCTGATAACTTGGCTAATTTCTTCTCTTTCCACAACTTTCTCAATCTCCCGACATCATCCCACCTTCCAGCAGAGGAATAAATGTTGGCAAGAAGAGAATAATAAGCAGTTGCATTAGTCTCCAAAATAAAACAATGCTGAGCTGCAATCTCTCCTAACTCCACATTGTTATGCACGTTGCATGCAAGCAGCAAAGCCCCCCAAACCCCAGAATGAGGTTGCATTGGCATACTCTTTATCAGCTCATATGCATCTTGTAATCTTCCAGCTCTCCCTAAAAGATCGACCATGATTGCATAATGATCAATTGAAGGTACAAGGCCATGGTCCTCCATGGAACTAAAGAATCGGTAGCCCTCTTCGACCAGTCCAGCATGGTTACACGCAGTTAAGAGCCCTGTAAAGGTGGCTAAATTTGGATGGATTTGGGCATCCACCATCATGTCAAACAACTTGATAGCATCAGCAATCTTGCCATTTATGCCACATCCTGAGATCATGGCACTATAAGCAACCACATCCTTCTTGTTTAAGCCATGAAATAGCTCGTATGCCTTGTCAACACTCCCACACTTTGCATATAGGTCAAGTAAAGCAGTAACCAACTGGTCATCAATCTCTGTTCCAAGATCATTTACGTATGACTCAATCCATGATGCAAATCTCAAGTCTCCCAATTGTGAACAAGCTGATACAACACTTGCCAAAGTCATCTGATCTGGCTGAATATTTGCATAAGCCTTAAGCATCTCACTAAACAACCAAAGGGCCTTCCTCGGTTGGCTATTCTGAGCAAAGCAAGATATCATGGCATTAAACGTGAGCAGATCTTTCTTAGCTATCTGATCAAACAGTTTGCTAGCAGAGTCAACATCTCCACATTTTGAGTACCCAGCAATCATTGTGATCCAAGAAACACTATTTCTTTCGGGCATTGCATCAAAAAATCTCCAAGCTGATTTTATGTCCCCACAATTGACGTATCCACTAATCAATGCATTCCAAGAAGAATAGTTTTTCTCTGGCATCTGTTGAAACAGAACACATGCGCGGTCCATGTCTCCTATCTTCGCATACCCTGATATCATTGAATTCCAAGATATGACATCCTTCTTTGAAATCTGGTTGAACACCCTCTGAGCCTCCAGTAAATTCCCAGATTTCAGATGCCCAGATAAAATTGAATTCCATGAAACCACATTTTTATCTGCCAGCTCATCAAAAACCTTCTGCGCGGTGTTCATATCACCCAGTTTTGAATATAAATCCACAAGTGCTGTTTGAACATAAACACAATTGGAGAACCCATATTTATAACTCTCAGCATGGATTGACATTCCACCCATCTTGTATGTGGTCCTAGCATATGCCCTTAAGGCAGAAGATACAGCAAATGTGCTTGGACACAATCCTTGTCTCTGCATCTGAACATAAAGATACAAGGCTTCCTTGAATTGGCCTTGCTGAGAGAAATATCTAATTGCCCAACCCCATGAGAATGAATCTGGATGTGGCAAATGGTAAAGGATGCTATGGACATATTGAGAAATTCTTCTAGAGTTATTGCGAGCAGACAGGAGGATTTGACGAACCAAGAGAGGCTCCAGGTTATTAAAACCATTAATGATGATGCATGCATGAGTTTGTTTTGCCTGATTGGCAGTCAGATAATTGTTCAATATCGTTGTCAGTTTGGCAGCCAGCATCTGGATGGCAAGGTCGAACAATCCAAAAAGAACCTGTGGTTGTTCAAACCATTTGGTCGCAAATTCTTCGTTTCTAATCAATTAGGAAAACATAGTTTCAGTTTGGCCCATGATCATTATATCTTGATCTTCTGAAATGGCATCACAACAAAAGAAACAGGGGAACGCAAGCCTTAATAACAATGATACTTCTTTATCTCTTGTGAAGGTCAACACACAACCATGCACCACACTGATGGATGGTTGGCCATGATACCCATGAAAAATAAAAGATGGTAAGGTTATATGTATTATAGCACAGGAATTCAATCCTTGAAGCTATTCACCTGAACAAAGAGTTGTCCTAAAGATAAATCAGACCAGAAACAGTAAAACCAAATCACCCACCTTACTTTGACATAACATCACACCAAAAAGTCATTTATCCAACTGAATTTATGATAACACACTTGCAAGTTAGAATTTACAAGCTGGTCGCTCGGAGGCATTGGTACCCACTGTCCAATCCACCGAATTTAGCGACGATGAACACATTAAGCAAACAAACACGCAGTAGAACACCACAAAGCGCATAACAAAGGATTCAATTGGACACAGCATACATCTATGTAACAAAACAAATAGCATGAATTCAATAATCTGATAGCCCAGCATATAATCTTGGTCTTTAAGAATACATCTATAGAGAAATCAAATACATGAAGGAAAGGCCATACTGGATAAAAATATAGGACTAAAAACAGCAATCAGAATCATCACTGCTCAATATGCAAGAAAGTCATCATTTATAGGAGCCCGTGTCACTAAAAGAGCTCAAATCCTTTCCTTCATTTGATAGAATCTCCAGAAATCGCTCGAGTAAACCAAATTAAGACCAGAAAACTAAAGTAAAAAAAAAAAAAAGCATTCATCCCTTCATTAGGTATACCAGCAAGCATACACACTTGCATACCCGATAAGAAAAGACTTCAAGTTTTGAGCTTTAAACCTTAACAAGGAGGGAAAAAAAGAAACAGAGATTCATATAACCAAAGGAACTGAAAAGATAGAATTAAAATAAATACAAAATGGGTTCCCAAACCTGAATTGAATATGATGCCGTTTCCATTATCTGGGCTTTCTCTTCGACTTCTTAATCTCCCTGCCCCTGCCCCTGCCCCTGCCCCGAAACATGTGAAGTTGTAAACTTAAAACATTTTTATGGCTCTGCTCTTGAAGACGGTAACTACCAAACTATGAGGAGCTAACAAAGAGCCCAAATCAAAGGCCTTTCTTTATTGGTAATTCAATCGAAAGCTTTGTAGTCTTATCAAACAAGGGCTTCTTGGAATAATGGGCTTACAGTTATGGCCTGCTTAGGGTAAGGCTGTCACCTTAGACTTGTTTTTTTTTTTTTTTTTTTTTAAGATACTAGTTTCATGACCCATACTACACTGAATTCAGTTAAAAATTAAACTTAAAAAAAATTATGTTATAATAAATTATTTGATATTATTAATAATTTAACCTAGCGAATCTTGAATTTTCTTGATTTGATATTTTGTCTAACCTTAATTTAAAATTAACCATATAAGAATTGTTTGACATGATCCAATCAACTTGACGTATCCTAAAATAACTGGAATAAGTGAATGATTAGTAAAAAAACATGATTTAACTTTAAAAAATTCAAGATTATATTTTTTTTAATATTAAAATGGTGACATATTAAATTAATCTGAGCTTTACGGCTTAATCCATCAAATCCACGATTCAGATTATAAACTTTATTGGATTTAACAATTTTATTTTTTAAGCTACTTTTCACTCAATAATATGATAATAAAAATAGATGCTCGCAAAATTAAGTGGCAATCAAGTACTACGATATTTGTTTAAGACTATGATAACCTTATAAAAAATAAACCAAAACAAATTATGAAAATCAATTCAAAATCAACCAAATACTGAGGATGAGATTGATAATAAAAAAAACAAAAATGATTAAATAAAAAAAATTAAAGGTGGATTTGTTTTTTTTTTAAAAAAAAATATTTAGCATTGTTATTAAACCTGACATAGCGAGTCAATCTTGAAACCTTTAACCTGACTTTTTATCTAGTTTGGGTTTAAAATTAACCTATATAGAAGTTTACTCTAAGTGACCTAGTAAACTTAGCTTTAAAAGGCAACCCGAAAAAGTACCGGTAAAATAATGTTTTAGCTTTAAAAAAAGTTTAAAATAATATTTTTTTAATATTGAGATGACGACATATTAAATTACCTCAGGCTTCGCAACTCAACTCACAAAACCTGTGACTAGAATCATTAATTCCATTGAGTTTATTTTTTTTGTTTTCTAAACTAATTTTTATTTAATGATATGATAACAAAAATAAACACTTGCAAAAATTGAGCATTGACCAAAAATCAAGATGTTTGTCTGAAAAACTGCAACAATCTCATAAAAAAAATCAAAATAAATTATGACAACCATTTTAAAATTATTAAAATGTTAAATGATGAAATTAGAGAAATAAAATTAGGAAAATATAATTTTTAGAAAGAAAAAGAAAAAAGGGAGAACATTTTTTAGAAGGAAAAAAACACGAGGTGCTTTATTGATCACATAATATTGAGACGATGATAAATTGAATCAATCTGGATTTCACAACTTAGATCACCTTCTATAAAATAAATCGATACTGATGGAATATCTCGTGTTGACAAAATCATTTGTAAACCTGTTAGTAAAAATCATACTAATAGAATCATTATCTAACTACAGATAAAATATTTCATCAATAAAATGTAAGATTCTGATAGTGTCAAAACCATCACAATCCCTTACAAAACAATTGCAAAAATAATGATGATGAAATTTAGACCATCTTCTATAAAAATAAATTGATACCATATAAAATTTTAAAAATTTTATGGTACACTAGAAGTAACTAGTAATATCATATTAGTTATTATATACCCCTTTAAAAAAATAAATAGAGAATGAGAGATAAAAGAAAATTCAAGATGATAAAAAATAATAAAAATATTGTTACTTAACATTTCTCTTTCCTCCTTGTATATATTTTTTAAATAGATCTCTAAAATTAATTAATAGTTACTCATTGTACCTATAAAATTTGTCCACAGGAAATATATATATATATAGTCGATGTTGATAAATTATTGATCTTGGATAGTAATTGGACATTGTTTAGCAAGTGGCGGGTGATAATACAAAACTTGAAAAGACAGGCTTGTACTCATGCGCAAGCGACGCAACATGTACAGGACCCCCCCCTTTATTTCATGTTTTAAAACCACTTTAGAGAAAGCATGAAAATCAATAGCATAGGCCCGCCTCTCGATCAATTTACGCAGTTTCGCCCGCATGTTAATTATCAGTATACTCATCAATCAATCCCCCAGCGAGATCATGCCCTTTCACATCGTAATTCGCATGGCATTAATCTTACTCAATTATTAAAGCTTTGCCATCTTGAATTATCATTCAAATGGCGTGGATTGTCACGCACAGATGCATGGTGATAGCCATATGCACGAAAAGATTAAAAAAACGAGGGTGCATGTGAATTTATTAAAAAAAAACCGAGGCGGCCGGCATTGTCCCCACGCGTATACATGCATGACAGTGGAATATCGATCGTTGAATGCTGCAGATCATGTTTTTATATGCTCACATACGCGAGTTTCTGTTCTGATGTTATATATTTCGTTTCTTTTCTATTATAAAATCTAACCAGGGTTATCAAGCCCTGAGAAAACAGAAAACAAATTATTAATTGATATATCAGTAAAAGTATGGAAGGAAAAGGAGCAGAAATTAACATGGAAGCGAAAGAACAACAGAAAACAAATTATTAATTGATATATCAGTAAAAGTATGGAAGGAAAAGGAGCAGAAACATGGAAGCGAAAGTACAGCACCTCGTGAATATTCTTTGCTTGAGGTCATTTGCTATTAAAAAAAGCTTTCGAATAGAGAGGGATTTTACAAAATCTTAAGCATCAATGACGATTGATAGGTTTTATATCACCAGCCATGTCTCCATGTCCAAGGCTTAGGTTACGCTCGAGTGTAAGAACATAGAAATGGTTACAAAGTTTTGAATACTTCCACAGAGTGCTACAGGAAATTAACAACACTCTCTCCTGCAATTTGTCAAACACTTAAGACAACCTACGAAACGAATAATTAAATAGATACCAATCTAGCAAATAGATGGAGTTTGATATGATCATGGGTCCGACAGTCCAACCCAAACAAGACTAAGCATGAATTTCTAGCCTGCTAGTCCTATCCGGCTCAATTACTGTAGGTCGGGCCCTGGCAGGAAAGCTCGAGTGGCCTTCCACTATAAAAATTAAATATTATTTTTCTTGAAAGAGGCTGCGGGATATTCTCAAAACTAATTTTTATTTAATTTTTCAATAATTTTAAAAAATACCCAAAAGAATTTTAATAATTTAAGTTTCAGAGTAAAAAACATTTTTTTTAATAAAAATTACATTTCATGCATTTTCTTATTTGATAAGTTTATGATTTTAATTTGTATCAACAACAAGGTTTTCTTTAATAAGAAATTAATGCGATTAAAATAAAGAATTAAAAAAAATAAATGATTTAGATTTAGAAGGAAAAATGGATTTTTCTTTTAGCCAAAACTACCATTTTTCTACTCATTTATTTTTTTATTTGGATGGTTTTTTTCTCATGATCAGAAGTATGGTTTTTCATATTAAAAACTTATCATGATCTATGAACTAAATTTTAACAAAGAAATAAAAATAATAATATCTTGATTATTTTTATGCATTGTATGAAAAAAAAAACAAAAGAATAATCAAGTCAAGGAAATATATATAAAAAATGACAATAAAAAATAAAAAATATATATATTTTATTCTCATTTATTATCATGAATATTTTTTTAAAAAACTAATATGGTGCATATTAGTTTCATCTATTATTGTTAAAAAAAATGTAAATATAATCGTAAAAGTCTCCAATCTTGGTTTAAAAAATATGGGGTATTTGAATAGTTTTAAAACATCATTTTAATTATTTATTTAAAGAGAATTTTTTAAAAGATATAAGAATGTTTTTAAAATAACAGAAGAGGAGGGCCAAGAGTGGTTAGCGCTCATGGGCCTACATTACCAAGCTTGTGTGCTTGACTCATAAAAAAAACCCAGGCTAGTGTGCCTGGTTTTCTTTAAAAATACATAAGTGAAGGATGCACTGTTTGTTCTAGCAGGTGTTTTCCACTTCAACAAATTTATACTATTTCTAGTGGTTAAATCGAGTTTGAGATATTTGGATTTAAAAAATCTAATTTTTAATTTATTTTCATTTAAAAATACCAAGAAACTCAATAACTTCATTTACAATCTTAAAACATCTTCTAATTAGTCTAAAAACTTACAAATTAAATCGAATAATAAAAAAATTTCAAGTTTTGATACTTTTTTTTAACTTGATTAGAAATTCAAACCACTTTTATTGAATATTCTTATTCAAGATGATTCCATCATCATTAAAATTTGTTATTTATTTATTTATTATAAAAATATGGTGAACGAGTTTTTTTCTCTTTTCATTTTTAATATTTATAAATTAAAACATAATAAAAATAAAGTTAATAACCAAAACATAGGTATCTAAAACTAGCAGGATTAAAGAAGGCAAGAGAGAGATCAAGTTGTAATTTTATAAGTATAAATAACAATAACTTTTACGCTATGAATGCGCTATAACAATCTGCAGAGCATCTATGTCTTCGATTACACAATCTGCCACATTAAAATTTGATAACTATTGAAGTTTATATCGTAATTAGTTTATATCTTTGACGTTCTACCGTACAATTTCTTCTTGGTTTAATACGGGCACCCTCCTGGTTTTAATTTGCTCATGGTAATGGCGGTTACGTTTTTATTCGGCTGCTATACATCACTTACGCTGATATAACTGTAGAAGAATTTGGACATAACGAATTTAAAAAATTATCATTCAACAAGTGTTTTTAAACAAGTATGCCCAACAATGGAGGACGAATGAATAAGAAGGTTAATGATCACCATAGAGGCCATGGCTGTACCTTTCTTTAATTATAGCAATCCATTTTGCCTCGTCTCGCATGCTAGTCAGTTTCTGCACTGCTGCTTGGTCAATCAGGTCTTCAAACCCGACAACTACGTGGTAAAAGATGAAGGCTTTTTGTGCTGCCACAGTCCACGCACCAAATCATTAGCACACATCACATCACATCACATCACATCATCATCAACATCACTAAGCTATTTGATCAAAATAAGGTAGGCCCAATTACTGCATCAGAGTGAAGATGGATGAACCCCATCACATGATTGGATTTTGATACGTGATCCCTTTTGCACTTTCGCTGTAAATCAAAACTGTTTTTACTGAAAAAGATGAAAGAAGATGCTATCCCTCAAAGCGAGCTTTGCTTTTGTCTAGGCTTTCTGCTTGAAAACTTTTACACAGGTTGCTTTTATTATTTGGGATCACGTAAATGATGTCAGAATATTGTCAGTGATACTATCAGTTCAACGACCAGTGAACCCCTTGTTGGATTGGTCCGATAAAAAGAAAAACCTTAATTTATCAGAATTATCTGGTGGGAGTTTTTAAAATTATGCACATGTATCTTGTTAACACCTACCACAAAATCCATTATTTATATTCTAATTTCTGAAAGATCGAAACCGATGCTAGGCATGCAATTCGTGTTTGCGAGGACATTCACGCAAATTTCACGAGAACTCCATCACAAAATTCTTCAAAAACTGACCAAGCTGAGTATCAAAGGGCATCTCCAATGACTCGTAAATAGTCTTCTTGTTGATTAATTAGGAAGTGCTATAGCGTGAAAGAAACTAATGATTAAAAAAATCACGAAGTCAATTAGCAACTTATAATCATGGTGATCGTGCTTCTTATTGTCATCTGTGACGATTCTTGGTCTAAACACTCAATGACTTTGTTTCATGGGCGCAAGGGTTTCTTATAATATTCTACTAGCTCTGTCTATAGGTGGTAGGAATCAAACAGCGATGAGAAATTGCTCACAGCTAATACCCAGATCAAATAAAGGAAGTCAAATTAAAAAGAAAGGAAAAGAAAAAACAGGGTCCACGTCTATCAAAATTTTGTATCTGGGTGGGTGAGATCTCAAGGAAATTGTAAATGCAGCAAGATTTTCCTTGGTCTTTGAAAAAGCAAACTAGATTGCCTTTCTGTCTTAATATTCATTAGGGTCTTATTTCAAAACCCAATCATTCGGTCTTAAAGGAAAGCTGCCTGTATAGAACATGAATCTGTATGCAAAGGTTCTGGTAATCGGTACGTATAAAACGTGAGTCTTTTTGCCATATTTCTTGCTTGTTGGAAAATGTTTTTTTCTGCACCTATTTTTTAGTGTCTAATTGCTTATTGAAAAATAGAATAAGGCAAAAATGTTTTCAAATCTAAGGAAAACATAAGGCTTTGAGATTGAAGGTATACCTTCCATTTTACATGTTAAAAAATAAAGGATGCGGGTGTCAGTTGAACTGCAAGCTCGCTGGCTTATTTTTTACAGGTTGTTAACATTGTTATTGATCATGTTTACATAATATTGTTATTTTAAGGTTTATTAATTTTCATCTTTTATGTCATAAGACAAAAACTGTTCTTTCTTTTTTCTTTTTATGTTATTTCTCACCCTAACTTGCATTTTTATTCTTATTTCCTTGGTAAATAATGATTAATTAAGTCATAATTTACTGGAGTTATGGTTTTATTTCTATTTCAATATTGCAGAAATACTGTCTATTTATATGTAACATTATAAACTTTGTAATTGATTGTTCAATTTACACCAAGAATTTTTTATAAAAAATATGCTTTCCAACCTAAATTACATGATAATCATTTCGGATCCCCCTAATTCAACCTAAACTTTTGCAATCTCATTGTCCTTTTGACTTCTTCAAAATAAATTACTTTTCAATCATAAGCAGCCTAACAATGATATCATTTTCCTCCTAATTCAAATAAGACTGTGAAAGTGGATTAACACTATATTTGTTTTCTAGAAAGTAGTTTTTGAAAAATTATTTTTCAAACTTTCCTGTATTTATTTGCCATTAGAAAAGTTGGTCAACGAAAAACACTTTCCGGTCAACAGAAAACACTTTCCAGTCAAAGAAAAATTTGGTTTGGTTTCCAGGAAAGTGTTTTTCCTTTTGACTGAGTTTGTTTTCCGGAAAGTGGTTTTCGCGAAATCACTTTTCAAACTTTCCTGTGTTTGTTTGCCGTTAGAAAAGTTGGTCAACGGAAAACATTTTTCAGTCAAAGAAAAATTTAGCTTGGTTTTCAGGAAAGTGTTTTCCTGAAAAGTTTGGGCGGAAAACACTTTCTGGAAGTTGTGAAAAATTTAGAAATGTCATTATTTGCTGATTATATCAAATTTGATCCTTAAACTTTTGATTGCTATATATAATTTGTTTTGAATATTTATTTTTCAATTTCATCTCTTAAAATTTAATTTTTATATTAACTTTGGTCTTTATTTTTATAATTGCTATTTGCTTTTTCCTTATCATTTTTTTATTGAAATTTTTTATCTATCAAATTTGGTCCTCATTCTTTTGATTGTTACTTATTTTATTTGAAATAATTTATGAAATGTTAATTATTATTATTTTAATTTCTTCATCTTTCATTTTTTTTAATTTTTTAGATTTGATCTCTATTATTTTGATTATTATTTATTTTATTTGAGATAATTTATGAAATTATATTTTTTTTCAATTTCATTCTCATTCAACTTTTTAATTTGTAAGATTTGTTCCTGATTATTTTAATAAACTTGAGAAAAATAAAACATTAATAAGTTATTTTCCAGCTCATTTTCCATGACATAACCAAACACTAGAAAATATTTTCCAACTTATTTTTCATTACACTACCAAACATTAGAAAATACTTTTCTGGAATTCACTTTCCCCGAAATTCACTTTCCAAAAGAAAATTACTTTCCAGCAAACAAACGGGGCCCAAGATTTTATTCTCTTATCCTAGTACATAAGAATGTATAGCATGGACATGAAATTGCAATTTTTGTTACTGTGGTGTCTTGGTTAATTATGCAGTTTCTCTTCGTTTAGAATAACTGACGAACCCAGAGATTTGCATATTTCGTTAATATTGTCCCTTTTTTTTCTTTTCTTTTTGATGTTGTAATGCAATTTATTGCTTATTAAAAAAAAAGTCAGAATATTATTCTAAATTGGAACAGTGTATAGTAACTTCAAGTACTGAATCAAAGGATCGATCAATTCAAATCATCTTATTATCCGATTTAAACCATATATATATATATATTTATTTGAACATATATATATATGAATACAAATATTGTAACGTGGTTAGAAATATGAAAGAGATGTTATCCTCTACTGGATCGAATAACCTAGCATGTATATATAATTTGCTCAAGATCATATATAAGCCTCCGATACGTATCGTGTGAATCGAATAATAATTGATGGCTTTCAAAGACAAACGTGAAACCAATGGCATGAAAGATATCATGAATGATAAAAAGAAACAACAGATCAGTTCCGATGGGCCATGGAAAATCATCATATCAAGGATGTCATGTTTCCTATCCTCTTTTTGTAACAATATATATCGTTTCTTTCTTACATCACATTCTTGAGCTAAACTTGATTTTGTTCTTTCTTAAATATGATGGGATCAGTCAAACAATAGATAAATTAACCAATAGGACTCGTAATGCACGAGAATATGATTGAAAAGTGAGCTTTTAATTAGAGGATGTTTTCCCTTTCCAAGCATGCATGCAGTAGGGACGTTTTGCTAATTATAACTTCGACCTGGATTCTTTTCTCCTTTTTATTACATATTTAATTCAGTGCTCGTAGCATGCGTATATACGGGCATAATTAAGCAATGGGGGTTATATCAGGCTACGCTATATCTTTAATTGGCGAATATCTCATGTTACACAAGCTATTATTTGTGTTTGTTTTTGTGATAATGTTGTGTTTTTAAAAAAAAAACATTATTTTTTTATTTTAAATTAAAAATTTTAAATAATTTTAGATTGTTTTATTGTATTAATATCATAAATAAATTTTTTAAAAAATAAAAAATTATTTTAATATATTTTTAAATAAAAAATAATTATTAATAATAAACACTCATAACTAAATGTATCCATCGAGATCTATGTTCCATGGGATGTCAAATCTCATTGGTAATTAATTATAAATAAAAACACATATCGTGGAAGCATAGCTTCAACGTGCTCTCGACAAAGTACTGTCCAGTTCGCAAGTGGAAAGCACACAGAGAGTTTGTGTTTCAAAAGAAACAATCATTGAGTCTCAAAGATGAGTCAAACGAAAGCTGACTCATAAAGTATGACTTTGAATATGACACGAAACAGTTAATGGAGACAGGATTCTCTTATCCAGATTTCTGCAGCTGAGGTGATCAGGACACATCGCAGATCAGCACGTTGTTTCAATTGACAGCAAGCTTCGGCTATATGATCTCGTCCAATTAACAAGAGCACTTATGCCCTCTATCAGGTTAAAAAAGAAAAAGAAAAAGAAAAGGTTCCAGCTCGAAGTATTGAAGCACAGCATTCAAATTTGCAATCGCATCAGAAGGCGCTAGCTAGCGTGCGTGAAGGCAAAGCAGTAAAAATTAAAATGATTCGAGCTTCTATGTATACATTCAAGAAGATTTTTGGTTTTATGTATCGGATTTATCTCTTCAATTCGGTCAAAATAAGATTTGATTATTAATAATGTAACCCGAAACTTGGAGTCTGGGCATTTCTCTCTAGCTTTCAAACCGGTTCTCTCTAATCAAGTCAACAAGTAATCGTATCTTCAACACGGTTTACAAATAATATTTTCGCCAACAAATTAAGATGATTGATTTTAATTAATGAGAAAATTATCGATTCTTTTGTTTTATACATTGAAACGTTGAAGAAATTTTAATTTAGATCTTTTTAATATCTCATGCTTTCTTGTATGCAGTACATTTACATGGGTGATTGGAGATGTTAAGAATAATAAATATATTTTACTCAGAAATACATTAAAATAATATTTTTTTTATTTTTAAAATTTTATTTTTAATATCAGTATATTAAAATAATTTAAAAATATAAAAATATTTTTTTTTTATAAAATATCATCTATACCATGTTTCCAAACAATTTCTTAATTTAAGTGCATTGTAGGTATGTACATGATATAAAATCTCTAGATGCCATTCCAAAGCGAGAATCATATTTTTGTAAAACCAACAATTTGTACACTAGGACCGGTCCGAGGCCCCATCAGCTCTTATTTATACAAAGAAGTTCGTAATCTTGGTTATTGATGCATCGGACCTTTGACTCCTGATTTTTTTTATTTTGATCCTCAACACTCTTTTATTCTAATAACATCACTCGTTATCTTTGTAATCATTTGATGATTATTTTTTCGACTATGTTAAATTATACATATGCATGCCATATGTCTTTTAGAAATTGGTATGAACATGTGTCACCATCTAGTTGGTTGAAGTATCTATCTATATTAATATTGTATTAGTTTTTATTTTTTAAAGTGTTGTCAAAAAAAAATTATTTAAAAAAGCATTAAATTGATATTTTTAGATATTTTTTAATAGTTTTAATATGTTAATATAAAAAATATAAAGAAGAATATTATTTTAATTAAAAAATACTTTACATTACAATACTATACACACATGCAATGGATCAATTTAAGTTGATTGCATAATTAGAGAGTAAGAGATGATATTACGACAAAAGAAAGTAATGGACTAAATAAATATAAAAAAAAAAAGTTGAGAATTGGGATACCATTAACCCCTTTTCAATTCAACCCCGTGCTTATCAAGGTTCTCTTTTTCGCAAGATTGGAGAAGAGGACAAGGTCGTAGTAGAGATGCTGACGCCTCCACTTTCAGCCAGTTGCTTATAGACTTGTAA
>Ga0325411_1004587_pt1 | contig 15455 bp, 6 predicted proteins | sample PopdelMetagenome_13_FD_206181 | JGI IMG/M metagenome (GOLD analysis project Ga0325411, IMG submission 206181) | Populus deltoides microbial communities from Bellville, Georgia, United States - Xylem-PdIQD-R4 | ecosystem: Host-associated > Plants > Phyllosphere > Stem > Wood/Secondary xylem... | reverse complement strand
TTTATATTTTGTATAATGTATATGAATCAAAACAATCTGATTGGCTAATGTGATGGATTTCCTTTATTGTTGGCAGGTACTAAATTCTTTCTTTCCCGTATGATTCTCTATTCTTTTATATATATATTGGTTTCCAAAAATGGAAGGCAAATCTTCGAAAATGAATACCAATATCTACGAAAATGAAGCATAAAACTTGAGTCCTAGCTATTTCTTGATATTTTTTTCCTTAAACGATTCATTTTTGTAGATTTACGCTTTAACTATTTAAAAATTAAAAGAATAAAAGGCAAATCGAAAAAATAATACACCATAAATTTTAATTGAATAATGAAATTGAAAACCAATAAAATTTTAACAAAAAATCCAAGGAAAAAATTAGAAATCAAAAGATCAAGAACTAAATTGAAAAAAAAAATCAATGACAAATTGTAATTAAATGAATAAATTAAAAACAAACAAAATCTTTATAAAAAGATCAAGATCAAAAATAAAAAATTAAAAGAATAAGAAATGAAATTAAAATAAAAAAAGAGGGTCAAGGTGTGTCTTTTGAGATAGGAGAGAAAAAAAAAAAGCAGAAACGATCACTAGCAACAAATCACCCATCAATCATCATCATGTGTCATAAAGTGTAGCGACGCTTCCAACAACACAATTAAATAGCAGATTTGGCTAATAAAAAGTGCCACGCACGCTGCCCAAAAGGTGTGGGCGCCTCCCACATGCTAGCAACTTTTTTATTTAAAAATTAATTATTAAGTGAAAAAAATCCAAAATACCCTTTATGAAGAGTCTTTCCCCATATACTGATCAAAAATCAGTCTTCGTAAAAAAAACCTATGTAAGAAGATAAAAACACCCTCCTGCTCGCATCCCTTAGTTTTTTTTTTTAATCTAAGGTAAAAAAATCATTTAAATGTTTTTATTTTTAAAGATAGAAATACCCTTGGTTACTAGTTCTAATTTTTATTTTATTTTTAGAATAAATAAATCATTTTAAAATATTCAAAATAAAAAAAAAATCCTTAATAATTTTTTAATAACCAATAAACCATCAGAAAAAATCAAATTACTCTCCACACCAAAGATGTTATATTTTTTTTAAAAGAAAAAAAATCATAATTTAACTGTAACAATGAATAGTTTATTGTGTTTGTGTGGAAAATGTTTTCTACAATAATTTTAGCTACATGTTTTTATTGTTTTGTTTAATATTTTTAAGATCCATAAGGCCCAAATTTAAAGGAGCCTATCTCAGCTCAATATTAACAGTTTTCAAAGTCCCCAACAACACCACAGAAGGCAAAATAAACCGCCAAATATAAAACGGTTAACAGTCAACTTCCATGACCACACAGCTTACACACTTAACATGAAAATAGTAAAGTTCTTTTTAGTCACTCTCTAACGCAAAATCCTCTCCTTTCTCCAATCTTCTTGATCTTTCATTCATCTATAATCGTTGTCTCTCCATCACTCTTTGAACTCTCATCTCCCTCTCTTCATTCTCAGGTAATGAACGAACCGTATGCAAGAACCCATGATTAATTTTTTCAAATTTAAAACTAAGCCAGTTTCTTGATTTTCTTGATTCTTCTTCTTGGAGAAGAACCAATTACTTTCAAATTTAATAACAATTGTAGGGTCACGACATGGGCTGGTTTGATCTGGCGTCCGGGCGGCACAGCTCCCTACCACAGGGTTTTACCTCGAGTGGTGAATCAAGAACATTGAGGATTCCAAGGCCGGGTCGGGTCTGGGGTCGGATCTTTTGTACTCAGGACCCGACTGGTAAAAAAATTCATGCCTTACAGGTGACTGAGGGTCTGCTAAAGTAGAGTTTTTAGGCAGTGGGCCAACCAGCTGCCACGTTGGCAGAGTTTATCTTGAACGTTGCTGGAGGATTAGTTTTCATGAGGGCAGCTTAGTTGACGGTTAAAATTTAGCTATGCTGGTGAGGCTGTCCGCCGCGTCTGCTGGTTGTGTTGGTGGTGGGAAGGGTGAGGTGGTGTGTAGGAGCGCGTGTGAAGTGTTTGTTGATCCGAGTTTTTCCGTATTCTACGCCCAACACATGTGGACCATCTCTCGATCAGAATGATTTTGGGACGACTGATTAATTTAAGAAAAAATTGCTATGGTCAAGTGATTGTATCACCCCGAATATTGAAAAAGAAGGCTGTTTTGCTTTTGATGTTACAGCAGAAGTTGGGATTATTTAAGTCGGATGCGCCAAATTGAGGTGTTTTCTTCCTTCTCCTTGAATATTTTGAATTGTCCCATGAAGTTTGAAAAGCACTAGCAGCAGATCAGTAAGATGCTATTCGCTCCATCCGAATCATTGCCAATGAGGTTGGAGAGTTGGAAGATTTTGCTGTCTTCGACTCTCACTAATAAGCTTCACACCATGATCATCTAGGAGATCGATACTCGAGAGTTATATTGCCTGAATTTCACACTGTGAAAGGTCAGCCTAGCGAAGGAGTGGAGCTGGGGATTGGATTGAGATCATAACTCCTAGAGTGGCATAAAACTAAAGCTGTTGCAATATCACTAGAGATGGGCATTTTGTGCAATCGTCTGAAACTGGTGTAGGTCACTAAAGGAAGGCAATTGGTATTAGAGCATTGAATAGCATAACAAACTCAACAAAATCAGGAACAGAATCAAGCATGGGAGAAAGATCAGAGGAAGATCATAAGAAGATGAATAAAGATAATCTGTTATAGTTTAAAATTCAAATACCTGCACTTATCTTATTTTCAAGATTGTACGCATATATATATGTACACTGTAAAACATTGAGTATGCAGAGAATATAATTTTCTTCATCTTCTGTCAACTCTTATTTGCTCTAATCTTACATGGTATCAGAGCAAAAATAGGTTAACACCTAATTTGCCACAGCTTCCGCACATTAAACACAAATCCACTCTTTCTCTATTCTCAACCATGACTTCATCCGATTCCACAACACTTCCCCTGTTCTCTTCCCCTCAAAAGATTCAATCCAATTCACAACCAGTCAGCCAAAGACTTGAAGGACATAATTACCTGCCATGGAGTGTTCAATTTCAAGTTTTTCTTCGTAGTCATGATCTAAATGGTATGATTGATGGTTCTGAAGAGCCGCCAACCAGAACTCTTCCAGATCATTCTTCTAATCCAGCCTACGCAATTTGGTTCAAAAAGGATAATTGTGTTCTCAGCTGGCTACTAGCTTCCATTTCTGAGAAGTTAGTTTCTACTGTCTTTAATTTAAAGACTTCCAAACAAGTTTGGGACTCTCTTCAGGCAAGATTCTCATCTACCTCAAGATCCCGCATTGCTCTTCTTAAGAGACAACTTCAGACTCTTGTTCAAGGCAATCGTCCATGTTCTGCATTTCTTGAAGATGCTAAACAGTTAGCTGACCAACTTGCTGCTGCAGGCAAACCTGTAGATGATCAAGACTTCATTACATTTTTAATTGGAGGACTTCGTCCCAACTTTACTCCCTTTATCACGTCCTATAATTTTGCTTGCAGAGATAAGGATCTGTCTTTGGATGATTTTCAATCTGAACTTCTGAGTTTTGAAACATTACTTGAAGCTTCCACTACAGTCCAAACTCATAATTTTGCCTTTGCTGCAAAAACATCCCATTATCCAAAAAGGAAACCTGCAATTATTCCTGCCAAATTCCAACCAACTTCTGCATTACCACCATCTCGAGGCACTTCCAGAATTCAGCCTCATAATGATCGTGTTCCTTCATCTGACAGACCACAATGTCAAATCTGTGACAAATATGGTCATGCTGCGTTGGATTGTTTTCAGCGGTTTAATTTTTCATTTCAAGCCAGACGACCTCCTTCTGAATTGGCAGCAATGGCTACTGAAGCCAATACTACTTTTGAGCAACATACTTGGTACGCTGATAGTGGGGCTAACGCTCACATTACTGCTAATGCAGCAGATTTAACAACTCTGCAGCCTTATAATGGTATGGATACTGTCCAAGTCGGGAATGGTTCAGGTTTGATGATTCATAACACTGGTTCCTCCTTGTTAAATACATCACATAATTCTTTTCGTTTGAATAATGTCCTGTATTGTCCTCAAGCTGCATCTAATCTGTTGTCCATTAATCAATTCTGCCTAGACAATAATTGCTACTTCATACTTACTGGAACTACTTTTTTTGTCAAGGAAAACAAGACCAGACGACTGCTGCTCCAAGGACTGGTTGAGAATGGCCTTTATCCAATCAATGGGAATAAGAATTGCAACAAGCAATTTCGATGTTTTACTTCTAAATTAGGGACAAAAGCCACTAGGGATCAATGGCATAAACGCCTTGGTCATCCTTCCAATTCCACTTTAAACTATTTATCTTCTTTCCTGCTAATAAAAGATTCACCTAGCAAATCCAGTGTTTGCTCTTCCTGTCAGTTAGGGAAAGCTAAAAAGCTACCTTTTAGTGATTCTCAAAGACAGTCGGCTAGACCTTTAGCCTTGATTCACACTGATGTCTGGATATCTCCTGTTACTTCAGTAGGGGGATGTCGATATTACGTTTTATTCATTGATGATTTTAGTCGCTTTACATGGATGTATCCTATGCATTTCAAAAGTGATGTCTTTTCCATATTTCAACAATATAAAATTCTTGTTGAAAATCTATTCTCCTGTACAATTCAACAACTACAATCTGATAATGGTGGAGAATACTTATCAACAGAATTTCAAAAATTTTTAGCTGACCATGGAATATTTCATCGCTTGACATGTCTCTATACATCCCCACAAAATGGGATTGCTGAACGTAAACATCGCCATATTCAAGAAATGGGATTGACCTTATTAGCACAAGCCTGTCTTCCAAACTGTTATTGGGTAGATGCCTTCTTCACTTCAGTATACCTGATCAATCGTTTACCAACCAAAGTTCTTAATAATATAACACCTTACTTTGTACTCCACAAAACTATGCCTCGCTACTCTGATCTGCGCACATTTGGTTGTGCATGCTATCCTTATCTCAGACCATATGAAAAACATAAGTTAGCTTTTAGAAGCAAGCAATGTATTTTCTTAGGGTATTCAAGTCAACAAAAAGGTTATCGATGTTTAGATTTTGCTACAGGTAGAGTGTTTATTTCCAGGCATGTTGTTTTTGATGAAGATACTTTCCCTTACTTGGATAAAAGTCACTCTTCTACCACTCCTGTGAGCAACCAGTCTTCAGGTACTACTCTTTCTTCCAATATAGTTCCTTTAATTTCTCATGCACCACATTTCAATTTTACTCCACCAGTTGTCATTACAAACTCTTCTGCTACTGAAAGTCCTACTTACACTGAAAGTCCACCCTTGCAACTTTCTGCAATTGCAACTTCAATTCCTACACCTTCTGATCCTAGTTTCTGTCCTGTCATACCCCCAATACTGCCTTCCCCAATACTGCCTTCTTCCCCAACTCATGTGTCGTCAACTGATCCTGGTTCCTCTCTTGCAATGTCCCCTGTACTGCCTAGACAGATGGTTACCAGATCCCAAACAGGATGTCTTAAGCCTAAAGAGTTCCCTGGTTTTAAAACCTTTTATTCTACCCGACACCCTCTACAAGCTTTCTCCAGTATAGTCATTGAATCTGAACCTACTTGTTTCACCAAGGCAGTATCCAATCCACATTGGAAAGCAGCAATGGGACGTGAATTTGATGCGTTACTGGCAAATAACACATGGTCTCTCTGTCCTCGACCTTCACATACACATGTTGTCAGGAATAAATGGGTGTATAAGCTAAAGAGACATCCTGATGGTAGCATTGATCGCTACAAAGCAAGACTTGTAGCTAAGGGGTTTGAACAAATTCCTGGTATTGATTACTTTGATACTTTTTCACCAGTAGTAAAACCTACTACCATCAGATTAATTCTCTCTCTTGCAGTCTCGTTTAATTGGAATATTAGGCAATTGGATGTTTCCAATGCCTTTCTGCATGGGATTCTCGATGAAGTTGTATACATGGAACAGCCCAAAGGTTATGAGGATCACACCTTTCCTGATCATGTATGCTATCTACACAAGTCTATTTATGGTCTCAAACAAGCTCCTCGAGCTTGGTTTACTCGTCTCTCACAACAGCTGATTGACTTTGGCTTTTCAGAGTCCAAGATGGACTATTCATTGTTTACATACAATTCTGACACTTTACGTGTTTTTGTGTTAGTATATGTTAATGACATAATAATCACAGGTTCTGACAGTCAAGCAGTTCGTTATTTTATTGATCAACTACAGAATGTGTTTCCAATTAAAGACTTGGGTGAATTAAGCTTCTTTCTCGGTGTTGAAGCAATTAGGAATCAAGCTGGTTTACATTTGCGACAGACAAAATATATCACTGACTTGCTCAACAGTACCTATATGCTTGGTGCAAGGCCTCTTCGTTGTCCATCATCTTCTGGCTCCAAACTCTCATCTACTGCTGGTGAACTGTTAGAAAATCCAACCGAATATCGACGAGTTGTAGGGGCTCTTCAATACTGCACAATCACAAGACCAGATATTTCCTACTCAGTAAACCAATTATGTCAGTTTATGCACTCTCCGTGTAATCTTCACTGGATAGCTGTTAAGCGTGTCTTACGCTATCTTAAAGGTACTATCGAGTTTGGTCTTCTTTACACTCCAGGAACAATCGCAATGCATGCCTACTGTGACTCTGATTGGGCAGGCAATCCTGATGATAGGCGGAGCACCACTGGTTATGGTGTGTTTCTTGGCTCTAATCTTATCTCTTGGTGCAGCAAAAAGCAGAGTGTTGTCTCTCGATCTAGCACTGAAGCTGAATATAGAAGCATGGCTCAAACAGCTGCTGAATTGTACTGGCTTCGCATGCTTCTTCAAGAATTGCAAATCACGTTGTCTGCTGCTCCAAGCTTATGGTGTGACAACGTCAGTGCTATTGCATTAGCTTCTAATCCTGTTTTTCATTCACGCACGAAACACATCGAAATTGATTACCATTTTGTCAGGGAAAAGGTGGTTAATCATGATATTCAAATTCAGCATATCTCCACACAAGATCAAATTGCCGATGTCTTTACAAAAAGCCATACTGCAAATCGCTTTTGCTTTCTCAGAGACAAACTATGTGTCTGTCTTCTTCCCCACAGTTTGAGGGGGGGTATTAGAGCATTGAATAGCATAACAAACTCAACAAAATCAGGAACAGAATCAAGCATGGGAGAAAGATCAGAGGAAGATCATAAGAAGATGAATAAAGATAATCTGTTATAGTTTAAAATTCAAATACCTGCACTTATCTTATTTTCAAGATTGTACGCATATATATATATACACTGTAAAACATTGAGTATGCAGAGAATATAATTTTCTTCATCTTCTGTCAACTCTTATTTGCTCTAATCTTACAATTGGCAAGACTTTTATGGTATCCTATATGTTCATGTGGAGATTGACCGATGATTCCCACCTCTCCGCTTGGGATATTTCACGAGGTGAACGTGAGAAATACGAGTAAGCACACCGCGTCATTATTGTTTGGGTGGAAAAAGACTGCCTTTGGAGTGAACCGACTCAGTGTTGCAACGCTAACATGGCGATTGTCAGGGTCCTTGAAGATCATACTGTTAAAGAAGAACTTTCCTATCAAGATCATTAATCTACTCTCATAGTCCTTGAGCTCCTTAACACTCGCATTATCATCCTCAAATGGTTCCATAACGCAAAAATCCTTGGAATACCCCGATCGAGACATTCACTACGGTTGATCTAATAGTCTGGTAGAGTCCGTGCGAGTGCAGCTTCAGATCCATAGATGGAAATGGCTATGGCTGGACAATCATTAAAGGGACCATATATAGACTTCAACATAATTGCTGTTGTACCAATACAACTTCGCATTATACGCAACAACAATGAGGAGGTTGCCAATGGCAGTAGGGTTCCCTCCTCCTAAGAGATCTGAGCCTCTCTTCGTAATAATAATAATAAAAAAAAAAACAACTGTACTGAGGAAAGAGTCCTACTCTGAACCGGACAGGAGATTTTCATTCCATTGTCCAGTCTCGGAAAAATAAACATCCTAAGGTTAATTTACCAACAATATATTTTGGAGTGCATAATTGGAATCGCATCACATCTGCTAAAATTGAAGTTGAAGTCTTGGGCTAAACATGATATCCAGTTGATGCGTCGTCCACAATACCACCTTAGCAATTGTCCCTGTCAAATTGTACGGCTCTACGAGAGGAATTGGAAGGCGTTAGCAGACATGGTGTTGGTCACGAAAAGCAAGTGATGAGTCATTCAATTGGAATTGTACTGTCAAGTCCCCGTAGCTTAGAGGAACGCAATTACTAAGGTGGCAATCCTCATTATCATTATAATCTCATTATCATTATAACCTCATTATAATCGTGATGAGTCATTCAATTGGAATTGTACTTATCACCGTTGCTTCAATTCTCATTATCATTATAATCTCAATTTTAATATTAATATCAACATTAAAATTGGATTATATCAATACTTTGAAATGAAGGTGATTGATATAAGTGAGATGTGCAAAATTAACTTATAAATTGACTCATTTAAAGATGTAAAAGGGTTATTTAGCATTGAGATTGGAATAAAAAAAACTCTAAAATTACAAAGATTTGCAATCTAAGTTCTAAGCTTGACTTGTAGTTCATCTAGATATGAGCATAACTGGAATGTATTTTAGATAGTAAGTTTTTTTTTAATGTTTTTATATTTGATAAGAATCTTATAAGTTATAAATTTGAATTGCTTGCTTAGGTTTATAAAAAAAAATCATTTGCACCAAAAAAAATGAATGACTTGGTATTTGTAATGTAAAATTTGAAATTAAATAGCAACCAAGTCAAAAGGCATGCTAATAATTTTAATGAAGTTATAGATGATCTCTCATTTGATGATAATTGGATAACTAAGGAAGAAAATCATGGTAGTTCATTAAACTTTGCTTTAATTGGTGTCATTAATAGTACACCACGAAGAAAAAATAATAAAAAAGATAAAAATGATGAAGAAGAATTTTCTAATAACGTTGAAATATATAGTTATGGTGCTGGAGATGATCTAAAGATTTAAATTGATGTCAATCCAAAGAATTCACAGTAATTCATCAAACTTTGATTTGATTAGTGTCATTGACAGGGCAACACAAAAAGAAAATAGTAAAGAAGATGAAAGTGATGAAAAACATTTCTAATGATGTTGAAATGGAGAGTTATGGTATGATTTAGAGATTCTAATTGATGTCAATCCAAAAATTTCAAGGATTTTTGAGTTAAATACTATTGATAATATTGGTGTTGGTATTAGAAATAACATTACTGTTCAAAATATTGGTGTTGATACTAGTAGTAACACTAGTAATTCTCTGTATCATAATGTTCTTCATGAATGTCTTAAAAATATTAAGGAAGATGAAAACAATGATGTTGATTTTAGTTTACATGACACATAAGTAAATTATTTGTTTTAAGTTTATTTACTGTTAAGTAATGACATTTTATGGACATAATTGTATTGTAAGGGATTTTTAAGTTAAACTAGAATTTTTATTTGAACCATGTATTTTAAAGTGATTGTTTATTTTATTTTTATTTTAATTGTATTATACTTTTATTTATTATTTGGCTAAAATTATCTATATAATTAATTAAAAAATATATTTATAATTTTATAATATGAGTCTACACTGTAGTTTTCGTGTCGTGTTCAATTTAAAAAGAAAACGTCTTTAGCAACAATGACCACAAGCATTAAAATAGTAACCACCACGATAATTTGCACCAATCAAGAAACATACCTTAGGTGACAATGAGATTGGCACAGATACTTGATAGATAGTACCTAAACAGTGGAGAACCACCGTTTACACATGATTTCCCGGGCGGCGCAATTGTTCTTCTTCTTACAGAGTTCCAGGAGGTGGAAGATATCAACTGGCACAAAGCCACACAACCCATAAGCTGCCCATGCTTTGACCAAAGCAGAAATAGAGTCAGACTGTGGTGCTGGCTTGCAAAATCTCTCATATAACATGATATGTTTTTTTACGTTAAAACTAAAATGCTCTACTTACTTATTTATTTTTTTGTAAAGAACACGTAGCTCGAAGTTACAGCAATAAGCATCAACAGATTACATTGAATCACCAAACCCTACAAGAACCCTTACGAAGTGGGAGTTCTCTATTTGTCTTATCATCCACGCTCTGTGTTTAAATTCAAAGAAAAACCAAAAAAATATATTATTTTTCCTCCCCGATCCGTGATCGGAAAGGGGCTTTAATTTCAGTTATTGGGAATAGGCTTGATCTATTTAAATAAAGGACTGGGTTTCCTTCTTTTTTTAAGTAACAGGTTTGATTTCAGTGAATAAACCTTGATGTAAATACACCATGAGTAAAAAGAAAATCATCATAAGAAAGCATGCTTCAATGTTCATACAGACCATTAAACCATGGATACGAGTTTTCTTCTTTTTTTCAAAAGAAAGATGAATGACTGAAAAGGGTTTTTTGAGAAAACAGAGAGAGGAATGGGTCCAAGAAGGAATGTCTTGATTCTGAACACTAATTACCGCTACAGTTGATGCTTTTGCTGGGTTCTTTTGACAAAACGAAAGTTACAGAAATGAGAAAAAGGAGGAATTCAAAAGCTTTGTTCGTCTCGAGAAATGCATAAAAAAGCAAAGCCTGATCCACAGTTCAACATTTCAAATTTTTAATAATTTACAGGCACTGCTGGGGTGGCCCTGGGGCCGCCCTTCCAAAGTTTCACTGGCCCCAGGAAGGATGAGACAAGCTAGATCACCAAAAACAGTTCCACGTAAAGCATAGAAAGAATTAAATAGTTCAAGTACATAGCTTATGCCGAATATCTCTTGGAAAATGCGTAGAAAATAGACTCCATTGTGAAATTTATTCATACTAGTTAGAGATTGCTATCAGAACTTTAGTTTTAGAAGTTCATGTTTTTTCATTTAAAAATTATTGTTCCTCCTCATTTCTTATAAAGTCTAGATTTTAATTTGAGGAATTTATTTTATTCTTCCCCTGCTTATTATAATGATTTTTGTATATGAATATTTATCAAAGAATATTATTGTTTTTATTTTCATAATTGCTGATGGATTAAAAAAAACTACCTGTAAATTTCAAAGAATGCGTTGGTGTGGCCTAAACCTAGGTTGTGACACTTCTAGTTGATCCTGATTTTTTTGGCATTGCCCAATTGATTTATAGCCGATTGATTTTTTTTTTTTGGAATAGTTAATTCTTAAATTTGAATACTTCTAGAGAATGAAGTCACCGTGAGTTGAATCTAGATGGTTAAGTTGAGAGATTAAAGTGTTGATTCAAGATTAATCATAAGTTCTCCAATAATAGGGGAGTATTTATATAGGAATGGAGACTTTAAAATAATTAGTATTTTAGTCTATTTTCTAATATATAATAATTATTGTTTATATGTTCTTAAGCATGATTAAAATTAGAGTTAAGAGCATAATATATTTATGACTATATGTTACAATATTTATGTTTAAGTACTATGTTTACAATTTGAAATTTATATTATGTCTGGTTTGTTAATCATCAAAGTGGTCAAATCATTAAGACAAATGAGTTTTGAATTTTTTAAATGTTCTTTCTTTTTAATGACCCATGAATTTTATGCTTATAAATGTCATGATAATTATTTATTTATGAGTAAATTAAAGTTCATTGTTATAAGGTATTTTAAGATCATCTAAAGATTGATTAGTTGTTCTTATAATTAATGAATATAATTATTGGAAATCAATATGTGTTGTTAATTATGTTTATATATACAAAGATAGTAAATTCATCTAATTAGTGCACATATAATTATCAAATCAAGTTAAATTTTTTTTATCATCATTATGATTATTCTTTTGTATATTGTTGCATCACCTAAAGAAGATTTTATATATATATATATATATATATACACACACTTGGATTTGTATAATATATTTAAGTTTTGGTTTGAGTATTTTTATAAATCTTTACAATATATATTCTTATTTCCCTTCATTTGCATGCTTCATATGTTCTAATATTTAATGGGCTTAATTTATTTGATTGATGTGAACAAGTCCAATTTCATTTAAGTGTCTTGGATCTTGATTTGGAACTTTAAATTAAAAAACCCGCTACTATTACTAACATTAGTAGTGCCGAAGAAGAATCTTTCTATAAAGCTTGGGAAATATCAAAGAGACAACCTCATATTTATGCAAATGAGTATAGCTAGTGACATACGTTTTTTCTTCCCAAAACTAAAAGTGCTAGGGGATTTGTGATATTTACAAAAGAGTGTCCCCAAACTGCTGATAAGTCACTTGTTGGGATATTAATGAATACTTTAACCACCATAAAATTTGATGGTTCTCGTATTATGCATGAGCATGTCATTTAAATGACAAATATTGCATCAAAACTTAAGTCATTAGGAATGAATTTGGATGTGAATTTTCTTATGCCATTTATTATCAACTAGGTTACCTCCTGGATATAGTCCTTTTCAAATGAACTATAATACAATAAAGAACAAATGAAATGTACATGAGTTGCAGAGTATGCTTGTTCAAGAGGAAACAAGACTTAAAAGTCTACACGAAACCAAAAAATTTCTCTCTAATAACTTTGAGATGAAAGACATGAGAGATGGAACATATGTGATTGGGATAAAACTATTCTAGGATAGATCACAAGAATTGATTGGGTTGTCTAAAAAAGCTTATATCAATAAAGTTTAAGAGAGATTTAGAATTGATAAATTTTCAGCAAATGTTGTTTTCATTCAAAAAAGAGATAAGTTTAATCACATTCAATGCCCAAATAATGAATTGGAACACAAAAAATAGAAAGACTTTAATATGCATAAAATTATTGAAAGCTTGATGTATGCTCAAACTTGTACCAAGCTAAACATTAATTTTGATATTGGAATGCTAAGCATGTACCAAAGTGATCTAGGTTTAGATCACTGGAAGGTTATAAATAAAGTAATGAGATACTTGCAAAGACAAAAGATTACATGCTCATTTATAGAAAATTTGATCATTTTATAAGAAAATTAATATTTGGTTATTTATTCCTTTTAGCTGGAGGAACAATCTCATAAAAGAGTACAAAGTAATATACTATTATTATATCCATTATGAAAGCTGAATTTGTGGCATGCTTTGAGGCTATAATTCAAACAAATTGGTTGCGAACTTTATTTCAGGACTTAGAGGAGTCACCAATATCGCTAAGCCACTGAAAACTTATTGTGATAATTTTGCAGTTGTCTTCTTTTTTAAAAACGACATGTATTCAAAGGGTGCAAAACACATGAAATTGAAATACTTGTCATTAAAGAAGAAATTCAAGAACAAAAATTATCAATTGAACACATTAGCATAATTATTATGATTGTTAATCCATTAACGAAAGGATTCTCACCCATGATTTTCAGCAATCATGTTGAAATAATAGGTACCATGGAATATAATTGTGGATATTATGTCATGATGATTATGTATTTGATACTAAGAGCTCATTTATAAAAATGTTTTTTGTATTTATTGTTTTCTATTTGGTATACATGATTGAATTAGAATAATGATTACATGAATTGTTTTTGATACAGATATTATTGTTGGGCCGATTAAGGGCTTCTCATTTATAAATTATGTTAAGTAAAGACTAATATTATAGTATATAGAACGAACTATGTCGAATAAATGATATACAACTATCATGATATGAATCTTGCTTGTGTTAAAAATAAAAGTTCCCTTGGTCATGCGATTCAAAGCTCATTGAGGGGGGGGAAAAGGGGGATGGAAAAAAATACAAGAGTGGAAACAAGAGACTGTGATTGGAAAACAAAGGTTGACGAGACAATATTTTGTACATGTCCAGGAAGACTGTGAGTTGCCTTCACGGTCTCTTATGCATTGATGTTCGTGATCTCACAAACAAATGTTGCAATCATGAATAAATTACAAGAAAGGGAGAATAAAACGCTTATGGATTTGCTCGCCCTTGACAGATATGGCCATGGCAATTGCACATTTGCTGTTCCTCCCGTAACTTTCTGGCTGGCTTTTTTTATATTTGGTAGTGTGGTTGTGGTTGTTTTTTAAATAATTTTTTGTATTAAAATATATGTTAATGATTTTTTTTATTTTTTAAAAATTATTTTTGACATCAGCACATTAAAATGATTTAAAAACACTAAAAACATATTAATTTGAAGTTAATAAAAAAATAAAAAAAAATTTAAATTTTATTAAAAATGCTTTCAAAACACAGAAAGAAACAGTTACTGAAGGCATAAAACAAAATTGTGGGAATTTAATATTCTTTTCTTGGCTGGGAATATCAAAGAGGAAAAAATCTGATTGCACATCGGATGCATCCGACATTTTCTGAAGTAGCTCATGGTTTCATATTTGATGAGCGGTTTTGTTGCATCTCATTTCACTAACCTGAGTTCTCGGGCCAATCAGCACATAATTATAAGTGGGGGATCGGAGGGATTCTACAAAATCTTACATGAAAGCCAAAACACTTTCGTTGTTCAGCATTTTTCACGACCAAGCCTGTTCCGAATCGATTAAAGCACATCTTTTATAACTATACAGCACATAAAAGCTGGGAATTTTGGAATCCGTACATCCAAATTAACTGGCATGAAATATTATGTCCATGAAATAATTTCGAAAAGTTAACAGTTTATCCTTTGAAATAATTTTCTTTGTTTTTGTGTTTTAAAAATATTTTTTAAAAAATATTTTTATTTTTATTTTTTTCTTTACTTCAAATTAATATATTTTGATATTTTTAAATCATTCTAATGCGTAGATATTAAAAATAATTTTTAAAAAATAAAAAATATATTATTTTAATATATTTTTAAGTGAAAAATATTTTGAAAAATAATAGCAACCCTATTTTCATGTAGATGACTGAGTTGTTAAAATTAATGAGAAAAAAAGTTTACTTCATATGTGATCTCAGGTATGATTTATAGTAAGATTTGTAGTAAGGCTTTCTCTGCTCATTAATATTAATATTAATATTCATGGATCGTGGGGTATAAATTTTGTTTCGTAAGCTTTATTTAGGATATAAAAATCTAATTTCATACGTGTAAGAGTGTAAACCGACCAATATACCTTATATATATAAAATAAATAAATAATACATGGTGACAAAAGCGAAGAATCACTCATCTTTTATTATGTTTTTGTTTAAACCCTCAATTATTCGTATGGGGAGGGGAACAATGAAGCGGTCCACTTTTTATCGTGGAAAGTGGTTTGAATGGTCTTCAAAATCGTGTGGTGTGGACCTACGAATGATGCGAGTTTTCTGCCACTGCCATATT